>OBAI01000107.1_pt1 | contig 104552 bp, 79 predicted proteins | sample 1517461 | NCBI WGS metagenome assembly OBAI01 (sample SAMN04571696, study PRJEB22368) | human gut metagenome | biome: human gut; material: stool | host: Homo sapiens | place: Luxembourg | collected 2012-06-29
GAAATCGTATCTGCGGGGGTGAAATACAACGCGTGCTCTTTCCGCCAACTGGAAGAATACGGCAAGGCCGCCCCGGGAAGCAATGTGGGCATAAGAATCAACGCGGGGCTTGGGTCTGGCAGCACGAACAGGACAAATGTCGGAGGACCGGCGTCGTCTTTTGGATTTTGGTTTGAATACGCCGACAAGATTAAGGAAACCGCGCAAAAATACGGGCTGAAAATAGTACGCATACATACGCACATAGGATCAGGCTCGGACCCGAAAGTATGGCAGAAAGTCGCAAAAATGAACCTCGACAACGTAGCCAAATTTCCGGATGTAGACACTCTTAATATGGGAGGCGGCTATAAAGTCGCCAGAGTTTCCGGCGAACATTCAACAGACTTGATTAAAATTGGCGCTCCAATAGCCGAACTAATAAGGAATTTTGCAGACAAAACCGGAAGAAAGCTAAAGTTTGAAATAGAGCCCGGGACATTTTTGCTGGCAAACAGCGCAGCGGTTTTGGCTACAGTTCAAGATATGTGCGACACCGGCGCCCAAGGATATAAATTCTTAAAACTAAACTCCGGCATGACCGACATCTTGCGCCCTTCAATCTACGGGGCCCAGCATCCCATATCCATACTTTCCAAAGTTCCCAGGGCCGAAACAGAAGAATATATCGTGTGCGGACACTGTTGCGAAAGCGGAGATATCCTGACTCCTGCTCCGGGAGATCCCGAGGGACTGCTTCCCCGCAAGATGCAAAAGGCAGAAATCGGCGACTACTGCGTGATAGGCGGTGCCGGCGCATATTGCAGTTCTATGAGCACTTCAAACTACAATTCCTACCCCGCATCACCCGAAGTTATGCTTTGCAAAGACGGATCGCTTAAATTAATCCGGAAACGCCAAACGCTAGAGCAAATTGTGGAAAACGAAATTTGATAAAATGATAACCGCAACCACATCAATACGCGTTCGCTTTGCCGAGACAGACGCCATGGGCGTAGTTTACCATGCAAACTACCTTCCATGGTGCGAAGTCGCAAGGCTCGAGCTCATAGAGTCGATAGGCTTAAACTACCGGAACATAAACGAACAAGGCTACCACCTTCCCGTATTGGAAGAATACTTGCATTACAAATTTCCCGCAAAATACGACGATATTGTCGAGATAAAGGCGACAATAAAAGAGCGCCCTGCTGTGCGCGTAAAGATAGAATATGAAATGCGCGCAAACGGAAGGGTGCTTGTTGCAGGATACACAGTGCACGCCTTTGTAGACTCGCGCGGGATGCCTGTAAAGCCTCCAAAGGAAATTGCCAAAAAGCTTCTCGACGCCTACGACGCCGACGCGGGCGCTGAAAAAAAATGAAAAACGCCCTTTACATACTTTTGATATTTGCCTGCGTGTTTGTTGGATTTTCAAACCGGTCTTTCAATATTAGAGAACGGATACCGCACGCAGACGAGGCGGAGCAAGCAAGCGTCTTTTTAAACCTCTTCCAAAACGGAGAGTATAAATACAACCCCAACGGGCCGCACGGCCCCACCCTTTACTATTACGCCGCCGCAGCCGCAAACATGGCAGGCAGTCCTGCCCCTGTCCAAATTACGGTAAATTACTTGCGTTCGCTTTTGCTGCCGTTCTCTCTTTTGATAATGGCCCTTTATATATTGTTTTCTCCTTATGTCGGAAGAATGGCCGCCTGGGGTGCATGCGCGGCATTTTGCCTATCTGCGACGGCTTCAATATATTCGGTTTACTTTGTTCAAGAAATAATCTTTGCTGCAGCAATTCTTGCGCTCGCCCAAGCTGTATGGAAATTTGCGCTAAAGCCATCCGCGCTCTGTGCCGCGGCAATCGGAATCTTTGCAGCAGCCGCACAATCGACAAAGGAAACGGCGGCAATTGCTTATCCGGCAATTTTACTTGCTCTCGCTATCGCGGCATCGCTAGACAGGGAAATGCGGGAAAATTTAAAATCAGCTATATTTACGCGAAAAATATTAAAATTTGCCGCATGGTCTGCCGGAGGATTCATAATTGTGTTTGCCGCGTTTTACTCGTCGTTCGGGGATAATTGGCGCGGAGTAATAGACGCGTTTTTATCATACGCGCATTTTGTCCAAAAAGCCGGCTCTCCGGAACACTCAAGCGGATTCGCATATTATTTGAAGCTGCTTGCGATTCAGAAATGCGAAGGAGCGCGCTTTGGGGAACTTCCAATATTGCTTCTTTCCATAGGCGGATTTTTAACAGCCTGCTTTGAGATTTTTAAAAACAAAAAGGACAATAAGAAAGCCATTGCTGTAATTTTTATGTTTTCCGCGGCAACCGCAAACATATTTCTGCTCAGCTGCATATCCTATAAGACTCCATGGCTGATTTTATCCCCGATTCTGCTGCTTTTTATCTGCGCCGGATACGCCATACAAAAAGCCCTGTCATTGCGCCGCCCTGCGGCTTGGATAGTTTCGGTTTTGGCTTTGTGCGCCGCAGGATATTGGCAATACGGCTTGACCAAGGCTGCCGCAGCGCGCTATAACTGCGACCCGAGAAACCCATTCATATACTCCCATACGGTTAAAGACTTCGGCAACCTAATAAAGCGCGTGGAAGACTGCGCAAAGGTTTCGGAATACGGCTCGGACATACCGGTTGCTTTTATTACGGCAAACTCGCCGTGGCCTGCTCCGTGGTATTTGCGCAATTACCGCAACGTAGGCTACTGGGATTCTAGGCTGCCGCAGGACATAGGCGTCTATGAAATAATAGTTTGCGATTCCAACATGGAGGAAGTCGTCTCAAAATCCATAGATAAATCAAAATACGCGTCGGAATTTTTTGGCCTGCGCAAAAATTTAATTTTAACAGTCTACATAAAAAAAGAACTTTTTGACACTCTAATCGAAGGCAGAAAATGAAAATTGTAAAAATTGCGGCAATAACCATGGCGGCAATGGCGGCAATCGCTGCGGCTGCCGTCTTATATATTCTAAGCCCATCTTTCCAAACGGCCCAAGCAAACGCATTTCTAGCCGAGCTAATGCCTAATTCGAAGATAGGCAGCCTGTCAATCGGGTTTGGCGGGCTGAGCGCCGAAGATGTCGATATAACCCTGCCAACCGGGGACAAATTTCAGGCAAAAAAAGCAAGCGCAAAATATTCGCTTTCTAAGCTTCTCTCGAAAAAAATAGACATCCAGGACATCCAAATAAACGGAGCTAAATTAGACATAGCCAAAGAAAGAAAGGCAGCCGCGCCCGCAGCGGAGTCCAAGGTTTCCACAAAAGGTTCCAGCCAAGCAAGCGCCACCCCAAAAAAGGCTGATATAGGCTTTGAAATCATTCTCGCCAACGCGGATGCAGACGCGGAAATATCTATACCGGACGGGTCTAAAATAAAAGTCGCCGCAAAGATTTCTTCGCTAAAAATAGCTTCCGACTTAATACCGTCGGAAGGAACCGTTTCGGCAAAAATAAATGCAGAGCCAAAAAACCTCGCCCCTGAAGAGTTTTTAATCAAGGCAACATGCGCTCCATCCGTAGGCGGCATTTCCGTAAAGTTGCTTGCAAGCCGCAAAGACGCCGATATGCTGAAAGCCTCCGCAATAATAAATAAAGCCAGCTTTGACGCAGATTTTGAAGCGAGATTAGACGTAAACGACTCCCAAATATCCCCTCTTTTAAACGGCATAGCCGTCCTGCCGCAATTTTCATCTTCAATATACGCGGCAGGCAAATCTTCGAAGCTCGGCGGCGAAATATCGGCAAAAGTGGTTTTCAAAAATTCTGCGTCAAACTTAAAAAACGTTTCGCCCGCGCTGGGCTTTTTAGGAAAATGCGGGCTCGATGGCGAAATCGCCATTGAAAAAAAAGCATCTACGGTTTCGGTTTCAAAACTAGATATAACATTTACTGAAAGTTCGGACGCAATTTTGGCGCTATCTTCGTCAAAAGCTTTTTCAATAGACACTCAAGACCTCTCAAAACTCCCCGAAGGGGATTTGGCTGTCGTTTCGCTGGCGGTGCCGGCGCGTTTTGCCGCCGCGTTCGCCGACGGGATTGACATAAGAGGAGACGATATTCGCGGAAAAATCTCCCTTGCGCGGGGCATGGACAATTCAATTTCTATAAAGACGATTTCCCCAATAGTCCTGTCGTCTTGGAACATAAGCAAAGGAGGGGAAGATTTGCTGAAAGACTTCAATGCAAGATTAACCGCCCAAGCGTCGTCAAATTTAAAAGGCAAATACGACATATCCTCAAACGCCGAAATAGCCGACTCCAAAGAGCACGCGCTAAATATATACGCGAATTCAAAAATCGACGCAGACGACATCGACGCCCAAGTTCTGATTAAAGGCTCCCTAAACCCCATAATAAGCCGCGTAAACTCAATATCATCCTTTAATTCCGCAGGCCTGAAAATAGACGCCGAAATAAACGCCCGCAAAACCGGGAACATGGCGACATTAAAAAGCGCAAAAATTGAAATAACAGAAAATTCTGAAAGAAAAGTCGTAGAAATAACCGACGGAGGAGAAATTTCTTTCGACATGGGCAAAAAGGCTCTCTCAGCCCCCTCAAAAACTTTGATAAAAATCTCAGCCCCCGATTTTCCTTTTGCCCTGGCAAAACCTTTTGTATCCGGACTCGATGCGCAAAAAGTCTCCATAGAATCGCAACTGGAAATGCCTGACGCAAACAACTTTAAGGTTTGCGCGGATTTCTCGGCAAAATCTGTATCGTATAAAAAAGACGGAAAGTTTCTCCTAAAGAGCCTCTCCCCCTCGGTAAAGGCGGACGCAAAATACAATGTCTCAACCGGAGTTATCGAAGCTAAAATTGAGAAGCTAATTCTAAATTCCGGTGTTGATTTTGCTACAGCGGAAGGATCAGCAAGCTTTGATGCAGCAAAAAAACATCTAAAAGACGCTTCTTTAAAAGCAAATATTGCCCTGCCACAGCTTCTGGAGCAGCCCGCGCTTCTCAAATTTGCAAATATTTCAACCGGAACGCTGGAAGTCGACGCCAAAGGTTCGGCAAATTCATGCTCCATATCAGCACAAATACACAATCTAATGCCGCGCGCGTCTCAAAACGGAAAGCTCGAAAAAGCCGCCATAAATGCCAATGCAAAATTTGACGGGGGGTTCTCAAAAATCTACCTCACAGCAGACCTGTCGGCAAATTCCACGAACGGATCCACATCAGCAAAGGCAATCTTGGAGCAAACAGAAGACACAAAACTTGATCTCGATATAAAGAGCGCGGTTTTTGAGGATATTTCTCTGCTTGCTTCCGCCTTTTCAAATCCCAACGAAAAAGCCGCAACAGCCGTTGCGAACGCAAATTCGGAAAAAGTCGCCGTTGTGCGCCCAAAATCTCTGGAAGCCGTTTCGCCGGAACAAAATATAATATCCGACGCAAAAGACGAAAAAGCATTTTGGGATATCGGGCGCTGCCTATATGCTAATGTAAAATTGGGAAGACTATTAAAAGATGGCGCGGCAATGCTTGAAAATCTGTCAGCAAACGCGGAATGCACTCCGGGCAATTTGGCGTTAAAAGACTTTGTAGGAAAACTTTATTCGGCGGAATTTTCCGGATCTGCAAACTTGAGCTTCGACAAATCCCGCAAAGCTCCCTATAATCTCGCTAATACCAGAATATCGCTAAAAAATTTGGAATCATCAAAGCTCTTCGCAGATTCCGAAAAGCCGATGATAACAGGAGAATTTAGCGCACAGCTAGATTTGGAGGGATCGGGAAACAATATGAAACATCTCGGAGCCTACCTGCTGGGATCAGCAAGCCTAAGCGGAAGCGGAGGAACACTGAGGCTAATAGACACATCCACCCAGGAAGGCGCGTTAACAAGCATAGCCGGAAGCGCCATGAGAATAGCGGGAATGTTTCTAAAAGACAAAGCCTATGAAGTTGGCGCTATGGGGGACATAATAGGCTATTTTGGAAACCTTAAGTACAACGGAGCCGAAATAAAGGCCAAACGCAATCCGGAAACTCTGGCCATTGAACTTTCCGCAGCCGAAGTAAAAACAGAAGCACTTATCCTAGCCGCGACAGGCGGTTCAATATCCATGACACCAAACGTCGCAATAAAGGAGCAGCCAATAAATATTCCGATAAGCATAAAAGTCGCCGACGGCTCGGTGAGAAAGATGTTCCAAAAGCTAAATTTCGGATCCGCAGAAACCGACACGAAAGGCTTTTTCAACGGCCCGTCTTTTACCGTGACAGGAACAATAGGCGCGCCAAAGACATCCCTTAGAGACGTTCTCTTATCCGCAGAAAAATCATCCCAAGACGCGAAAATCAAAGCCGCCCAAGACGCTCAAACTTCCGAAAGCCCCGCCCAACAGGCGGTAAAATCTTCCGTGCCGGACAAGACCCCGGATAAATCCTCGTCAGCCGGGAGAAAATCCTCGTCCTCGCCTCTGCGCAGCCTAATAAGATCCTTGAGGAAAGACAACTAGATAAAAAAAATGAAAAAGAGCATAAAAACCATATTTAAGAAAAAAGGCGTCGAAAAAATAACTATGATAACTGCCTACGACGCGCTTTTTGCAAGCCTCGCAAACGAAGCCGACATAGATATTATACTCATAGGAGATTCAGTAGGCAATACGGTGCTTGGCTATGAATCGACTGTCCCGGTGACCATCGACGATATGGTTCACCATACGGCGGCTGTCGCGCGCGCAAAACCGGACTCGCTTATTTTATCGGACGTTCCCTTCGGAACAGCGCACTTCGGGTTTGACAAAGTTTTGCACGACTGCCGCAGGCTCGTGCAAGAAGGCGGAGCTGAAGCTGTAAAAATAGAGGGCGGGAAAGCAATGTCCGAAACAGTGTCAAAATTAGTGTCCTCAGGAATAGCGGTAATGGGGCATATAGGATTGGAGCCCCAACAGTTCTTAAGGCTGGGAGGATACAGGAAATTCGGCAAAACCGATGAAGAACGCGCATCTATTATAGAAGACGCAAAAGCGCTTGAAGCCGCAGGAGCTTTCGCGCTGCTCTTGGAAATGACAGACGCAAAAACGGCAAAACTCGTGACGGAATCTGTATCGATTCCGACAATAGGAATCGGTTCTGGAGCTGATTGCGACGGACAGGTTCTCGTATGCGCCGACATCTTGGGACTTACGGAACGCGCGCCTTCATTTGCGAAAAAATACGCAAACCTGCGCGACGAAATAATATCCGCGTACAAAACATACGCAAACGATGTCAAATCCGGGAAATATCCCGAAGATAAATAAGAATGCCTAAAGAAGCAAAAAAATACGTTGTTGGCAAGTCGAAGATTCACGGCAACGGAGTGTTCGCCGCCTGCGACATAAAGGAAGGCGAGCGCATAATAGAATACTTGGGCGAAAAAATTTCCAAAGAGGAATCCAACCGCCGCGGTTTGGAGAATGAAGAACGCGCAAAAGCCACCGGATCGGGAGTGTACATTTTTGAATTGGATGACAAATGGGATATAGACGGCAATTTCGAATACAACGACGCCCGTTTTATAAACCACGCCTGCCGAACAAACTGCGAAGCCGTAAGCGAAGACGGGTCAATCTGGATTTACGCAACGCGCGATATAAAAGCCGGTGAAGAACTTTTATATAATTATGGATACGCGCTTGAACACTTTTTGGACCATCCGTGCCATTGCGGATTTCCCGAATGTGTCGGTTATATAGTGGCAGTTGAAGACAGAAAGAAACTGCGCAAAATGCTGCGTGGGCGGCGCCCTAAAAAATAGATGGACACCTTGCGAAAAATTCGTATCATGATTCGCCATTGTTATCGGGGGATTTAAAGAAACGATTTTTCTGTTTTTTTTCCTTTAGCATTTTAACACGCTAACCCAAAAGAATAATTATGAAGACTCTTTATGTATCCGCATTGGCGGCGGCTTCAATTGTGCTTTCAAGCTGCGCGCATGAAAACTCCAAAGAAAGCGCAAAATCCCTGTCGGCAGAATCTTCCCCAGCGAAAGCTTCAATAGATACAGACAAGCCCTGCATTTCCGGAGTATATCCGCACCTTGCCATGTGGAATAGCGAGGGGGAATGCGGGACTGGCGCTGTCGTTCCTTGGGCTGGAAAACTTTGGGCTGTGACATACGGACCGCATTGCGTATTTAATTCCGACGACAAACTATATGAAATAGATAAGAACTTAAACGTCACCGTCCGCAAAGAAAGCCTAGGCGGAACGCATGCAAACAGAATGATCCACAAAGAGTCAAACCAGTTGGTTATAGGATGCTACTTTGTCGACTCAAACGGCAATGTAAGGGCAATAGCCCGGGAAAAAATGCCTGGAAGATTTACCGGAAACGCCCGTTCTCTTTCGGACCCTAAAAACAAAGTCTATTTTGCCACAATGGAAGAAGGACTTTACGAAGTCGATGTAAACACTTTGGATGTTGTGGAAATAATCCGCGACGGCAACCTAAAGCCCCATCCCCAAAAAACGGATTCAAGCGGTGCAGAAATAAAACAGCCTGAAATTTCAAAACTGCACGGATACCACGGCAAAGGATTATGTTCCGGATTCGGGAAGCTTTTTTACGCTAACAACGGAGTACACCACAAAGATGTCGACAAAGACCCCACCCTTCCGTCCGGAGCTCTCGGAGAATGGAAGCCCGGAGATTCGGACTGGACTCCGGTTAGAATCAACCAATTTACTGAAATTACATGCCGCGACGGAATATACGGCAATTTAAACCCCGATAAAAACGCGCTTTGGTCAATAGGGTTTGACGCTAAATCCATAATATTAATGGTATGCCAAGACGGGAAATGGCATTCAATGCGCCTTCCCAAATCCAGCCACTCCTACGACGGCTCGCACGGGTGGAATACCGAATGGCCGCGCATACGCGACATAGGCTCGAAAGACTACCTAATGACAATGCACGGCGCTTTCTGGGATTTTCCGCCGTCCTTTTCCGCAAGCAATGCCAAGGGAATCCGAATGCGCTCAAACTACCTGAAAGTCGTTGGCGACTTCTGCAAATGGCAGAATAAAATCGTGCTTGCATGCGACGATTCAGCAAATAAGGAATTTCTGAATAAGAGGGACTTGAAATCCGAAAAAGTCTCGCCCGCCCAATCAAACTCAAACCTCGTATTTATGGACGAATCTGAGATTGAAACGCGCGGCCCGGCAATAGGGCGCGGAAGCGTATTTTTGCGCGAAGACGTAAAGGCCGAAACCGCGAGTGACCCCATGCTTGTGGGAGGCTTTGAAAGCTGCATTCTTGCGTTGTCACACTCCACAAACTATCCTGTCCCCGTAGAAATTCAGACGGGAAATGGAGACGGGAAATTCTCCGCCTATAAAACTTTAGAATTGGACGCAAACTCCCCGCAATTCGTCGATATCTCCGGCGCGCGTGCCGAATGGGTAAGAATAATACCCCGCAAAGACGTTAAAAATTTTACAGCGCATTTCGATATGTCAAATCCGGACAAGCGTTCTAGAACTCCAGACAAAATATTCGACGGAATAGGAACCGACAAAGAAAACTCCGCAACTGCCGCTCTTTTGTGGGGAATGGGAGGCGGAACAAGAAAGCTGGCTGTTATACCCTACAAACTCGGCGCCAACGCAAACGCAGAACAAATAGGCGCATACACGCTCAATTGGAAAATGGAACTCGCTCCGGAAAAAATGCCAAAAAATGAAAAGCGCGCCAAAGAAACCGCATACGAGCCAAAATCCATATCATATGACGGAAATTCGGTTCTCATAATAGAGGACGGCAAACGCTACCGGCTTCCAATAAACAAGCCTTTCCCCATAAAAAATGCATTCGGGAGCCCTCGCGTGGCGCGCGAAGTGGCAACAGAACGCGACCTTTTAAATTGCGGTGGAACTTTCTACGAGCTGCCCGCTAAAAATGCGCAGGGAATGGCTAAAGTGCGTCCGATAGCATCTCATAACCTCGACGTATTTGACTTCTGCTCATACCGCGGATTGATGCTGATAAGCGGAATGAAATCCAGCGCAGTGGACATGAAAAGCCCACACATAATCGTATCGCAAGACAAGAAGTTCGCCCTGTGGGCGGGAATAATAGATGATCTATGGAAACTCGGCAAGCCTGTCGGCGAAGGAAACGTTTGGCAGCGAAAAGACGTATCCAAAGGGGAATTATCTGATCCGTTCCTTCTGACTGCATATGATAAAAAATCCGTCGAAATAAAATCAGACGAAGATATTTCAATAACCCTTGAAATAGATGTTGACGGAACAGGGCTTTGGCTTCCCTACCAAACTCTGGAGATAAAAGGGGGAAAGACACTCTCAAAATCCTTTGGTGAAACCTTTAGAGGATATTGGGTAAGGGCAAAAGCATTAAACGACGCATCAAACGTGTCGGTTAAATTTATTTACGAATAAATATGCTTTAAATTCCTTGAAGCAAAGAGGATTGCCGCCGGCAATCCTCTATTTTTTTGCAGAACGCGTAGAAAATTATCCCGCGCAAATAACGCGCATAGGCAATCCGGCAACGTACACGGATTTCCTAAGAACATATACATTATAAAAATCTATTCCGCGCCCCAAAGATGTTTCTTCATCCATAGCAAAAATCTGCGCCGAAACTGCGTATCTCCATGCGCGGCGAAATCTGAGCACAAACATGCGCGCCATTTACAACTCCACGCAATATAGTAAACAAGACAACCAGCATTTCCACCGGCGAATATACAAACTGCCTCGGCGCCTGCAAAGCCCTCTTCCCATGCAATGTTGTAATGCGCTAAAGCTCAATTTCCCGCAATAGACGCGCCTCGCGGGAAATCTCTAACTATCTATAAAAAAGCTATTTTATAGGGCATCCGGAGATAGGAAGCGCCTGTCAACCGCCTGCGCTCCGACTATTACGGCTGTGCCAAAAATATCGTTTACAGTTGCGCCGCGGGAAATTTCGGCAACCGGCTTTGTAAGTCCAGTAAGAATTTGCCCATAACAATTTGCGCCGGAAAGAGCCTGCAACATCTTTGAGGCTATATTGCCGGAACTCAAATCCGGGAAAATTAGAACATTTGCCTTGCCGGCGACGGAACTTGTAATGCCCTTTGCGGCTGCCACTTCAGGACGCAATGCAGCGTCGACTTGCAATTCTCCGTCGATTTCTATCTTGAGATTTTCAGCTTGAGCTTTCGCATGGGCGAGAGCTGTGGCCGACTTTACTTTTGTTATACTCGGAAGCTTTGCTGTCGGAAGTTTGGAAACATAGCTAAGCATGGCAACCCTTGGCGTTTCAAGCGTCAAGTGATTGACGAGAACAGCGGTGGTTATTGCTATGTCGCACAATTGCTTGTCGGTCGGTTCGGGGATAACTCCGCAGTCAGAAAGGAATAAATCGCCGTGAATTCCCAATTCCTCGTTGCCAGTCGAAACAACCATCATTGAACTTGCAGCAGAAAAGCCTTTTTGCAGCGGTATTATTTGGAATATCGGCCGCAATGTGCTTGCCGTGGCGACAGTTGCGCCAGCCACCATGGCGTCGGCTCTGCCTGTGGCTAGCATCATTGTTGCGAAATAAGCGGGATTTTTGGCTATTTCAAAAAGCTCGTCTTTTGTAAAATCCCTAAACTTTGGAAGTCCGCCAAGAATCTTTAAAATATCCTCAAAATCGTCAGACAATTCAGGAGTTATGACTCTTATTCCATCCATGCGCACATCGTATTTGGAGGCTTGCTCCTCTATATGCGCCTTGCCGCCCAAAAGAATTGGGACACCAAGTTTGCGGGTTGCAAATTGGCGCGCGGCTTGAAGAATTCGCTGATCGAAGCCTTCTGGGAAAACAATTCGCTTGGGGTGGTTTTGAAGTCTTGCTGAAAGTCTTTGAACTAGTGCCATTTTCGTTATAATTTTTATTTTTAAGCGGCAAATCAGCCGCGTTGTTTTTTATAAATCTAACAAGAGAAAATAAAAGTCAAACCATTAAAGCAAATTTGACGTAGCCCTATACAGAGAGCAAGCACAAGCCGGGCAGTTTTACGACTCCATCTCCAAGCGCCTCTCCTCCAATTCGGACCACCGTTCAAATAAACGCTCGTCCTCCAAACGTATCTCAGCCATGCGTTCGTTTATCTTTGCCAGCTCGTCAAAGTGGGAGACGACATATTCGCTGTCTGAAAGCTTTGCCTCCAACTCCGACAGTTCAGCCTCAAGAGCTTCTATTTGTTTAGGCAGACGCTCAAACTCTTCGCGCTCCTTATTTGTAAACTTTGAACGTTTTTTTTGGGGAACGGCCTGAACCGTCTTACTTTTCTGGCTCCCGCGCTCCGGCTCAGCCGTTTGCAGCCTGTAGCGTTCCCATTCGTCGTATCCTCCCACAAGTTCAACGATATTCCCGCCGTCTCCGAAGCAAAAGACCCCTGTCACTATATTGTTTAAAAACGCCCTGTCGTGCGACACCATCAGAATAGTTCCAGGAAAAGTTACCAAAGAATTTTCCAACAATTCAATTGTCTGCATATCCAAATCGTTTGTTGGCTCGTCAAGGACTAGAACATTTGCGGGCGACGCAAAAAGCTTAGCTAGCATAAGCCTGTTTTTTTCACCTCCGGAAAGCATAGCTATCTCACCGCATATCTGCTCTGGCTCAAATAAAAAATTCTGCAAGTATCCCATTACATTCTGCCGCGCTCCATTTACAGTCACAAAATCCGCGCCGTCTCCGACAAAATCGAAAGGGCGCATAGACGGATTTAAATTTTTCCTGAGCTGGTCAAAATAAGCTATTTGAAGGCGCGTTCCATAGGAAACCTCCCCCGAATCCGGCTTCAGATTCCCAAGTAAAACATTAAGCAAAGTTGTTTTCCCTATTCCATTTCTTCCGATTATACCGATTTTATCTCCGCGGTAGATTGTCGTCGAAAAATTTTTTATTATTGTATTTTCGCCGAAAGAAAGGCTTATATTTTTCACATCCATCACTCTTTGACCGCTTGCGGACGCCTCTTGTATCCTCATGTCCGCAGTGCCTAGCCGCTCGCGGCGCTCGCTTCGGATTTTCCGCAACCGCATAAGCTCCTTTACCCTTCCCTCATTCCTAGTCCGGCGAGCCTTAATCCCCTGGCGCAGCCACGCCTCCTCCTGGAGAAGCTTCTTGTCGAATACGGCTTCGTTGCGTTCCTGGGCGCGCAAAAGGTCGTCGCGGCGGCGCTCAAAAGTCTTAAAATCGCAATCGAAGGAAATAAGGTTTCCACGATCTATCTCTACAATCCTTGTAGCCAAATTTTGGATGAAAGCGCGGTCGTGAGACACGAACACAATTGTCTTTGAACATGTCTTTAGAAACTTCTCAAGCCACACGACAGAATCTATATCCAAATGGTTTGTCGGCTCGTCCAGCAGCAGAACTCCTGGATTCCCGGCGAGTTCCCTGCCCAGCAATGCCCGCCGCTTTAGCCCCGCAGAAACGCTGCCCACATCGAGATCTGGATTGAGTTCCATGCGCTCTATAACCGACAATATTTCCACATCCGCGCCCCAGAAGTTTTTCTCGTCCAAAACATGCACAAGCCTGTCGAACTCATCCTGCGTTTCTTTCGAACAGCCGCGTTCCACTTCCCTAAGGAGGCGCCTATATTTTCTCAATTCCGCTCCGGCCTCTCCTAGCCCTTCGGATACGACATCGTAAATTGAGCCGCTCAAATCCATAGGGACATCCTGCGGCATATACGCCACTCTAACGCCCTTTACGCGCTCTACCAGCCCGCTGTCAGGTTCGTAAACGCCGGCGATTATTTTCAGCATGCTTGTTTTGCCGCATCCATTGCGACCTACAAGCGCGATTGTATCGCCCTCGGCTATATTTAGGCTTGCGCCGTCCAAAAGGATCTTATTGTCGAAACGCAGGGAAACTCCGCTAAGTGAAATTAAACTCATAGGCAATCAAAGTTAAAAAAAGCGTTTGGGAAGAAATTCCAAAACGCTTTTTTATAAAATGCAAGAAATGCTAACAGCGTGAAAAACCTCTACTCGTCTCCTTTAGGAGTTTCAGTCTTTTCAGGCTTGCTTTCCGGCTTCTTGGCATCGTCCTCCTTCATTGCGTCGCGAATGTTTTCTTCAACTTCGCTGGTCGCCTTCTTAAATTCGCGGATTGATTTGCCCAAACCTTTTGCAAGTTCCGGCAAACGCTTCGCGCCGAACAGAAGAAGTATTATAACCAAGATGACGATCATTTCCTGACCGCCCGGCATACCGAATGCAAGAATGTTATTCATAAGAGCCATAAAGCTATTACAGCTGAGTTTTGAGTCAAGCATTAATTGGAATTACGCTGGCCAATATGCTATTATGCCGGAAATATACTTTAATTTTCAGGCTTTGCAGATTCGTCTTTCCCCGGCTCAACGGATGCGATATCTTCGCGCATCATATCCTTTACAGCGGCGGACAAATCCCTCGCGTTTTTGTATTCCGCCAAAAAATCCGAATGCGCCGCCTTAAAATCGTCCTCATCGCCGTCCAGAGCGGCTTCGTACATCCTGCCGAGCGAAACCAAAGAATTGTAATATAAAGGATTCATCTTGGGCATTGCCACTTTTATTTCCATAAGGCGCGCCTCCAACTCATCCAATATAAATTCGCGGTTCTCAAATATGTCTAGATCGGAAACCCCTACCCGTTCTCCCGATTGGCTATCAGTCTGGATTATCGCAAGGCGCATTATTTCTGAATCGGACCAGTCGGGTGTGTTAACACCGCCAAGCCTTGCCCAAATTTCTCCGGTTATAAGGCACCTCCACCATGTGTCGAAATCATAAAATGAAGGTACAAATTCCGAAGCAAAAGCGGCCTCCGTTTTGTCTGCGTCGGAATTTTTCAACGCAAATTTCAGAAATCCAGCAAGCGCCTGCCTCGTCCGGGCAGCCTTTTCTACGGACCTCAGCATCCAATAAGAATGGGCATCCATTATTCGGGTATCGATTTTGTCGGATCGCGAAAACTTTAAGATTGATTTCATATCCGGCGGAGGGTTATCCGCGGCTATTCTAGCCAAATCTACGGCCGTGCCAAAACGCATTTCCTGAGCCAAAGCTTGTGCCATGGCAAGCTCCAGCCAATAAGGTGGATTCTTCCAATTCTCCAGCCCGCCGCTTTCCAATGAAACCTTTCGCAGCGCGGCTCCGGTAAGAAGCTTGCAAAAGCCGTCGAAGTCTAAATCGTCCGACCATTTTGCCGCTAGAGTGACCTCCCCGTCGTCGTACAACATGACGGAAAAATCTCCGTCTATTTTGAAATCCTTATTTGAGACCAACTGCAAGGTTATCTTGCGCGTAAAAACAATCGGAGAACCCGTTTCTGAAAAATAAGCGTCGAATAAAGCCGCGCACATCCTGATAAAATCATATCCAATGCCGATTGCGGCATGGTTGTCGGTGACAAGATAGAACATCCCGTTTTGGGCGCTGTAATAACGCTGTTTTGGCGAAGGCTCGGTTTCTTTTTTTTCCAATATTTGAGGAGAATCTTTTTTGTCGCTTTTTACCTGTTTGCCGTCAATTTTACCCACAAAGTATCCATTGATAAAATCATCTCCGGAAGTGTCCACAACATAAACATCCCGCTCCGGTTTTATGCCGCTTTTCCCAGCCTTCGGTTCTGCTACGGAATCTTTCAAATCGGCATCGGCAGAAGGCTTCGTCGCATGCTGCGCTTGCAGTCCAAGCGAATCTTTTCCCGCATCCGCCGAAATCCCTTTGGTGGAAGATTCAATTTTTGGAAAACTTTCGGGACGTTCGTCCAGCTCCAAAATTTCTGTTTTTTCCTCAAAGGCTCTCTTTTTTATAAAATCCGATTTCTCCTCAACCTCAGCGCGCAATCTTTCGGCCTCTATGCGCTCGACTTTTACATCGGAATCTACCGGTATCTTTTCTACGAGAGGTTCGCCTTCTTCTTGAGCAGACGACTCTTGTTTTAAAGGTTCCGGGCGCATTTGCGTAATATCCCCGCCCGTAGTAAGCGGAATATCTGGGGTGCCTTGGGCTTCTTTTGAACGATACTCTTTTACAATGTCGTTAAAACTGAACCCTCCGGAAACTACGCGCCCCATTTCTGCTTTTCCAGCAACGGCGTCATCTGCCATTCTTTTTGCTATTGCCAGTTTCTCCGCAAGAGTGAGAGATTTCTCCGAGGCATAAAGGCACTGCAAACCGAATAGCGGCGCCAATAATAAAAATATTAGACAGCACCGCCTCATTTTGCCAAAACAACGGAATTTTCTGCTATTTTCATGCTTCGTATGCCCTTGGCAGCCTGCAAATATTTTTTTGCGCCGTCGTAATATTTTAAAATTTCGCCGCAAAAAGCCGCCTCAACAAACTTTGGCACAATAGCTCCGCCGATGTAAGCCGATTTAAGCCTGCAGTCCTCGCCAAATAAAAATCTTGCGCGAGTATCCAATTGACGCGACGCTATATTTACGGCAATTGGAACCGATACCTCAAGGGCTCCTCCGCGTATAAAAAATCTTGGAAAAATTGGCATAACCGTCGCGTTTCCGTCGCGCTTTCCGGAGCGCCTTATAATCCAGAACGCCCCTCCGTCTAGTTCTCCGCAAGAGAAAGACTCCGACGTTCCCTCTGAAGCGTTTAAAAAATCGGCTAATTTGCCGGACGCATCTGCGGGAGCCTCCATATTTTGTTCGTATGAAGCCGCCAAATATATAAAAGCGCACATGGCTCCAAAAGTCGCAAACAAGCAATATGTAAGCGCATAGCCGATCAGGCGCAAAAAAACATATTTAAAAAATTTCAGCATAATAGCTACTGCATGTATTTTCCTGCCACGCGTTCTATTCCAAGCCTGCAGGCCTGCGACGCTGGAAATATATTCTGCGCCGCCAAGAAATAATTCAAAGCCGCGGCATAGTCTCCAGACTTTTCCGCTTTTTGGGCTCTGTTAAGCGTCTTTACATAATCGGAAACTTCCGGAGCCAAATGCGCCAACGCCCGCGCCAAAACCGGATCGTCTGGGGCGACTTCCTTGGCGTTTTCCAAAATATCCCACGCAAAATACGGATTATTCTGCTTTTTAAACTCATTTGCCTGCGCGATTAAAGAATCCACGCGAGATATATTGATTACAACCTCCCGCAATTTTTCCGCCCGAACTTTGTCTTGGCGCAACGCCATTCCGTACTCCGGGGCTTCCGCAACTATGTCGCGGAAATTGCCGCGCTCGTAGAGCTCGTCAAATTTTTGGACATATTTAGAAACGCCTTCCGTCATTCCCACGAGATCTTCGTTGAAAGTTTCTATGGATGGATTCAATGGCCATATCTCGGCCGCTTTTGTCAGAGACTTCTTTACTTCTTCAATTTGCCCCAAAGAAGCGGCTTGCTTAGCGGAAAGAACGCACATATTACTCGCGCGCTGCGCTGCTTTAACTCTAGACATAATTTCCGCAATGGGGTAATCGGCTGCGATTTCCCCCAAATCGTTTGCTATAGACTCCAGCGTTCCCCAATCTTTAGCGTCGGCAAGCTTTTTTATTGTGGAAGTTTTTTTGTACACCTCCAGTAACCGCTGTTTTTTCTCAAACGGGAAGGTCTGCATTACGGGCTCGTATTCTCCAAGCACAAAAGTTTCCATTAGGCGCTCCAAAGCAGAATACAACTGCCCAGAGTCGTAAAGATAATTTACCGACCGCATTCCGTCGGCGATATCTTTTCTTGCCTCAGTAGCCATAGATTCAAACAAGCTTATCTGGGGAACATAGTTTGTGACCCCAAAAATCTCCATTATTTTTTCTTTTCCAACCCTCAAATCCTGAGTATATCCCCTGAACATATTTTTGTAAAACATCGAGGAGATTTGCGCCTGCTGAAATTTGCGCTCCATGAAAAACGTCAGTATAGACGATTGAAATTCGAAAATTGCGTTTAAAGCCGTGGATTGGCGCGCTACGCTGGACGCCCCCACCACTGCAGCCGCTTCCGCAATATTTTCAGCATCAAGTTTTTTCGTTAAAGCAAGACGCGTCGCCGCAACCTCTTTAACCAAAGCCTCCTGTTTTTTTGTGGAATCGTCCACCATGCGCAAGTTTTCACTGGAGGCGCCCATTATCTTTCCAAGAGACTCCGTCTTGCGCCTGTCGAGCTCCGCTTTGTCCAGCGATTCCCTGTGCTTAAAAGAATTAAAATCCGACTGCATCCTCCATGTCTGGGCTACGATATTTGCAATTGAGAGCGAAGATTTGCCGTCGTAAACATATTCCGCAGCGTCGAAAAGCCGCGACCACGCCCCGCGCACCCTAAGATAGATATCCTCCTTTTCAAGAGTTAAATCCTGAACCGTAAGCTGCGCCTGTATTTCGTCTAAGATGGCGGAATAATGCTCAAAATTTTGCAAATCTACAGGAGTTGACAAATACCGCTCAAACCGCGCCCTCACTATGCGGGAATCCCCCAATGAAAAAGTTTTACCTTTCCAATGGACCATTCCGTCGTTAAGGTCGAAAGAGTCCCTGTTAACGTCAAAAATCTTGTCCATTGTCCTTTCGGCGCCTGCGCTTTCAAAAATCCCCATGGAAGGGTTTCCGCCCGCTCCGGCGGCAGAAGCCGACTGCCCTGCAGGCTGGGAAGCAGCCGGCGCAGCCGCACCCTGCTGCGGTACATTTGGAGAAGCCGTTGGAACAGACTGCCTCGCGGGAAGCGGATTGGAAAACATAGCCGGAGCCTGCCCATGCACAAACGGGCAACAGACAACCGCCAAAACCAAAACTGCGTGAAACTTCCTCATTTTTACTCCTAAAATTTTTGCATTGAATTCACAACAATCCGACCTCCTTCGCCTACGGAGACATCCATTTCATAACGCTGATGCGTCATAATATTTGCGTCAACTTTAGGCGGAATATAAACCGCCAAGTTTTTACCGGAAGCCGAATCCCTAACGGAAACCACCCTGCCTCCGCCGTCGATTGAGGCCAGCTGAAGCTCAAACTCCGCGCGCAATAAATAATTGTTGCCCTCAAGCGACTTGGGATTTTCAATATACGCTTTGTATGGAAACTCGCTCTCGTTTGACCCCGTAGTTTTTTTAAAGTATATCAGGGCTATCGCCGCCGCAACAGAAATAACGGGAATTAAAATCGCAATAACAATTGGAGCTGTCTTTGATTTCATATCTGGGAATTTTCAATAAAAGTCCGGCATTGTGCAGATCAACCGCACCAACCGCCATCGTTTATCAATGGCGCAAATTCTCTAAATTTACACGCGCCACTGCAAGCATATTTTCCAGCCGCGGACTGAAGTTTGGCGGCGGCAAAGAAGTGAAACATTTCCTGAACCTCATAATTGCCGCCCGGCAGGGGCAATTGGCGCAAATTCCGGCGCGCTATAAAATAAGCCTTGGGGCAGGCTTAGATTCAAAATAATAAGCAATGAAACAGCAAGGCCGACCGTTGTCATACAAAAAAATGCGCACAGTGCAATATGCATAACAATGCGCGCAGCATGCTTAGAGCTTGAAAAAACTTAATTGAAAATGCTCTTTATTGCATTGGAAATGTCTTTGCCGACATCTCTTGTAGCATCAACACCATCTTTTGCAGCGCCTTCAGTAATATTGACAGATTCTTTTGTTATATGCTTTACAGCGTCGACAGTCACGCGCGTCCCTATAATTCCTGTAAGCTTTACCGCCAATTCTCCGCCGGTCAGGCCGTTTTCCCGAACGCCTATGTTTTCTATTGTAAAAGAAGGCAGCGGGAACTCAAACCCTTTGTTATTGAAAGCTCCGCTAACAGTGCCGTCGTCAAAAACTATTTTCTTTATGATAAACCTCATAGGCTCGGAATCCCCGGCTTGAGTTTCTCGCGCCGGTTCGGAAGACGGCTCCTCCTCCGCCACGCTGGAATCCACCCCCAAAGATTTCTGGAGAATTTCGGAAATTTCCGTAATATTCGACTTGGGCGACGTCAGCAACGCAGACAGGCCGCTTCCGGTTCGCAAGTCTAGATTTAAGAATAGGCCGTCTATCCTAATTTCATCAACAACCAATATCTTGTCTTTTAGGAACTTCATCGGGCTGATATCGGTATCTACAAAAGCGTTTTTAAACGATATTGCATTGCACTTTTTGTAGTTGGGCGGATTTGTAAGGAAGAAATTTTTAACGTCCAATTGCTGTTTGGTAAGGCTCATTGAAATAGATCCAACGCCAGATTCAATTCCGGTGCCAGAGGTAATGGTTTTCAGAGCATAGTCGGCAATATAAGTAATGCTGAAATAAGCAATAACTATAAGTATCAGCACAACCAATATAGCCAACTTCACAAGCTTAAAGAGGCAACCGCCATTCCTAGATTTGGAAAAGTTAAAGTTCATAATGCTATAATCGTAAAAATTTCGCATATTCGCAAGTTTTTTTTGCCTAGGCAAGCATGCGGAAACGAAATCCGTATAAGCGAAGAATCGAAGAGCAAGGATAAAAAAAGAGTTGTAGAAAAAAATAATTGTTTGATAATAGTCCGAAAATTATGGCTACTCCTCCGTTTAAATACCAAAAAATGTTCCCGCTTGGCAAAGACGACACAAAATACGTCTTGCTGACAAAGGACTACGTTTCAACAGCCGAATTTGAAGGCAAGAAAATCCTGAAGATAGACCCTGAAGGGCTCGCAGTGCTGGCACGCAACGCGATGCGCAACGTGTCTTTTTTGCTGCGCCCGGCGCACCTAAAGCTGGTGGCGCAAATACTGAAGGATCCGGAAGCCTCTGAAAACGACAAAAGCGTCGCTCTTACCATGCTCCGCAACGCCGAAGTTGCTGCAATGGGCAAACTGCCGTTCTGCCAGGATACAGGGACGGCGACCATCATAGGCAAAAAAGGCCAAAGAGTCTGGACGGGCGCGTGCGACGAAGAATATCTATCTAAAGGCGTTTACGATTGCTACACGCAAGAAAATTTGCGGTACTCCCAAAATGCGCCGCTAACAATGTGGGACGAAGTCAATACCGGTTGCAACCTTCCGGCGCAAATAGATTTGTACGCAACCGATTCCGACAAATATGAATTTTTGTTTGTTGCCAAAGGCGGCGGAAGCGCCAACAAAACCTATCTATACCAGGAAACAAAAGCAATTCTCACCCGCGAAAGGCTAATCCCGTTCATGATTGAAAAGATGAAAGGGCTCGGAACGGCGGCATGCCCGCCTTACCATATAGCCTTTGTCGTCGGCGGAACAAGCGCGGAGGCATGCTTGAAGAACGTAAAGCTCGCCTCAACGAAATATTTGGACAATCTCCCTACAAAAGGCAACGAACTAGGGCACGCTTTCCGCGACGTAGAGCTTGAAAAAGAGCTTTTGGCTGAATCGAGAAAGTTGGGAATAGGCGCGCAATTCGGCGGCGCGAACTTCGCTTTGGATGTCAGGATAATCCGCATGCCGCGCCACGGGGCGAGCTGCCCGATAGGTCTGGGCGTGTCTTGTTCCGCCGACCGCAACATGAAAGCTAAAATCGACGCAGACGGAATTTGGCTCGAAGAGCTAGAAACCGACCCTGCAAAGTATATTCCAGAAGAATACCGCAACGTAAATACTTCGGACGGCGCTGTTGAAATAGACCTCAACCGCCCGATGCCTGAAATACTAAAAGAGCTCTCAAAGTATCCCGTAAAAACGCGCCTTAAACTGAACGGCACCATTATAGTGGGAAGAGATATTGCCCACGCAAAGTTAAAAGAACGTTTGGATAGGGGCGAAGGTCTCCCGCAGTATATAAAAGACCATCCGATATATTATGCCGGCCCCGCAAAACTCCCGCGGGAATGCCTTCCGGTTCGTTTGGGCCAACAACGGCGGGCAGAATGGATCCGTATGTGGACTTGTTCCAATCCAACGGCGGAAGCATGATTATGATAGCCAAAGGCAACCGCTCGCAAGCAGTGACGGATGCGTGCAAAAAACACGGAGGCTTCTATCTGGGTTCGATAGGCGGCCCCGCCGCTATTCTGGCAAAAGAGAATATTAAAAAAGTCGAACTACTGGAATATCCTGAACTTGGCATGGAGGCAATCTGGAAGATAGAAGTCGAAAATTTCCCCGCGTTCATACTCGTGGACGACAAGGGCAACGACTTCTTTAAGATGCTTTAATAAGTATTTGCGGCGCGCCGGCAACGGCGCGCTTTTTTTTACGCCAACTTTTCCGATAAGCAACAAATGCGCGCAACAAACACAACTTTGAAACTGCTAGCCTTTGCAATCCTGCTTGCATCGGCCCCTTCTTTAGCCGCCGACAATTCCGCGGCTTTGGCTTATCCGCTACAGCTTTCAGACTATCCCAGCGCTTCAGAAAATCTTTTTGACACAATATTGGCTCGGGCTAAATTTGAGCCGTTCAACATTTTCGCCGCAGCAATATTTCTTTTTGCCATTCTGCATACTTTTTGCCACAGGCTATTTCTGCGCGCAGGTGAAAAAATCGAAAAATCCGCCGCTAAAGACGATAACGGGGAAATTCCCGCAGGCGCAAAATTTTTATCGCGCCTGTTCCATTTAGCTGGAGAAGTAGAAATTATATTCGCCCTTTGGTTAATTCCCCTGTTTGCGGGGTTTTGGATATATTTCGGGTGGGACTCTTTAACCGCGTATGTCGACTGGCTTACATTTGAAAAGAAAAAATTTATTGAGCCCGTGTTTGTGGTATTTGTTATGTGCGTGTCGGCTACGCGCCCGATAATACAATTTTCAGAAGATGTCATAAGCGTATTCGCCAAACTCTTTGCGAAACTCGGCGGAGGAGAGCTGCGCGGATCTTTCATAACCGAACCGGCTGCAATAACAATATGCGCCGTGCTTCTTGCAAAAAAATTCTACGCATGGGAGCCTGGCGAAAATTTTAAATATGCTACACTGGGACTGCTTCTTGCCGCAGTTTCCGCAGGAGGGACGCTCACGCACTTCTCGGCGCCCCCCGTGCTAATGGTAGCGGGAGCTTGGGATTGGGACAGCGCATTCATGTTTTGGAATTTCGGGTTAAAATCGGGCATCGCAATTTTTGCAGGAGCTTTAATTGTGATGTTTATGTTCGGCAAGGAATTTTCCCTGTTAAAACTTAAAGCGGCGGACGCTCCTCAAACGGTTCAAAAGCGGCCGCGCGCGCCAAAAATTTTAGTTGCCGCGCATTTGGCTTTTCTAGGCGGAATAGTAGCCACCCTGCACCATCCAACTCTAATGATTTTCATATTTCTCGCATTTGCCGCATTTGTGGAAATGACGCAGGAATACCAATATAAAATAACCTTTAAAGCCCAACTTTTAGTGGGACTTTTTCTGGCAGCCCTAGTCGCCCACGGAAGCCTCCAAGGTTGGTGGATAGAACCGACTCTTACAAGTTTGGGGCAAAAAGAACTATTCTTCGGGTCTCTAGCCTTAACCGCATTTAATGACAACGCCGCCATAACCTATCTCGCGACTCTTGTTCCAAACTTTGACGACTCTATGAAGTATATGGTCGTAGCTGGCGCCATTGCAGGCGGAGGGCTTACGGTAATCGCAAACGCGCCAAACCCTGCCGGAATATCTATATTATCGAAATATTTTAAAGGCGGGGTTTCTCCGGTAAAGCTGATTTTATGGGCGGCAATCCCGACGGCGGTTCTATGCGCGGCATACCTGTTGTAGCGCAAGATTATCCCGGGCGCAAAATGCTAACTTTATCCTAAATCCAAGACTCTTTGCATTTTTAGCGGCGCGCGGCCATTGATTTATTACGCATTCACCTAAAGGAATATTCACGACAACCTGCTCATTGCATGCAAAGCGCCGAAAGATACTTTCAAACGGCCATGATATTGCGAACCGTACTACGAAGGTAAAGTTATTCCGTCCTACAACTGAGAACTGCAAGTTTTTTTTATTGGCATATTGCGGACCAGACTACGAGATAAAAGCTATTCCCTAGCCCTCGGGTGAGCCGAGCGATACTCGTCCAACAGTTTGCGCATCCCGATGTGGGTATAAATTTGGGTAGTTGACAAGCTAGAATGCCCCAACATTTCCTGAACGGCCCGCAAATCCGCGCCGCCGTTGACAAGGTGCGTGGCAAAAGAATGCCTAAGCTTGTGGGGAGTCACGTTTTCTGGAAGCCCAAAGTGGCGCAAATACTTTTTCAGTTCAAGCTGGATAAAGCGCGGATACATTTTCTTTCCGGTCGGAGAGCACAATACGAAATCTTCGGAATTTTTATCCGCCGCAAAATCGTTAAACCACCCGCGTAAAATCTCTCCTGCGTTCTCGCCGAACGGGCAAAACCTGACTTTGTTTCCTTTTCCTAGTATTCTGGCTGAATTTGTCTGAAAATCTATATCCCCCCAACGCAGGGAGCAAAGCTCGCTTACGCGCAATCCAGCGCCGTATAAGAGTTCCAAGCAAAGAGAATCACGGACGGCGGAAAGTTTGTCTATTTTTCCCTCCTCTAAGAAAATCCAAGGCGCTCTCAAAAGCGTAGGAAGCTGGGTTTCGCTTAAAAAAACGGGGATGTCTTTCTTTAATTTTGGCAAACGCACGGACGAAAAAGGATTGGCGTCAAGCTCGTTTGTTTGAATTAAAAACTTAAAAAACGAACGCAGCGCTGAAATTTTATTATGCGTTGTGGCAGCCTTAAATTTATGCGAAAGCTCCATAACATAGTCGCGCGCCAAACGCCTGTCCACTTTAGAAAGATCTCCGCATGCGAATTCGTTTGCCTCAAGCCAGGCTAAAAATTCCTTTACGGCTTCGGCGTAATTCCTGCAGGTATATTGGGAGTACCTTCGCTGGTTTGCAATGCGGAATATAAAATTGTCCAGAAGCTGAGACTTATCCATCGTCTTATTATTCGCCGGCTAGAATATCGCCAAAGAAAAATTTGAAAAATACGCGTCTATAAAATCAGAAAGAAAAACGTAATATAAAACCGCCCCCAAAGCGAGCCATGGTCCAAACGGAATAACCATCGAATCACCTTCGTTTTCAGCATCTACGCCTTTTCTCTTTTTGCCGGTTTTTTTAGGTCCAAATACTTTAGCTATTGCAAGAACCGGAAGCAATAAAACCGCCCCTATGACAGAGCCCCCAAAAATTGCAAAAACCGCCCCTTGCCATCCGCAAAACGCCCCGATGCATCCAGCTAGGATTACGTCGCCTTCCCCCATTGCCTCGCGCCCGAAAACGCATTCACCAAGAAGCCTTATCCAATACACAATGCCAGATCCCACCGCAATTCCGACAGCTGAACTTACTGCCGATGCGACCATAGATACGAAATACGGCGCCCCGCCCACATCGATTCCGTGCAGGCCAGGTAGCAAAATCGAAATTAAAAATCCCAATACCGTCCCCCCCGCAGTAGCAAAATCCGGCAAAGTCATAGTATCTATATCTACAAACGCGCAAAAAACCATAAGTGAGGCAAAAAACATTCCAACCAACGCCGGAACAATTGGGAGCAAGCACCACATACCCAAAAAAACAAATGCCGTAAGGGCTTCAACCAGTGGATAGCGGAAAGATATTTTAGAGCCGCAACATCTAGCTCGTCCCCTTAGCAAAAACCATGCCAATATAGGAATATTGTCGTACCAAGCTATAGGTTTGCCGCAAGCGCAATGAGAAGGAGGGCTTACTATGGATTTTCCGGCGGGAATTCTAAATATACAAACATTTAGAAAACTGCCGACGCATGCGCCGAAACAGAAAAAGAAAACCTGGAATATCAGCGGAAAAGTTTCGTTTATCTCTGCTAAATTCATTTCAACTACCATTTAGGGTTTTTAGCATTAGCCCGCCCAACATAGGCTTGCCCGTCCATATTGAAAGAGATTTTGCGCCCTGCCAAGCAAGCATCGGCAAACCACTGCATGCTCGAATTCCCTCCGCGCGCGCGGAACGCACAGAAATAGTTTCGCCTTCTTTTATGTACGGCATGTCAAAGAACGCTATAGACTTTGGCAAATCGGAAAATTTTAAGACGGCAGAGTCGGAATCCCTCAACCCGACAGACGTCGCATTTATTACTATCGAGTTTTCCTGAATAAGTTCTTCGCAGCCCGCCAAAAGAACTGCATTGCATTTGAACCCTGACTCTCCCAAATCAGAAACGAGCCTCTCCAACCTTTCAGGGGTTCTGTTTGCTATTAGCAAAGATTTGCAGCCGCAAGACGCTATATGAAAAGCCGCGCCGCGCGCTGCGCCTCCGGCGCCGATTACGACGACATCGGAACCTTTGAAATCCCTACCCAAAACCGACCTCACAGCCTCCTCCAGTCCAAATCCGTCAGTGTTGAAGCCTTTCCAGCCTTTGGATGTTCTCAATAGAGTATTGCACGCGCGAGCCAATCTAGCGCTATCATCCATGTCGGAAAGCAGTTTCGCCGCAATTTCCTTGTGCGGAATAGTAAGGTTTATGCCAGTGAAATTTTTACGCCAGAATTCATTCAAATAATCCGGCAATTCATCCGGCGGAACATCAAACGCGAAATATTTTGAGCCTCGATAGCGCGAATCGCTTTTTGCTATTTCCTCCAAAGCGGCATTTTGCATAAGCGGGCTTTTTGAATGCGCGACGGGATGTCCAAGAACAGCAAAATATGGAGGTTGCGCTCCGCATCCGCGGGTTGAAAAAATCCCGCGTTTCAAATCTTCCGCTGAAAAAACTTCCGCCATAAAGCTACGCATAAATGCGCTCGCCAAAGAGCGAGGTTCCGATTCTAACCATTGTTGAGCCCTCGGCAACGGCGCGCTCCAAGTCACCGCTCATACCCATTGAAAGCTCCGGCAATGGATGTGAAAACTCCTTTTGGAGAATATCCCGCAAATTGCGCAAATTCGCAAAACATTCAGATGCCACGTCCAAATCGGAATCCAAAGGCGCTATGGTCATAAGCCCTTCGACTTTAATATGTCCGCACTTCAAGGCGAAATCTAAAAGTTCCGGGGCATCTGATATGTCGGCGCCGAACTTTGCGGGGTCGTTGCCGGCGTTTACCTGCAACAATACGCGCAGAACCTTACCTTCCGAAGCCGCTGCGGAATCTAAAATTTTCAAGAGCTTTTGGCTGTCCACGCTTTGGATTCTGGCAAAATTCGCAGCCGCATGCTTTGCCTTATTTGATTGGAGATGGCCTATAAGCTCCCAATCCAGGCTGAAATCAGCCGACGCAATTTTCCCTAAGGCCTCTTGCACACGGTTCTCCCCTACACTTTTGAAACCCCGCTTAAATGCAAATCTTGCCGCGTCCAAGGGATGGTTTTTAGTGACAGGTAAAATTTTTACCGTTTCGGGGTCTCGTCCGCAGGACTCCGCAGCTTTGCGCACGCGCTCCTCCACCCGCGAGCAGTTGTCGCAAAATTCCTGATAGGTTATCATACGCCTTTTTTATTTTGCAGCGACGCTTTCAACAAGCGCGTTCCGAACTTCCAAAGAGGCCCGGTCACATTGGCAGCGTTGGTGAGAACATCGTCAAGCGCATTGACAAATTTATCGACTTCCTTTTCCGTAATTATGAAAGGAGGCAGGATTTTTACCGCGTCCAGCCCGTGGCTTGCGACTTGAGTGAGTATTTTATGCTTGTCTATCATCGAAGTGACAACCATCTGTGTAAACAAAGCGTCGTTGGCCGCCTTCAAGCCTTTCCAAGCAAGCTTCTGCCCCAATCCGTCGGGTTCCTTGAACTCTATGGCGAGCATCATTCCCAATCCCCGAACTTCTTTTATAAATGAATGCTTCGATTTTAACTCGTTGAGCCTATCCAAAAGGATTTTTCCCATTTTTGCGGACTTTTCGACCATTCCTTCATTCTCTATTACCGATATTGATGCCAATCCGCAAACCATCGCCAAATTGTTTCTGCCGAAAGTCGTCGAATGGACAACGCACCTGTCTAAAGTTGAGAAAGAACTCTGATGGATTTCGCGCGTGGTCACAAAAGCCGCGCAAGGCACATACCCGCCGCTTAGGGCTTTGGCAACTGTCACGATATCTGGGTCCAAATTCCAGTGTTGAAACCCAAACCACTTGCCAGTCCTGCCCAGACCAGTTTGAACTTCGTCTGCGATAAACAGCGCCCCGTACTTGCGGCATAGCTCCTGCGCTTTTGGGAAGTAGTCTGGAGACGGTATGTGGACGCCTTTCCCCTGAACAGGTTCAAATATAAACGCAGCAACATCTCCCTCTTTTAATTTGGACTCGAGCGCGTCCAAATCGTTATAGGGAACCTTTTCCGCACCAGGAAGAAACGGTCCGTACCCGGTTTGGAAATGGGGGCTTACGGTAATTGAAAGCGAACCGTACGAAAGGCCGTGGTAGCCCCCCGCCAGAGATAGAATGCGCGATTTTTTAGTATGGGCGCGCGCAAACTTTATAGCGCCCTCATTCGCCTCTGTTCCGGAATTGCAAAAGAAGCACGCTGTACAGCGGTTATTCAAAAGCTTTACCAGCCGCTCCCCCATAAGGCCGCTAAGCAGAGCGCAATCAAGCTGGACCATATTTGGCAGATCCATATCGATGGCGTCTTTCAGGGCCTTGGCTATCACCGGATGGTTGCGTCCCATGCCGAAAACGCCGTATCCCGTGAGAAAGTCAAGATACGCGTTGCCGTCGGCGTCGTACAAATAGGCTCCTTTTGCCCTCTTATAGCATTTGTCGAAACCTATCGTTTTTAAAACCGTGGCAAAAGTTCTGTTTACATAACGGTCGTGAAGTATGTAGTTTTCGCCGAAGCGCGATTCAACGAGTTCTTTTAAATCAAAATCTTTCATTGATAAAATTAAAAAATCGCGTTTAATTTAATCCAAAAATAAAATACTTCAAACATTTATTTCGATGGAAATTTTCGCGTAGTCGATTTCGATCCGTTCGCCATCCGTTTCCCAGATGGTTTTTTTCTTGCGGGAGTGCGCTGGTACGGACTCGCATATTTGGCCGGATTTATAATAGCCCTGCTTTTGTTCAACCTTTATTCGTCAAAAGGCAGAAGCCCGCTGTCTAAGGACGACAATTCCACGCTTATAACGTACTTGCTTTTCGGCGTAATACTGGGAGGAAGGCTTGGGTATATGCTTTTCTACGATTTCCCAAACTTTATTGCGAACCCGCTAACAGCGTTTCAGATATGGAAGGGAGGCATGGCGAGCCACGGCGGATTCATAGGAGTATTGGTTGCTATGATTTTTTTCGCCAGAAGCAAAAAAGTGGGATTTTGGACAGTTTCCGACATCGTAGTTATTTCGGCTACTCCCGGAATATTTTTGGGGAGGCTTGCAAACTTTGTTAACGGGGAGCTCTGGGGTAAAGTAAGCGATGTTTATTGGGCTATGATTTTTCCGCATTCCGCGCCTGTGGGAACTCCGATTGAGCAAATAGCAGCGCGCCATCCATCCCAACTCTATGAGGCTTTTGCGGAAGGGCTTTTTATATTTGCCGTATTGCAATACCAATTTTGGAAGCGCAAGCCGGCAAGCGGCATAATTTCAGGCGAATTTCTGGCGATTTACGGAATAGTGCGCATATTTTGCGAAATGTTCCGCGAACCGGATGTAGGAATAAGCCTTATAATGGGAATGAGCCGAGGCACATTTTATTCTATATTTGCGATTGCGGCGGGGCTGGCGATAATGTTTTTGTGCTGGAAGCCATGGAAAAGATCGCATGGCAAATAGCGCGGCCGCATGCGGATTTCAAATCCTATTCCGCATAGAATCCAAAATGTTTTATTCTTTGCCGAAAGTTTTTGGGAGATTCGAGGTACTTTTTGGACTCCTTAAGAAATACAGCATTGCAAAGCGTCGGCGGCCGGTTGGTTCGGGGCGGAATAAAAATTAATTGTTTTCGAACCGATCCAAATTTGCAAATAATAAAGCCGAGCAATAAATCAATAAGGATCTCCTGGCTTGAAATGCTTGGGATAGCGCGCTTTTAGCTCTTTTTTCACGCCAATCCACGAAGTCTTCCAAAACTCCTCTAGATTTTGCGTGGTTTGCACCGCCCTGCCGCCTGGAGATAAAATTTCAAAAGTTGGACGGATTTTTCCATCGCAAATTTTGAGTTTTTTTTCATCAAAGTCGAAAAAGTCCCTGAAAAATGCCGACACCACCGCTCGCGGCGGCGAAATTTCATAGCGTATGCGCACCGGCTTTTTGCGGCGGGGAAATTCGACCGACTTCGGAACTAAATATTTTAGCATGCATTGCTGTTCATACGAGAGCCAGTCGCGCAAGGCAGCCTTTGCGTCTAAGGCTTTCACGTCGGAAAACGACACGCATCCGCAACACATCTGTTCAAATATCTCCGATTTTGCCGCATCGTCAATCGGTTGAATGCCGCTTTCCGGACAGACTGCAGCGGCAAAATTTACGCGCTCTATAAAATATTGGGCATCTTCGTCCATATCTTTGAGTTCAAGGCGCCCGGACAGTATTTCGTCGCGCAGAATTTTAGCCGCTTCGTCGGGGGAGATTTTAGCCGTGTCGCTTTCTGAAATCAACAAATCTCTAAACATCACCTTTGTCCTTCCAACGACGCGCTTGTTGCGCGAATCCAGCGCGGTGACCGTAGATTCCGAAAAATCATCTGCAAACATCTCCTTCAAATCTTCCGCCGAAACGGGAGTTATTAAAGAGAGCATTATTGATACCCCCCCGGCGACGTTCCGCTCCTGGACATCCAAAGAGACAAATATATCCGAAGCGTACTGGCGGCAGTCGCGCGCTATTTCGGCGCGGCGGCCGCCCGACATCCTGCAAGCAAGCGTTCCCTTGTTTAGCCGCACAGCCAGATGGTCTGAAAAAGCGCCAAGAATACATTTTTCTAGGGCTCCGCTACTAGCATTTTCCGGCTTTGGATTTAGGCGCGCCCGAGCAAGGCGCTCCAAATCGGCGGCTATTGAAAATGCCTTGCGCGCGTTTGCTGCGTGTATGCCGTAGGTCCTGCAAAAAGAGTCGGAGAACGAGTTTGCTTTAGCCAGCGCGCAAAGTTTTAAAATCTCTTCCGGTTCCGAATGCGCGCCCGCAGCCATTTCTTCGCGCTCCATATTTTTATAGGGGTCTGAAATCGGCAATTTTATTCTTCCGGCATCCATTATTGCCGCAATCATGGAGGTTTCCCGAATGCATCCGCGCCTTGAGCCCTCAACAAGTAGCTTCGCGTACCTAGGCTCCGTCGGGAAAGCGGCCATAACCATACCGTCTCCGGTAATTCCGCCATTGGCGCCCATTGCGCCAAGGCTTTGCAGCGTAATTTTTGCGCGCTCAACGGATTCTTCCGGAGGCTTCTCGAAAAGTTTTAGATTTTCTATTTTCAATCCGCGGGCCGCCAGCCATAAGATTATCTGGCTCAAGTCCAAACGGGAAATTTCAGGCGTATTGTATTTGTCGAAGGATATTTCGTCATTTTGCCTCCACAATCTGACAGCGACACCTGGAGACGTTCTTCCGGCTCGCCCTGCCCTCTGGGTGGCGCTTGCCAAGCTAACGCGCTCGACAAGCAAAGTATTTACACCGCGCGCGGGATCAAAGCGCGCTACTTTAGCCAACCCAGAATCTATGACGTATTTAACGCCTTCAATTGTAAGCGACGTTTCGGCTACGTTTGTTGAGACAATGACTTTGCGCCCAGAGCTCTTTGAAAGAATTTTATCTTGTGCGCGCGGTTCCAAATCTCCATGCAATGCATACACTTCAAAGCCTTTCGACATTGGAGAAGCTAATATGCGCGACACTGTTTTTGAGATTTCGTAAACGCCAGGCATGAACACCAGAAAATTTCCCGAATCGCTTTCGCGCGCCAGCCTTTCAAATTCCCTCGCCGCACAATCCCAAATGAACGCGCTCCTGTCCTTTGGTGGAGAATATCTGATATCAATTGGAAACAGCCTGGATCCGCACTCCAACTTTTCCGCACTGTCACCCAGGTACTTTACAAGGGCATCGGAATCCATCGACGCAGAACAAACCGCTATGACAATATCTTTCCGCAGAGTTTCTTGGGACCGCAAGGCGAGAGCAAGAGATATATCCGCATAGATGTTGCGCTCGTGGAATTCGTCGAAAACTATCGCAGAAACGCCCCTTAAAGAAGGGTCTTCCAGAATCATTCTTGCCAAAATTCCCTCCGTTAGAAATACGATTTTCGTGGAATAGTCGTAGTGGCGGTCAAAGCGGACATGCCATCCGGTATTCTCTCCGTAAAGGCTTGCCACTCCTTTTGCGAGCATTCTTGCCGCCACGCGGCGCGGCTGCAGCACAAGTATTCTGCCGCCCAATTTTTCAGCAAGCATTACCGGCAACCGCGTCGACTTTCCCGATCCGGTGGGGGCTGAAATAACAAACCTTTTACACCCGCTGTCGGCTAGCCTGAATAAATCGTCTTTTAATGTGTCGACCGGAAGCATTTTAAATTACTTTGAATATAAACGGATTTTTTGCTGCAGCCGAGGCGCATCTTTTTACGGCGCCAATGCCAACAGATTTTACCATGCTCTTTATGCGCCCGGCATTCTCGGCGGACCCTCGAAGAATCAATCCAGACGCCGCAGAATACGCTTGCGCCGCAGGGTCTTGCATTGCCGAATCTATGCGCGCGCAAAGCGATGTTTTTGCTGCATCAAATTTTTTTCGGTCAATTTTTCCCATGGAAAGTTCTTGAATTATACCAATAAATATCCCTTCAATTTCAGACATTTGGCCTGAATTTGCAAAAGCGCCCAAAGACAAAAATCCGTTGTTTGAATTTGCGGTCCAAGACGCCCCGGCGGAATACGCCAGCCCGCAGCGTTCCCGTACGCGCTCAAAGACAATTCCGTCCTCGCCGCCCAATATCTCCCTCAATACGCACATTGGATAGTAGTTTTCTGGATCGGAAAGGCCGCAGCACCCCATAGCCGCAAATATCGCCGACTGCACTTTGTCTCCTAGCGAAACGGTTTTTGAGACTTGGGATCCACACTTGAAAGCGCAAGGCTTAGGCTCGCGCATTTTCGCGGGATTCCCCATCTTTGAAAAAAACGACTCGCAGGCATCCAATACTTCGGGCGGGTCAAAAGTTCCGCAAGCGCACAATACAGTTCGCCGCGCACAAAATATAGACGACAAAATTTTCCCCGCGTCTTTGGCCGACGCCTTCCTGACTGCAGCCGCATCTCCGTCTGAATTAGAAGAAAGAGGATTTTCCCTTCCGCAAAATTCCCTTCGCAAGAACTCAAAAGCTGCTGTTTGAAAATCGTCCATGTCTTCAGAGATATCCGCCGCCAAAGCGCGCCTTTCAGCCTCGAAGGTTTTTTGGTCGATGCGCAAGCATGTAAGCGAATCCCCCAATATTTCAGCGGAGGTGCGCCAGTGGTCGGGGAGAGATTCGACAAACACCGACGCAGTGGCATCGCCGAAAGAGCTGTTGAAAGAAATTCCTCGGGACTCTATCAAGTCCGCAAGTTCCGCCGCATTGCGCCGGCGCGTGTCCCTCAATATTGAAAGCGCCGCAAGGCCTTGGATATCGCGCAGCCTACGCTCCAATACTTGCGCCCCGCCGAGAGCCGTCGCGCGCAGGTGCAACTTTGGAAAATTACGCCTAGGCATCAATATAAGCCGCACGCCGTTTGAAAGCTCTACGATTTCGTCTTCCTGCTTGACTGCCTGCGAAGCGCGTTTATTTCTCCGAACCTTAGATGTCGGCAACAAAAGAGCGCTCGTAGATTTGTTTTCGTCAAAATTCCGCGCGCAAATATCCGCAGCCTCCTGCGGGGCAAGGCGCTCAAGAAAATCTATGTAAGGCTTGCAAATAGGAGCGTCCAGAGACGGATACTTTAGATTCAAGAAAGAATCCGCCAACACCGAAGAATTCCGGGTCGAATTTGCCGCGGCAACAAGGGAATTAACCTTGTATTTTAGGATTTCTCCCCTTGAAACGGAAAAATTTAAAACCTCTTTTTTTACAGCTTCGAGAGCGCGCTCCGCATTTCCGGGAGCGCATTCAAAAAAGAAAGTGGCCACAACCTCCCCGCGCGAACGCATTATTTCGTAGTCTATGGAATCTATAAGGGGCGAGCCGTATTTTAGGCGCCTTGATATTCTAGAGGAGTTTCCCCCTGCGAGAGCAAAACACCATGCCTCAGAAGCCGCGATTTCCCGGAAGCCAACATTCGCGAATCTAAACGACAACGCACCTCTGGCGATATCGGTCTTGCCAGATATGGAAACGGAACGCGGGCAGATTTGCTCAGGCTCAGGTTGCGGCGCGGCCTGCAAGAATCCTTTACAGGTTTCTCCGCCGAAGAAGCGCCGCGCCATGCGCAAGAAATCAGCGTCTGGCAAATCCGACACTCCTATCAACATCATATTTCCTGGCGAATATTTTCTGGAATGGTAGGATGTTAAATCACCCAAGGAAAGCGATTCAAAAAGCTTGCGCTCCCCTATTACCGGAAAACGCATCGGGGAAACTTCGAACATTGCGCGGTTGAGCGACGAAATTAGGACATCGTCTAAATCGTCTGAGCACATGTCTATTTCCCTCAATATGACATCCCGTTCCAGCTTGAAAGATTCAGCTTCAAATGCCGGCGAAAACATCATGTCGGAAAGAGCCTCCAGCGCTTTTTCAAGCGAATGCGGCGGACAATCTACGCAGTAAACGGTCCTATCGTAGAAAGTATAGGCGTTTATCGCCGCACCCAGTTTTGAAAATAATTCGGACATTTCACGCTTAGTGCGGGAACCAGCTCCGTTAAAGACCATATGCTCCAAGAAATGCGAAACGCCGCACCCAGAAAACTCGTCCTCGTCGGCGCTTCCGGAACGCACACAAAGCCTTACGGAAGCCGAAGCCCCGGGATAACTGCGACAATATCCCACGGAAAATCCGTTATCCAACCTAAATTCGGACGTCAATTTTGGATATCTAAAATCCATTTAATTTCCCAGGGCACCGCCTTTTGTGTTAAAAATGCTTCCGCCTTGGAATATGTTGGCTTTGTCTTTTGAATAAGATGCGTCAGGCTTTTGGAGAATGGTTTTAGTCTCCACCATGCCTTTGAAGTTTCTAGCAGGTGCGTCGATATAGCGCAAACCTACCGACGACATCACAATGCCTTTGTCTGCCCGAAAGAACGAATCGTTTTGGATGTCATATGCCAAAAACATATACAGCGGACGCCAAACGACTGTGTTGCCGTCTAAAATGCCTATATAGCGCGTTATCTTATCGTTTAAGGTATGTATGTCTAAAACGAGCTTGTCACCGTCCAAATACATATAGCAGCGCGTATCGATGCTTTGCCCCTGAACTAAAATCTGCCCGCTGCCAACAAGCTTAGGCAAAGCCGAAGCCTCCGTTGGAATATAGCGCTGTTCCACGGCAGCCGCCATAATTTCCTCGCCGTTGATAGACACGCTCTGAGACCCCGTCCAAGAACCTATGTAAACGTTGAACGCCTCTTCAATATTCCTAAACATAACACCGGAGAAAGCATTTGTAAAAGCGGAATTTCCGCTTGGAGCTTCCATAGCGCTAGCGCAAACAGAAATGGCTAATAAAACAATTATTGCGATTGGTCTTTTCATCTTTTTTCTAAATATCGATCACATCGGAATCGTCGCCGTCCGAATTTTTTCTGTTGTTTTTATTAAAGGCAGCCCTGATTGTGCGCTCCGAACGGGCCATCGCAATTCCCCAAGACAAGACAGACACCAAAAAAGACGCCCAAAGGGCTGCCCAGTAGGAACCGACTATGATGCCGTCGCCCGGCACCAACCTCGCCGCGAAATATATTATCACCGCATTTATAAACAACATTCCTATGCCCATTGTGAATATTATAAACGGCAGCGTAAACACGACCAAAACCGGCTTTATTATCCAATTCAAGAACCAGATCATTACAACCAGGAACGCGAAGGAAAATATGTTGTTGAATTCTATGGCATCCGACGTAAGCCACGCCAACAGCAATCCCGCGGCGTTTAGCAGGCAGGTGCGCCAAAAATTGAGTTCGATATGCCGCGTAATGCGAAAATCTCCGCTCGGCCCAGAGCCGTCATTATTTATGTCTATTTTCATTTTTTATCCTTTTTTTTATTTCGGCATAGATCTCCAGACGCTCCGCAATTTGTTTTTCGGAACCGTATGAAGTAGGATTGTACAATTTTACATTTTTCTCAAGATAATCTTGCCCGCTTATAAAATTCGGGCAATCGTGGTTGTAGATGTATTCGGCGCCGTTTCCAAGGCTTCTGTTAAAAGCCGTATGCGAATCCCTAAGATGGGAGGGAACCGACTGGACAGGCTTCGTTTCTATCTCTTTTTTAGCCGCAAACAACGCATTGGTCACTGAATTGCTTTTTGGGGCGCACGCCAAAAAAATTGTAGCATGAGCCAAATTGAGTTCGCACTCCGGCAGCCCAACCCTCTCGCATGCGTCAAATGCGGCGTTGGCTATTAAAATCCCGCGGGAATCCGCCAGGCCGACGTCTTCGCTTGCCAAAATTAAAAGTCGCCGCGCTATAAAACGCGGATCCTCGCCACCAGCGAGCATTTTTGCGAGCCAATACATAGCAGCGTCGGGATCGCATCCCCGGACGCTTTTTATAAATGCGGACACGGTGTTGTAGTGTTCGTCTTCCCTTCTGTCGTAGCGGATCCAGCGTTCTTTCGCAAAAATCTCAACGTCAGACGAAGAAAGCGTTCCTCCGCCTCCGTGGGCAAGCACAATAGTCTCCAATGCGTTTAGAGCCCTGCGTATGTCTCCGTCGGAAATGGCGGCAATAGACGACAGCACAGAATCTTCAGCCCCAACTTTATACGCGCCCAAGCCTAACTGAACGTCAGTCAACGCCCTACGCAGCACCTTTACTATATCCTCCCTGGAAAGCGGTTCAAGTTTGAAAAGATGGCTTCTGGAAAGAAGCGGAGAATTTATGTAAAATCCTGGATTTTCTGTTGTAGCCCCTATGAGCCTGATGTTTCCGTCTTCCACATCCGGCAAAAGCAAATCCTGCTGAGCCTTGTTAAAACGGTGTATTTCGTCTATGAAGAGAATAGTTCGCTCGCTCTTCCTATAGCGTGCCGCGGCCAACTCCTCCCTGAGTTGCCCGACATTTGAAAGCACGGCGTTTACTTTTACAAAACGAGACTTTGTCTGTTTTGCTATCACTTCTGCCAATGTAGTTTTGCCGCATCCAGGAGGGCCGTAAAAAATAAGCGAGCCAAAGCTGTCGGACTCAACCAGCCTGGGCAGGAGACAGTCTTTGCCCAAAATGTGCCTATGGCCTACAATTTCCGACATTTTTTGGGGGCGCATGCGCACGGACAAAGGCGCCGAAAGCAAAACTTTCCCGGTTTTGCCCTTCTCTGGACCAAAATCAAGCTCAGCCGAATTATCCGCCATATTTATATTATAATTGAGACAAAAGCATTTCTTGAAAGTTTTGTCAAATAATGCAATTCTTTGTTTAAAAGACTTTTTAATGAATAAAGAAATAAAAACAATGAAATGCGCCATGACAATCGCCGGGAGCGATTCCGGAGCGGGAGCGGGAATCCAAGCAGATATGCTGTCAATTGCCGCAAACGGCGTATACGCATGCACGGCAATTGCCGCAATAACAGCGCAAAATCCCGAAGGAGTGTCCGACATTTTAGCAGTCCCGCCCAAAACTCTGCGCGCGCAAATGGAAGCTATCGAATCTTTCTACAATCCCTCAGCCGCAAAAACCGGAATGCTGTTTAACGCCGAAATAGTAGGCTGCGTTGCAGATTTCTTTGAAGATCACAAATCTATAAGGCTTGTTGTTGATCCCGTGATAATAGCAACCAGCGGCGCAAAACTTCTAAGCGACGACGCCGTTGAGGTTTTAAAAAACCGCCTTATACCCCTTGCGGAAGTGCTTACACCCAACCTTGACGAGGCCAGATTTTTGCTTGATTCCGGCAATATCGAAGACATAGAAATTGCTGCAAAAGAACTCGCCGGCAAATTTGGCGTTAATGTTTTATTGAAAGGCGGACACCTACCCGGAGACAATTTGACCGACACTCTTGCCCTAAAAGACGGCTCAATACACACATTCAAATCCAAGAGGGTAAAGTCAACCAACACCCACGGCAGCGGATGCACGCTAAGCGCGGCGATTGCGGCTAATTTGGCAAAAGGGATGCCATTAAAAGAAGCCGTATTGAAAGCAAGAACTTATCTTCTTGCAGGCATAAAAAATCCGGTTAATCTCTGCGGGCAAAAATTTATAAACCACTTCTCTAAACCGTGAATAAGAAATATGGCTGCTAAAGAAAAGTCCGGAAATTCAAGTCTTGGGCATAGGAAAAGACTTAGAGACCGCTATGCCCGCGGCGGCCTATCCGCGCTTTCCGACTATGAGGTTGTAGAACTTATGCTTACATTTTTTATTCCGCGAATAGACGTAAAACCTATAGCAAAAGATTTGATAAAAAAGTACAAGAACTTGCGGGGAATAATAGAAACCCCTCCCGAAGAACTTATAAAGACAAACGGCATTGGAGAATCTGCAGCAATATCTATCAAATTCTTTAAGGATTGCATTACCCTGGCGGCCCTTAACGATTTGGAAGTCTCTGAAGGAATACTTCCGACAATCAGCAAACTCATTAAATTCTTTCGCTCAAAAATAGCCTCGGAAAAACATGAAGTTCTTGAAATGGTGTGCCTCGACGCAAAATTGAGAATTATCCCAGACGGCTCGGTAAGGCTTTTTGAAGGAAGCGTGACCTCCGCGAATGTCGATATCAGAAAAATCATTGAAATAGCCATAAAAAAAGGGGCTTCGAGCATCGCAATCGCCCACAACCATCCAAGCGGAGATCCTTCGCCCTCGTTTGAAGACGTGCGTTTTACGCGCAAACTTTCCGAAGCCTGCAAACCCATAAACTTGAATTTCATAGAACATATAATAGTTGGAAGAAACGTCTGTTTTTCATTTAGGCGCGATGGAAGATTCGACGACCTCTACGACGATTCGCTTGAAGAATCGCGGCTGCGCGGCAGAATGAATGTCGCCGAACAAAAGGAGAGCGTTGCGGAATGAAGATACTGTCAATTGAAAGCTCTTGCGACGAATCCGCTGTTGCAATTTTCGATTCGGAAATAGGAATTTTGGAAAATTTAATACATTCCCAAATAGACCTGCACGCACTATACGGAGGAGTAGTTCCAGATTTGGCAAGCTCGGAGCATTTAAAAAAGCTCCCCTATCTAATAGAAAGAGTATCTAATTCCAGACACTTTGAAGGGATCGATAAAATCTGCGCAACATGCGGGCCTGGACTGCCCAACTGTTTGGCGGTAGGCGTATCCTGCGCGTCCGCCGTGTCGCTTGCGTTGAAAAAGCCGCTTTGGGGCGTAAACCACCTGCGCGGACACGCTTATTCACCATTTATTTCGGTGCACGCAAAATCCCCAAAGGAATTCGTGAAGAATCTCGACGCCCTTCTTCCGCATCTTGGACTAACCGTATCGGGGGGCAATACGGTGCTTTTTGAAATCGATAAAGACAGAGAATTGCGGACATTAGCCGAAACCGTAGACGACGCCGCCGGAGAAGCGCTGGACAAGGGAGCCAAACTGCTTGGAATGCCCTATCCCGGCGCTCCGCTTCTTGAAAAAATCGCAAGAAATGGCAAGGTCGACAAGTCGCTTTTCCCTTACGGGCAAAACAGAAAGATAGAAGAAGACCCGAATTTCAGCTTTTCCGGATTAAAAACCAGCCTGCGATACTATTTGCAAAAAATGTCTCAATCAGAAATCCAGCAAGCAATGCCCGATATCTGCGCCAGCTACCAATTTGCGGTGATAGAGCAACTCCGAAGGAGAACAGAATTTTTTGCCAGGCAAAAATCCTACGCAAGCATTGGAATTTCCGGAGGAGTTTCAAACAACTCAAATTTCGCAGACACTTTTGAAAAGCTTGCGAAACGAAATCGCGCAAAGTTTCTGGTTGCAGACAAGGAACACCGCGGCGACAACGCCGCTATGATTGCATTTGCCGCATTTTTCTCTCCTAACAACTGCATTCCAAGCGAAAAAAACACATTAAAGATAAATCCGTCCTGGCAGATTTAGCGCCTTAACAGCCAAAATATATATTTTGCGCATTGCAAAATCTTTTCCCCGAACTTCCGGCGAAAAAGAAAAAAAATCCGCAAACTGCGCAAGCCTTAGCCGAATACCGCCATCCGAACTCCGCGCAAAATACAAACAAGGCGGCGGCAACATTTAAATTCTGGGCGTTTTTTGATTTTGTAAGAAAACTGCCCGCGCAAAGCGCGCTTGCGCAGGGAAAAGCGAGCGCAAACAAACGGAGGCTGCTCCAATTCCCGCTGCAGACACAAAGGCAGCTGTTCTTTAGGGCGCGCGAAGACCGGCAGAAAGAAAGTGCGCCTTTATTTAAAAAGCCTTTATTTTTAAGTCGGCAAGCATTTCCGCTGTTATTTTATCCGCCTGTTCAATACTGTCTGCGCGAGCCAGTAGAACTGCCATTCTCCTATGGCCTCCAGCAACGCACGGCTTTGAGAATATTCGCATATCTGTATCTGGGCGGGCTAGAACCTTGTCTATGTTTCCGTATTCCAGCATTTGAGTGTCGCCTTCTACAACTACCGCGCGGCTTGCCGCGGGCGAAAGCAGCCTGATATTTGCAATCGGAATTCCCAATATGGCGCGCGCATGGAGAGCAAACTCCGAGAGATTTTGCGATATCATCGTTACCATGCCGGTATCGTGGGGCCTTGGAGAAACTTCGCTAAACAAGACATCGTCTCCTTTTACAAACATCTCTACCCCGAAAATCCCGTATCCGCCCAAAGCGTCTGTTATTAATTTTGCATATTCCTTCGCCTTTTCAAACGCCGCCGAAGACATAGGCTGCGGCTGCCAGCTGCGGCGGTAGTCCCCGTCTATTTGCTCGTGCCCTATAGGTTCGCAAAAAGAAGTTCCTCCGCTGTGCCTAACTGTCAAGAGCGTTATTTCGTAATCGAAATCGATAAATCCCTCCACTATCACCCGGCCGCTTCCGGCCCTGCCTCCGGACTGCGAAATTCTCCAGGCTCTGTCAATGTCGCCAACCGAGCGGACAACGCTCTGTCCGTGTCCTGAGGAGCTCATTACCGGCTTTACAACACAGGGAATTCCTATTTTCCCGACCGCCGCTTTAAACTCGTCTTCTGTGTCGGCGAACGCATAGGGCGAAGTTTTCATGCCAAGTTTTTCGGCAGCAAGAGTTCTTATCCCTTCGCGGTTCATTGTGAAATTTACTGCTTTTGCGGTAGGAACAACCTTGAAACCTTCCGCCTCAAGCTCAACGAGTTTCTGTGTCGCAATAGCTTCAACCTCGGGAACAATATAATCGGGGTTTTCTTTGCGGATTATTTCCTCAAGTTTCCGCGGATCAAGCATCGATATCACATAGCTTCTATCGGCGACTTGCATAGCCGGGGCGTCTGCATAGCGGTCCACCGCTACAACTTCCACTCCCAAACGCTTTAATTCTATGACGACTTCCCTGCCAAGTTCGCCGCTGCCCAAAAGCATCGCCTTTGTGGTATTGTCTTTAAAAACCGTGCCTATTTTTGTCATGAGAATCCTTCTTTATAATTTTAGCAAAAGTTTTAGTATGTCGCGCGCGGCGTCTTCGGGATATATTTTATTAACGTCCGCGCCTCCCTGTGGAGGGCAGTCTTTTGGCTGAATTTCGATTTTTTCGGAATCAAACGGCATACCTCTGCGTATGGGATTTGCATTCCCGTACAAAGCCGCTGTTTTAACGCCCAGAGCGTTGGCGACATGCAACAGATAGGAATCCGCTCCGACAAGAATATCGCAGGCGCAAATTCCGCGAACCATATCGGCTCCCCCCAAAGATGCGCAATTTTTTATATCAGCATCTCCTGAATTCTTTGCGATTTCAAAAGCCGTGCGGGTATCGTCCTCCCCGCCGAAAACCGCGAACTTGGCATCGGGCAACTCGGAATCGAGAATTGACACGAGCTTCGACCAGTTTTCCGCAGACCAGGCGTGCGCGCCAAGCCCCCCGCAAACTATCGCCACTTTTACCGAATCGCCTTTGGCTGTCGAGACGCATCCGCCTTTAAACGGGGAATAAGACACCTCACCTTTCATTCCGAAACAGCGTGCAAATTTTTCAAATTCAAGGGATATATGTTCCACGGACTGCGCTGCGTCCGGCTTATATACTGCGTCCATAAAATGCCGCTTTCTTGAGGACTGCACGGCAAATGTCTTGTTTGCTGCCATAGCAAAAGCCTCGCAATCAGCCTGAAGACAATCAGAAAGCACTAGGTGTATGTCCGGATAGCGCCATTTTAATTTCCTATAAAAAAGAACCCTCTGAAGAAATCCTCCGCTTCTGGATGGTGCGGAAATCACAAAATCGAACGCTTCTCCCATGCCTATAAGAGAAAGAATTTCAGTAAATTTATAGTCGCAAATCAAAGTGACTGCCGCATCGAAGCGAGAATTTCGGATCTGGCGGAGAACCGGCATTAAGGCAATGCAATCCGATAGGGAATCTGGGGCTGTGACATAAATTGAAAACTTGCGCGGAACTTCCTTTAGATTTTTTTTCCTGACGGTGTAGTCTAAAATGCTTTTTGCCATCGGCACTGAAAGCTGGCGGGAATTTTCGTGGTTTATTCGCCAACGGCGGTGCAGCCAAAGCCAGTCGTAGCGGGCAATTTCATCGGACTTAAGCTTTTCCTCCAGCCAATCGTTTCCAGCAATAGTCACGTCCTCGATTGTCTTGCAGTCCATCCTCTTGCAATATATCTCAGACCTCCAAAATCCGGTGCGCTTTGCGTAAAAAACCGCGCAATCCGCATGTTGCCGCTCAACAAAAATTCCCGGTAGCTCAGATGTTGAGCAGACCATATCGAAAAATAGCGAAGTCGCCCCCGAGCCTCCTGCGTTCTGGTCGAACAATACCGCCAAAATTCCATTTTTCTTTAAAAAGTCTATCGCTCCCAAGACCCCGCCCTTGCGCGAGACAAGCTCAACCCCAAAACGTTCGCGGCTCTCCTTTATCCAATCCTCCAAATCTTTATTATCGAACGGACGGTAAAATACTCCCGTCTGCGGGATTGGAATATCTACCAAAAGAGGAAACATAGTTATTGTTTCCATCATCGCAAAATGCGGAATCATTAGAACCGTAGGGCGCGGATTTTTGGAATTCTTTTCCAATTCGCCCAAAACTTCCCGGCTTATCACTACATTCTTTTTTAGGCGGTCTTTGGAAATATATGGGCTAGAAAGCACAAAGAGAGCCATTTCAACCATCCTGCAACACGACTCAAATACTGTTTTTTTTACTTCCTCGCGCGGCATTCCGGGGAAACAATGGCACACGTTTGAAAACGCCACATTAATCCTGCGCGACGGGAAAGCATAGATCAGCCACCCGACAAATCTGCACAGTGCGTTCACCGCCCATTCGGGCGAATTCGCAAAAATAAACCCAAGAGACTTAAGCAAAATTTTCATCAAAATATAACGCAAAGTAGCAGCAATATTGAAAATTGCAAAATTAAAAAGGCGGGGGACTATAAAAACGCCCGCCCGCCGCAAAATAGGAATGACGCAAACCTACCTGTACATACTTTCCGAAAGCGATTTTACAAACGCAGAAACAGCTTCTAAAGCGGCGGGCTCCCCCTCCTTAAGCAAAGTCTCATGTGCCAAGGATACAAGCCTGCTTCCGACAACAACAGCGTCGGCGCTTTCGGCTGCAAGGCGAGCCATTTGAGGATTTGATATTCCAAATCCCGCTGCAACAGGCAGTTTTGAGACTCTTCTTACATCGGCCAAGCGGCGAGCGAAATGTTCCGGCAAAGAATCCCTTACGCCCGTCACGCCTGCCACGGTGACATAATACAAAAATCCAGAACCGCTTTTGGATATATTTTCAACCCTGTCCAAAGGGGAAGTTGGCGCCGCAAGCGGAATGAAATCCAGCCCAAATTCTTTGGTAGCCGACGTTATTTGCCCCGACTCCTCAAGAGGGACATCCACTACCAACAAGGCGTCTATGCCGTTCTCTTTGCACTTTGCCGCGATCTTACCAACCCCAAGCTTGAAAATCGGATTAAAATACGAAAACAATACAAACGGTTTGTCTATTCCGTCTTTCCTCAAATCCCCGGCCATCTCAATCGCCGACAAAATAGTTGTCCCAGCAGCGAGAGCCCTTTGGCTGGATGCTTGGATGACAGCTCCGTCGGCCATAGGGTCTGAAAACGGAACCCCTAGTTCTACAATATCTGCCCCAGCCCTGCACACTGTTTTCACGAGCTTTTTTGTAAAATCAAGCGAAGGATCCCCGCAGCTTACAAATGCAACAAGAGCTGCGCGGTTTTGTGCCGAAAGTTTATTAAAAAGTTCAGAAATCATAAAAATCCTCCTATTTTGCGTTTTTCTTCAAATATTCAAATACCGAGTCCATATCTTTGTCCCCGCGTCCCGACAGGCATACGGCAATAATATCGCTCTTTGAAAGTTTCCTTGCGTTGACCATTGCCAAAGCAACCGCATGAGAGGATTCCAACGCGGGGATTATGCCCTCTAAACGGCAGAGTTTTTGGAATGCATCCACAGCTTGAGCGTCGTCTATCGGAACATAATTTGCGCGGCCGTTCGATTTCATATACGAATGCTCCGGGCCCACGCCGGGATAATCTAATCCGGCTGAGACGCTATGGGTGTCGCAAATTTGCCCGTATTCGTCCTGGAGAAGATAGGTTTTATTGCCGTGCAAGACGCCAATGCTGCCGCCCGACAGACTCGCAGCATGCCTGCCCGTTGAGATTCCGTCGCCTGCAGCCTCCGCGCCGTAAAGGGATACTGAAGGCTCGTCTATAAATGGGGCAAACATTCCTATCGCGTTGCTTCCTCCGCCGACGCACGCGACAACTTGGGTTGGAAGCCTTCCGCAAACGGCCTGCAATTGGGCTTTTGTTTCCTCGCCTATTATCGACTGGAAAGTCTTCACCATAGTGGGATACGGATGCGGGCCTGCGGCGGTTCCTATTACGTAAAAAGTGTTCTCGACGGTGGCGACCCAATTGCGCAGAGCTTCATTCATAGCATCCTTCAAAGTGGCTGTTCCTCCTTTTACTCCTATAAGGTTTGCGCCAAGCATTTTCATGCGCTCTACATTTTGAGCCTGGCGTCTAATATCTTCAGCACCCATATAAACGTCGCAATCCATTCCAAACAAAGCGGCGACAGTAGCGGTGGCTACGCCGTGCATTCCCGCTCCGGTTTCGGCAATCAGCCTTTTTTTCCCCATCTTTCGCGCCAGCAGAGCCTGTCCTACAGTATTGTTTATCTTGTGCGCGCCAGTGTGGTTTAAATCTTCGCGCTTAAGCCAGATTTGCGCGCCGCCGCAGTATTCAGAAAGCCTGCGCGCATAGTAAAGCGGAGACGGCCTGCCGACGTAGTCGCGCAAAATCGCCCTGTACTGGCTTTGAAATGAATCGTCTTCAATGCTTTCATAAAAGACTTTTTCGAGTTCGTGAAGAGCCGGCATGAGGGTTTCGGCAACATACTGGCCGCCGAACTCGCCGAATTTACCGTTTGAATTTAAACCGTATATATTCATATTTCCTTTGCTATTTTTATTAAATTTTCAATTTTAGCCGGGTCTTTCCGGCGCGGAGAAATTTCAACGCCGCTGTTGGCGTCTAAAATCCAAGGATTTACTGAAAGAGCAGCCTGCGCGGCGTTTTGGCAATTTATCCCCCCTGCAAGGGCAATTTTTCTGGATTTAGCAAGAGACTCAGCCAAACTCCAATCGCAAACTTTTCCCGTGCCCCCAACCGTTTTCCCAGAACGCGAGTCCGCGACAAGAACGTCAGCCTCCAAACTACGCGCCGACTGCAAATCCGCGGCGCACCCGACCCAAACAGTCCTCCAAATTTCTTGCGAAATTCCCGATAGTCCCCTTGCAAAATTGTCGGACTGTCCACCGTGAAGCTGCAGAGCAAAAAGCCCGCATTCCAAAGCCGCCCTGCGAATAAAATCCGCATCGGATTCCACAAAAACCCCAACCGTTTTCGCTGTTCCCGAAAGTTTCGATATTATTCCGGCAGCATCTTCCACTGAAACGGAGCGCGGGCTAGAGGCTTCAAAGATAAAACCCAAGAAGTCCGCACCCGCTGACTCCGCGGCTCGGGCATCTTCAAGGTTTGTTATTCCGCAAATTTTAACTTTCATTTTGCCCCCGTTAAAATTTCTTTCAATTTAAGCGAAGGATCTGGACTTTCCATAAGAGCCGACCCGATTAGAGCCGCGTCGGCGCCCGCATTTTTTGCGCGCGAAAGAGTTTCGGCGCTGTCTATTGCGCTTTCGCAAACTTTAACAATACCATCGGGAATCTCTGGAACCAAAAGCTCTGCGGTGTGGAAATCGGTGGAGAAATTGGCCAGGTTTCTGCAATTGACCCCTATTATGTCTGCTCCGCATCCGGCAAGCATTTTTATCTCGTCCGAATTGTGCGCCTCGGCCAAAACATCCAATCCGATTGACTTTGCAAAAGCAAAGAGATCTGAAAACTCTTTTTCAGAAAGCATCCTCGCTATCAGAAGCACGGCGCTCGCCCCCAAAAGCCTGGCTTGGCAAATCTGGTATTTGTCGAATATAAAGTCCTTGCGCAACAACGGTATGTCGACAACTTCTGAAACTTTACGCAAATATTCAAGGTCTCCCAAGAAATAGTTTTTCTCAGTCAAAATAGAAAGAGCGGCGGCTCCAGAGTTTTGCAAGCCAAGAGCAAGATTTGCGCAGTCAAAATCACCCCTTATTAATCCGCGGGACGGCGACGCTTTTTTTAATTCGGCTATAACCGATATTTCGCCTTGTTTTTTAAGGGCCGCCTTAAACGGGGGGCGTTTTCCCGCTGAATCCAGCTTTGAAAGCAATTCGTCAAAAGAAACATTTTTTTTTACTGTTTCAAGCGCCGCGCGCGATTTCGCGCAAATCTCATCCAATATAGAACCAGTTTTCATTAGCGTTGATTTGAAAAATTTATAAGAACGCGGAGTTTTTCAAGGGCAGCCCCGGAATCTATTGATTGGCGCGCCATTTCGACTCCGTCTTCAATTGTGGGAGCCTTTTCGGCGACGACGATGGCCGCGGCTGCATTCAACACGCATATTTCGCGCGATGAGTCTTTCCGTTTCCCAGTTAGAATATCCATTGTTATTTTTGCGTTTTCCTCAGGCGTTCCGCCTTTCAATTCTGACGGATTTGGAGCGCAGTTTAAATATGGGCGAGGATTGAATTCGTAAGTTTTCACTGAGCCGTTCCTAAGCTCGCTTACGCGGGTGGGAGCGCAAACGGAAATTTCGTCGAGGCCGTCTTTGCCGTGCACTACAAATACCCTGCGCGACCCGAGCCGCTTGAGAGATTCAGCCAAAAGCTCCGTATGCGCGGCGTCGAACACGCCTATAACCTGCCCCAAAGCCCCCGCAGGGTTTACCAAAGGCCCCAATAGGTTAAAAATTGTCCTAAATCCCAGCGCCTTTCTTACGCTGGCCGCAAACCTCATTGCCGGATGCATCTTTGGCGCGAACAGGAAAGCTATGCCGTGCGACTGCAAGCAATGCTCCATTACGGCAGGATGCACATCCAAATTAAAACCCAGCGCAGCGAGCACATCCGCCGAGCCGCATTTGCTTGTAGCCGCCCTATTGCCGTGCTTTGCCACGCTTACCCCCGCGCCCGCGGCTATGAAAGCGGAAGTTGTTGATATATTAAACGTATCAGCCCCGTCTCCTCCTGTGCCGCAAGTGTCTATTGGCATATTTGCGCCGGCGTTTATAAACGCGGCTTTAGCCCTCATGGCGGTTGCAGCGCCAACTATTTCGTCGACAGTCTCGCCCTTCATTTTAAGTGCGGTTAGAAACGCTGCCAGGACAGCATCAGAAACTTCCCCGCCCATAATTTCCTCAAAGACCCCAGCCGACTCGCCGCAGGAGAGGCTCTCATATCCGACGGCGATTTTTTTAAGCTGGCGTTCTGTCAAAGCCATGCTCATTTTTTTATCTCCTCTAAGAAATTTGCGAGCAGCCTTTTTCCCCCGTAAGTCAGAATAGACTCTGGATGGAACTGCACGCCCTCCACGGCAAACTCCCTATGGCGCAGACCCATTATTTCGCCGTCTTCGGCGCGCGCCGTGATTTCAAGACATGGCGGCAGGGTCGATTCGTCAACCGCAAGCGAATGGTAGCGCACGACCGACATAGGAGATTCTATTCCTTTGAAAACGCCGTTTCGGCAATGCTCTATCATGCTAGACTTTCCGTGCATAATGCTCTTTGCGGAAATAATATCCGCGCCGAACGCGTACGCTATTGCCTGCATTCCCAGGCATACGCCAAACATAGGGACTTTTCCCGCGTAGTTTTTTATAAAATCTACGCAGACACCGGCGTTTTTCGGAGAGCTTGGGCCGGGCGATAAAACCACTGCTTCAGGATTTAGCGCGTACAATTCCCCGGCGCCCATGGCGTCGTTGCGGACAACTTTTATGTCCGCGCCGAGAGTTTGAAAATAATGCGAAAGATTGTAAGTAAAAGAGTCGTAGTTGTCCAATAAGAGTATCATTGCTATCTACCTTCCTATATTGTTTACATCTAGAGTCTCCAGGTTGTGGGCAGCCTGGATGGCCTTTGCGACAGCGCGGGCTTTCATTCTAGTTTCTTCGTATTCGGCTTCGGGATCTGAATCGTAAACTATTCCGGCTCCCGCTTGAACGGACATAGTGCCGCCGCACATCTGCAACGTTCTGATTGTTATTGCAACGTCCATATTTCCGCCGTAGCCGAAATATCCGACTGCGCCTCCGTACGGGCCCCTGCGTTCGGGTTCCAATTCGTTGATAATTTCCATGGCTCTAATCTTGGGCGCCCCGGAAAGCGTTCCTGCAGGGAATGCGGCCGCAAGGGCGTCTATTGCGTCTACGCCTTTTTTTACGCGCCCGGAAACATTGGAAACCAGATGCATAACATGCGAATAACGCTCGACGACCATAAAGTCTCCGACCTGGACGCTTCCTGGCTCGCAAAATCTCGACAAATCATTCCGCCCCAAGTCCACAAGCATAAGATGCTCCGCTCGCTCCTTTTCATTCGAGAGCAATTCATCGGCAAGGCGCATATCCTCCGAATCGTCTTTGCCGCGCCTGCGCGTTCCGGCAATCGGGCGGACTTGCGCTACGCCGTCGCAAAATCTAAGCAGAGTCTCCGGCGACGATCCCACTAAATATTTGTCCGAACATTTTAGGCAAAACATATACGGTGAGGGATTTATCAGCCTGAGAGCGCGGTACGCCGAAATAGGCGAAATATCAAGTTTTGCAGAGAATTTTTGCGAAGGTACAACCTGGATTATTTCACCTTCTTTTATATAATTTTTTGCCTTTTCGACCATGTCGCAAAATTCTTCGCGGTCCATATTTGATTTCAGCCTGATTTCCCCCGGAACAACTTTTTCTGAAAGTTGCGGAAGCGGAGATCTAAATATTCCAACAAGCTTTTCAACCCGCCCAACCGCATTTTCGTAAGCCGCCGCGGGGTCAGCGAACTCGTCGACATGCGCGCAGGCCACAATCTTTGCGGTATGGCGCAAATTGTCAAAAATGATTATATCGTCATAAATGGCAAGGCGCGCATCGTCCCATAGTTTTTCGCCTTTAGGCTCTGGAAGCCGCTCGAAAAGCCTTACGCACTCGTAGCCGAAATATCCCACAGCCCCTCCGAAGAAGCGCGGCATAGAGTTTGTCCGAGCTATCTTGCGGGACGCTATATAATTTCTCAAAGGAGAAAGCGCCGCCAAGCCATCCCTGCCCGACGCTGCAATATCATTTCTGCCGTCCGAGAATGAAAGCCTGCCGTCAAACCCGTTCAACGTAAAGACCGCTTTAGGGTTGCAGCCTATAAAGGAATACCTCCCCCAATTGTCGACGTTTTCAGCGCTTTCCAAGAGGAAACAGTCGCCCTCGGCGTTTTCAAGCTTTGCGAATACAGACACAGGCGTCTGCATGTCGGCAAGCAATTCCGCATATACTGGAACTACATTTGCGTATTTTGCGTATTCTATGAATTGTTTTTTATCGGGTGTCATTTTTGAGGCCAAAAAAAAAGCGGCCAGACAAAAGGCCGCCCAAAGTTTAAAACCGTTTTAAACTCTATGCGACCCCAGACTGTACCACCAATTGTTCATTTTTTAATTGATGACGCATATTTTCCCCGGCATAAAATTTGTCAAGGAATTTTTAAACTTTTTTTGTATAAAATTCTCCGATAATAAAAATATGCATATAAATAAACCAGCCGACATAGGAATTTTCATTCTGAGAACGACAGTTTCAATCTTTATGCTGTCGCACGGAATACCCAAACTTGGGATGCTGCTTTCAGGCAACTCCCAAAATTTTTTAAATCCAATAGGCATAGGCTCAACTACATCGCTCCTGCTGTGTGTAATTGCCGAGGTTTTGTGTCCGGTTCTTATTATTTTTGGAGCTTTTACAAAAGCGGCAAGCGCAGTATTATGCTTAAATATGGCGGCGGCTTTAATATACTTATGCGAATCAGGCGCAGAATTTGGCGGCGGAATCGAATTGGCTGCTCTATACTTGGTTATATTTGCGGCGCTGACTCTCACAGGAGGAGGCGCATATTCTCTCGACGGGCGGAAATTTGGGAGAAATTAGCCTTGAAGCATATGCGCCTCAAAATCTCAAAATGAAATCAAATCCCAAATGCACTCCTATTTCGCCTTCGGCTACGGCGCCCTCTCGCCATGTCTAAACAATTGCTGCAGCGCAAAAGCATGCAACAAAAATCGCCAGCCGAAAGAGCCTGCGAATATACCGCTGGGAGAATACGCGGAGACCGGCGCACTTGGATTTGCAACGCGCTAAACAAGGCGCATTATATCGCTGGAATCTTTTGCAAGCGTACTGCGCAAAAATATTGCCGACCGGCAATTACAGCGCTGAAGCCATAAACGAAGGCAGCTTTATTTCCCGGTTTTTTACATAGTCGCAAAGAAGATTGTTAAGCCAAAGCTTGTCGCATTCCACATCCGTCACGACTAAAAACTTGTCTGCGCCCTTGTCGGCTATTTTGAAATTCTTTACGTTTATAGTCAACGGCGCGCTTTCCCCCGCGAGAGTCGCTTTGAATACGCAAGAAGAATTTTCGGAGTCCAAGCAAACGCTCACGGCGCCGTCCTGCAAATACTTGGAGAAATGCTTCTTTAAGTACCCTTCCAAAGCCATCGATTTAAATTTATCCAAAAAATTTTCCATGTTTTTTTAACGCTTGCTTTTTAATTCAGATTGAAGCTCCACTTCGCGTTCCGCGCAAATTTTTGCTATGACGCGCTTAACCTGTTTTGTCAATGTTGAGTTTGGCGTGTAATCCGCCTCTGCAACAAAATTAACCCTATTTTCGGAGAGCAGCTTCTGGGTGGATCTGCGCTTTTTTGCGGAAGCCCCGTGCACGGCTATAGAATATCCCCCCTGGGTTTTAACAAGTTTCATCGCCGGAATATCGGTAGATCCGTCGCCGAAGTAAATCATGCGCCTGAAAGGAACGGGACGCTCGTTTTCAGGCATAAAATCGTTTATGGATTTTTGTATTTCTAAAATCCCCTTGTTTATGCGGAACAAGAACTGCATTTTAGTGGTGTAGTTTACCGCAAGAGCGGGCCAACACGCAGCGCCGTAGCGGTCGTACATAAACGAAGACGCGTAAATCTTGTGGAATTTATCGGCAATGGGAGTTCCCTCTATCATTTCTTTTATTCCGGAGGATATAATATAGTGCCTTATTTCCGCTCCCAATCTCCGCGCATATGAATTTATGTCCGAAAACCAATCTACCCCGCCGCTAGGCAAAAGCCCCTTGAACAATTTAACTTCTTTGCCGAAGTCCATAAAATCGCTCTTGCGTATTTTTATATCCGCCTTGTCCGCTTCAGTGTACATAAGGCGCATATAGGCAAGTATTTCGTCGGCATCCTCGTCGGCGGCCAGCTGCTGGGTGCGCTCCCAAAACTCTCTGGGAGACTTTTGCAGACGGGGAATAAAAGAATATTCTTGGATGTTTCCCGCAGAGAGAGTGCCGTCGAAATCGTAGCAAAGGGCGATTATGGTCCGGGATGATTTCATTTCTATTTTACCATCTCTTCAGACGAAAGAATTTGTCCGTCCGAACGAAGTTTTTTAGCTAGCTTTTCGTAATCGACCTTTTGCACCGGAACCGAATCGTCTATCGCAATCGAAGCCGCCGTAGCCGCGCTCTGCCCTAAAATCATAAAAACGGGCTCCATTCTAATAGACCCGTACGCGGCATGGGACGCCGAACACGCAACAGGCACAAGCAAGTTTTCGCACTGAGAAGACTTAGGGGTTATGGAAAGATACGATATTTTGTACGGAGCGTCCAAGTGGACACCGATGTCGCCCTCGTTCTGAACCCATCCGTCGCTGGTGATGTAGCGCTGGATATTGTGCGAGTCAAGAGTGTACGATCCCATACCGACCGACATTGGGGTATCTTTTTCAAGTTTGCAATCGTGTTCGGTCATAACGTACTCCCCTATCATTCTGCGAGCCTCGCGTATATAGAGGTTAAAGGGCCAGTTGTCTGTGGCGATAAATTCGTCTTTCGAAAGGCCATAGTCCTTGAGCGCGTCGCGCGCCTTTTGCGGCACGCGCGGATCGTTTTGAATGAAGTAGAGCCAGCCCATTTGATAGTCTTTATGCGCTTTTATTATCTCGGCGCGCTTCTCGTAGGAAGCGTCGGGATATTCGTAGTTCATTCCAATAAAGTCGGTACTGAAAGCTCCGCAATTATTGCAGTCTGTCTTCATGTTGGGCATGGGGCCTATCGACAGAAAATTCGTCCTTCCGACGGCCTCGAAATAGCGCGCAAAGAGCTCATAGTCGTCAGGATTGTAATTGTCCGGCTTTGAGAAGAAAACGCGGTTTGACGGATTTTTAGTAAGGCACATTCTGAAGCAATACGCCTGTACTTTTTCGTCTCCGGTTCCGTTTGGAGCGTCGAGCTTTTCGGACGATATATACTTCAATAGGCCGCTTGATGGATTGCCTTTTTCCTTGTAGGGGTCTATTTTCTTTTCAAAGAAATGGTCGTGGTGCAAGACTCCCTTTTGCAAGCCGTTCCATTCTTCGCCATATACGGAATTTGACTCGCGCCCGACATGGTAGTCGCAACCGGCTGCCGCCATTAAATCGCCCTCAAAAGTGCAATCTATGAACATTTTTCCCGCATAAGTCTTGCCGCTTAAAGTCCGGATTTTTGCAATGCGCCCGCCCTCAAGTTCCACGCCATTTTCGCGGTCCAAAAATTCCCCTCTGTGGACTAAAACTCCTTTTTCAGCAAGCCAACAATTATAAACTTGTTCACCGACTTTAGGCTCGAAAACCCACATTGTTTCTGTTTTATCGTCGATGGCCTTGGTGCCTTGCCCGAAGCCTTTCCAATCCTTGCGCGACTGCCAGTTCCAAGCATTGGGATCTTGGTAAGCCTTCCATATTCTATGGTAGAATTCCCTTGAAAGACCGCCGATGCTACCTGCTTTGCCCGCGTCGGTAAAGCCCAGCCCGGAAGTTGTCATCGCGCCTAATTGCAGATCAGGCGAAACTATTATAACGCTTTTACCTTCCGCATTAGCCGCAGTCACTGCGGCAGATGTCCCGCCGTAAACTATTATGTCGGCATTATAGACTTTTTCTGGGCCGTTTTCTTTGAGGCCCGCGCATGCGCACAATAAAAGAGCGAATATCGATGATATTGCAGTTATAAGTTTGTTTTTCATAAATCTATTTCCTATGGCTATCGCTTAAAATTTGCCCGTCGGCTACGAGTTTGCGGGATAGTTTTTTGTAATCCACATCCTGAACGCATGAATCTGAATCTATTGCAATAGAAGCCGCCGTAGCCGCGCTCTGACCTAGTATCATAAAGACAGGCTCCATTCTAATCGATCCGTATGCTATATGCGACGCAGAACACGCCACCGGAACGAGAAGATTCTCACAATCCTTTTTCTTGGGAACAATGGATCCGTAGGCAATCATGTACGGCTTTTTCAAACCGACCTCGACATCGCCTTCATTTTGCACAAAGCCTTCCTTTGTGACGTATCTGGAAGTATTGTGCGAATCCAAAGTGTACGACCCCATGCCGACCGAATCCGGAGTGGCGCGCTTGCGCTGGCAATCCGCCTGCGTCATAACGTATTCGCCAACCATTCTGCGGGCTTCGCGAATATAAAGATTGAACGGCCAGCCTCCGGTAGCTTCAAACTCGTCTTTTGCCAAGCCGAATTTACGCCATTTTGAGCGCAACCAATTGGGAAGCCTTTCGTCGTTTTGCAGAAAGTACAAAAAGCCCAACTGGTAATTTTTATGCGCTTCTATTATTTTTTCGCGCTCCTGATAGGAAGCCTCGGGATAGGCGTAGTTCATACCGATGAAGTCGGTGCTAAAAGCGTTCTTGTTATTGCAGTCGGTCTTCTTGTTTGGCATGGAAGACACTATCATCTGGGCCGGATATTTTTCGACGCGGTAGTAGCGCTCGCAAAGGTCGTAATCGGATGGATTGTAGTTTTCGGGCTTCTGAATTGGAATCATATTGTCCGGATTATCCGTCAGGCACATCCTAAAGCAATACGCCTGGACTTTTTTGTCTCCTTCTCCGTTCCGCAGCGGACGCTCGCCGGAAATATATTTTAAAAGCCCGCTTGAAGGATCGCCTTCTACCTTATACGGGTCAACATTAGACTTGAAGAAATGGTAATTGTGCTTGTTTGTTGCCCTAAATCCGTTGTAGTCCTCGCCGTAAACCGAATTAGCCTCGCGCCCGACATGGTAGTCGCAACCGGCCTCCGCCATCAAATCGCCCTCAAACGTGCAGTCTATGAACATCTTTCCGCAATATACTTTGCCGCTCAATGTCTTTATGGAAACAATTTTGCCGTCCGATTTATCGACGCCGCTTCCGTCCCTTAACAGCCTTTCTCCCCTGTGGACAACTACGCCTTTTTCGGCAAGCCAACAATTATATATTTTTTCGGCGACTTTTGGTTCAAAGACCCACATTGTCTTTGTATTGTCGTTTATGGCTTTTGTCCCCTGCCCAGAGCCTTTCCACTGTTCGCGCGGCTGCCAATTCCAAGCATTAGGATCCTGGTAGGCTTTCCAAACTCTGTGGTAAAATTCCCTCGAAAGCCCCCCGATGGTCGAAGCCTTGCCGGAATCAGTAAACCCCAATCCGGAGCTTGTCATAGCTCCCAACTGCATATCGGGGGATACCACTATGACGCTTTTGCCCTCCAATTTTGCCTGAATAGCGGCTGTTGCGGCTGCGGACGTGCCTCCGTAAACGATTATGTCGGCCTCATAAACCTTCTGAGGATTATCCGCAATAGCGGAATTAACCAATAGCGACAATACAGAAGCCGTCAAAAACTTTGAAAACCTGAAAATGTTCATAGATATGGGCTATTCAATGGAATTTCCCTTAAAGGTCAAATTTTTAACGCTTTCTGAATCAAAAAATACGCCGGCGTTGGGAGCCAACCCGTTTGGTTTAAAAACATTGTTTACAATAAATATATCGCTCGCATGCGCCACCCAGAAAGCCGAGCGGTAGTACAGCGGTTTTTCGCGAGGCAATGTATTTTCAAAAGTATTGTTTTTAACCACGACGTTTTTCGCCGAACTTATAAAAGCCGCCAAACCGTAGGTATTTTTAAATGTGTTGTTCTCTATGAGAATATCATGGAATAGCGGATAATCAGTGCGCATGTACGAAGGGTCGGTCATCATATATACGCCAATATAGATGTCGTGAGGTTTTCCGTCGTGCTGCATTCCTCGCGGGTTTACCGCGTCGAAAAGGCAACCGCGCACAATTATGTTGTATGCGCCGTACCCTTCGCTCCAAAGATTGAAAGTATACCCGGATTCTATGTTCATAGCGCCTTTTCCGGTTGCAACAAAACGGCAGTTCTCAACTAAAATATCGCGCCCTAATAAAAGCATCCCGCGCGCTTTGCAATGGTGAAAATAGCAACCGCGCAATATAATGTTGCGGCTGTCGAAACGCCTGTTAAACATTATGAAGCCCTCTTGGGCAGGCTCCGGTAAATCGCGGTCAAATACAAATTCGTATTCGCGCTTAGCCTTGTCCAACAATTTAACGCCGACAATCTTTGCGGTGACTCCGGTTGGGCTGTAGTCCCCGTGTCTCAATTCTATTTCGTCGCCTTTTGCGTAGTCGTGAATATACGCCATGTTTAAAGCTTTCAAAGTCCGGGCGCCGGTTTTAAGGGCGAATCCCGCGCCGTCGTGAATATTTAGGCAATCGTCTCCGCCCCGCGTAAATTCGCAATCAACCATTTTAAAGAAACCGCAAGACGAACTTATATGGCAATGGTCGGCGGTACAGGTTATAACGCGGCGCTTTTTCCCTTTCGGTGGGCGGATATTGACGTTTACGAACTGCCAATATTTTTGCGTTCCTGAAACGGCTAGGCCGTGCCCTACACATGAAAATATGTTTATGTTTTGAAGCGTTAGATGCTCGTTTGAGCGCATTCTAATCCCAACCATGTCGTAGTAATAATGGTGCGCCCTAAACAGCATTCCCTCTTTGAAGGCAAAAAGATTTGAGGAAAATACACGCAGAGTATTGGGGGTTAACCATTTGGTTTCCGGCTTGTTCTTTCCCTTAAAAAACTCGAACTGCCTGTCGAATCCGCCCTCAACCCCGACGGATTTAGTCTTGGGGTCATAGCTCGACACCACCGCTATGCGCACGTCTTTGCGGGGGAACTCTTTGTACTGGTAAAATTCGAAATCAACATATTCCTTTCCGCCGACCTCGCGTCCGGTGCCAACGACTTTAAGCAGGCTTCCGAGAGGATCTCTTTCCCAATCCCAATCGAAGTTAAAATTGCAAAGCTTCACGCGCTCGCAATTTTTTACGTCAAAGTTTACAAAAGGCTTTTGCTTAAAAAACACGAACGTGGATCCATTTCCGTCAAATTCGAAATTTTTCAGTCCAAAAAAGTTTATGCTCGCCAAATCCTTTACATAATATGTTCCTTTGGGGACCGAAAGCTTGCGCGCTCCGACTTTTTTGCAATGCTCTATCGCCGCATTGAGAATTTCAGCCACATCCTCGGAATTTTCCGAAAGCCCGAAATCCGCTGCGTCCACAACCAAACCGCCGCTTTCGGGCAAAAGGACGTCGAATTCCTCCGCTCCGCTTGGGGCGTTTGGCAAAGGGCCTTCATAAGCAGGAGCTTTTTTTTCTGCGGCTATAAAATCCTCCCCGTATCCTTCAACAAGCTTGAATGAACCTATAGTCCCGCGAAAGTTCCTCGGCAAGTGGATCTGCAAAGAATGGTTTTCCAAGCCTTCAGGAATTGAAAACTGGAATTTATATCCCACGTAGTTTTTGGTGGCGATTATCCCTCGGTGGAGCAAGTCGGTTTTGGGATCCATAGATACGCAATCGCGCACTATTATATTGAACAAAGCCTTTTGCCCGTCGACTTCAGGCTGTTTTAATTCCACGAAAAGAGTATAAAACTTCCCCGGTTTTAAAATGCCCCTATGGGTTGACACAGCCCGCGTCCACGAACGCTGCGCTTTTGTGGTATCGACTTGCAAATCGTTCCCTTCAAAAGCGGCAACTTCCTCGTTTATCGAAACACCGGCGGATTTAAGGCCGTCGCACACCGCAGAATTCTCCGAGAATGCGGAATTTACCGCCGCAAACCAAACAAGCGCAAATATAATAAACTTCATATAAAAAAACTATCCGTGCGCATTAAAGTCTTAAAGCAAAATCAATCCGCAAAATAAAAAAGCCGTTCGTGCGGAAACAGCTCCTGACATTTCGGCGCAATAATGCAGCAATATTCTCACATTAGCGGGCATAGACGCCCAAACTCCCCCTGCAACAGTGAATGCAAAAGCTCTTTGCACGCCATGAATTGCTACTCATGCATGAGATTCCGCATCGACCAATATCCGCGCCGAACGCGAAGGGAAACAAAAGCTAAAATAGTTTTATAAAAAATGAAAATACGGCGTTTTAAATGCGGGCGCGCGCTTTATTTTCCGAATGAAAAAATCCCTGTATTTGCGCAACGCAACGCGGCGCGCAAAAAAATCAGTCCAATTTAGTTAGATATATGTTGCGGTAAAAAATTTCCGCACCCTCCGACTGCAACTGAATTTTGCCTTTTGTGAGAGAAGAGTTCGAAGCTATATTAACAAGCCTTCCGTTAACATATACTTCTATGCGCCCGCCTTTGGCAATGCATTCGACTTTGTTCCATTCGCCGACAGGATTTTCTACGTCGTCGTTCGCGCCCCTAAAGCCTTTTACGTCAACCCAGTTTGGATCGCGCATCAAGCGGCTGACGGACTTTATGGAAATAGTCTGCTCCGCGCCGCCATTTTCAAAAATCAAACGTCCGTCCGGATGCCGCTTTTCTGCGCACGGAACCGTTATGAAGTAGCGGTCCGGGCGTTGGCAAACAACCCAAAAGTCTCCGGTTCCACCCTCGACGATATTGCATTCGATAGATTCCATCCATACTCCACCGAAAGAGCCGTCCTCTCCAACAGAGTGAATTAGCAGCCCGCTGTCGCGAGCTTTAAACTCGCGGTTCCCGTAGGTTTTGTCCCCCCATTTATACTCGAGCGAAATCTTGTAGTTTTCATACTCGTTTTCCGTTGTTATGCATCCGAACTCCTCGCCAGAAATCCTAACCATCCCGTCAGACACGGTAAAAACCTTTTTAGGGTCGGAATTTTTTCCGCGCCCTTTTATATATGTATACCATCCGTCCAAATTTTCGCCGTTAAACAGTTTTACCGTTTTATTTGATCCGGATTCGAAAACCGAACACGACGCAAATAAAAAAACGCACAGAGGCATCGCCAATAAATTTAATGCAAACTTCATAAGTTTTGTTTTTTTTAAAAAACCCGCGGCATTGCAAGACAAAACGTTTTAGCTTGCCTCAAATAAAAATATGCCGCAAAATAGCAAAAGAAAGGCGAGTATTATGAAGAGGCTATTTTACATTTTTTTCACCATTATCGCTTGCGGATACCTATTTGCAGCAACCACCCCCGCGGAGGCAAAAAAGCAATTGAAAGAAAAATTCAAGTCCAATGTTTCCGTTGACCAAACTCTAAACGATGTCGTAATAAACAATATTCCAGTCGGGAAAACGCCGCCGGCCGGAAGGGGAGTTTCGCCGAGGTTTGCGGCATATATTATATATATAGACGACAAATCAGATCTGGATGCACTTTCGAAAAATATAGCAACTGCCGCTGGCAAGCGCAGGAGCAAGGGCGGAGGAACGCTCCTTGCCGACATAATAACCGGAGCTAACAAATATTTGGGTCGCAGTAATATGAATTTGCAGGAAATAAAAATAAGCGGAACAAATGTTTCGTCTAGGCTAGACGACGGCATACCGGTGTTCTGCTGGCTGGCGGTAAACAAGTTCTACAAGACGGACTTTACCGACCGCACAAAACTTCGCGCTCAAGCCTCAAACGCTGCAGACTGGAACAAGCAAATGCGAAAGCTTGAAAAGAAAAACTTCAAAGAAAAAACCAGCACATATATAGATTCCATAATTTGCGGATACAATAAGGCAACGAAAGAATATCTTGTAATAGGCCCGGCTTTAGAACCCATATGGCTTACAGAAAAAGAAATAAACGAACTCATAAGCGACGCTTTCGTGCTTAGATTTTAATGTGTTTTCCTTGCATAAATGGAAGAAAAATACCTTTTTGAAGAAACATCGCGCATTTTAGAAAACATTCCTCAACAAAATAGAAGCCGTCGTCTTATTAGCTGGCTGGTGTTTGTTTTAAGTTGCGCGTTATTTATAATATTGGGTTCGATTTTTTGGGATGCTGTATTTGCGCTAATTATATTCATAACAATCCTCGCCCACGAAATTGGGCACTTTGCGGCGTTTAAAATATGCGGGTGCAGAAATGTGTCGGTGATGATGCTGCCGTTTGTGGGCGGCGTTACGATGGCAAGAGACGCAAAAATCTCATCCGCCAACAGGGTTTTTTGCGCGCTTTCCGGGCCTATCCTCGGGTTATTATCGGCTTTCGCGTCGCTCATATTCTTTTTTTCGGCGACGGCTGTAAACGAGGCCGCTCCCATAATCTTTGTTTATTACGCGCTAATTGCCAGTTTCATAAATCTTTTAAATTTGTTTCCGGCAATGCCTTTGGACGGGGGAATTGTGGCGAGGGAACTCGTTACGCGCAACAAAACGATGTTTGCGGTATCGGGCGCGGCATTTATCGTATTGATATGCGCGGTTGTTAACTGGAAAATTGCGGCTATTGCCGGGGTTTTTATTTTTGCGACCCAAATGTTCTCTTTGAAAATCTCAGCCTGCGCCCAAAAGCTCCGCAAGGCTGGAATTTCATTCCGCCCGCTCGACGGCTCTAAAATCCGGACTTTGCAGGCGGCGATGCTTGATGTCGGATTTAGCGCCGCGCAAACAAAAAATCCTTCGATTCTCGCGGCAACTATAGCCGAATCAGAAAAGAAGCCAGCAACCGCATTCCACACATTGCTCCTTTTAGTTGTGTACGCGCTTATTATCGGATTCGGAATGTTTACATATACGGTGGCAAGAGATATCGCGGCACAATTTGAACAAATTCAAACTGTAAAGAGCGAAAATATCGACAAACCCGCGGATGTTATCATTCAGCCTTTTGGAGATGTAAACATGGTTATGATTGAAGACGTATCCGCATATTTAAGCAACGAGCTTGGAATAGTAATATCCGTTCTTCCTCCTGCGAAACTTCCCGAAAACTGCTTTAACTACAGGCGTTCTAAATACATATCGGAAAGATTTTACGACGATCTTGTTCGCAACACATTCGGCAATCCCAGAGTAAAGGTAAACACTGTATACATAGGCATCGTAGACGGCAGCCTATATATGGAAAGCGCAAATTTAAACTTTGTATTTGCGCAATATTACGACGCCTCCCACGCGATGATAGGCATTCAGGATATGCGCGTTATGCAGAATATCGATACGCTGCAAAACAGATTTTACAAGCTTCTAAAGCGCGCAATCGGCATAACGTATTACATGTACCCCCAAACCCAAGAAGATACTATAATGCGTTCTCCGATAATGGGGCTTGAAGACTTGGACAATCTGTCGCCCTATTATAAAAATCAAATCGGCGATAACGCCAATCCTAAATAAATAAAGCGCGTTTCCCCATGGAAACAAAACCTAAAAAAAACAGCCATACCGCTCGCTTGTAATATGCGCTTTTGCTAAAAAAGCATCCCAAAACAAATACTTCCCCATTCAAAAAAAACACTCGCAATAATGCGGCGTTCACCCATAAAATAAAAAAGCAAAGCGACGCAAAAAAAAGACGAACCGCAAGCTAAGTTAAACAAAACTTAAAAACACAGGCGTTTCAAAAAAGAAATGAAGCTGCCTTTAAAAACAATGCGAATTCCATTCCACGTTGATAAAAAATACCCCCCAAATAATGTCTCCTTGGATTAAAAAAAACGGAGCCGACAAAAAACGGCAGCCCCGCGTAAAATGCGCTTACAGTTGAATTGAATGCTCTCAAAAAAATCCGTTATTTCAAGCTCGCCGCATATTGCGATAATGCGGCATTTCGCCTAAATTAAACGCGCCCGCATTTAAATAAAGATGAAGCCTTAAAAAAACGGAGCCGACAAAAAACGGCAGCCCCGAATAAAATGTTCCGCCACACTTAACGCGCACGCCAATTATTTTACCATGTCTTTGTCTATGACAACCTCCTTGCGCGATTTGTCGTCCGGGAGCTTGTACATTATATCCAACATCAGCGACTCCATTATAGAACGAAGCGCACGCGCGCCAGTGCCAAATTTCAAAGCTTTTTCTGCGATAGCCTCTACCGCGCCGTCAGTAAATCTCAACTTCGCTCCGTCGAGAGCCAAAAGTTTTGTGTATTGGCGGATGAGAGAATTCTTCGTATTCGTGAGAATGTGGACCAAATCAGACTTTGAAAGAGGATTTAGAGTTGAAACAACTGGAAGCCTACCAATAAATTCAGGAATAAACCCAAACTGAACAAGGTCTTCTGGCTGCACGCGCGAAAGACCGTTTTTTTCCGGTCCGCGCTCGTCCGAAGACGAAGCCGAAGTAAATCCGAGAACTTTTTCGTCGGCGCGCCTTGATATGATTTTATCCAGCCCCACAAAAGCCCCGCCGCAAATAAATAGAATATTGCGAGTATCAACTCTAATATACTCTTGGTCTGGATGCTTTCTGCCGCCTTTCGGAGGAATATTGCAAACTGTTCCCTCGAGAATTTTCAACAAAGCCTGCTGAACGCCCTCTCCACCAACATCGCGCGTAATTGAAACATTTTCGGTGCGACGGCATATTTTGTCGATTTCATCCACGTATATGATTCCACACTGCGCCTTTTCCACATTGTAATCGGCGGCGCGAAGGAGATTTAGCACTATATTCTCAACATCCTCTCCTACATACCCTGCTTCGGTCACGGTAGTGGCGTCTCCGATTGCAAACGGCACTTTTAGCATTTTTGCCAAAGTGCGCGCGAGATATGTCTTGCCGCTGCCGGTAGGACCTATCAAAAGTATGTTGCTTTTTTCTATTTCGACATCGCCAAAGCCGTCGTCTTCCGACGCTTTATCTGCGCCGAGAACTTCTGCGCGCAAGCGTTTATAATGGTTGTAGACAGCTACGCTCAAAACCTTTTTGGCTTCTTCCTGTCCCACTACATATTGGTCTAGGGCCGCCTTTAATTCTGAAGGCGTCTTCAACTCAAAGTCCAACATATCGGCAGTCTTGCGGCGCTTTTCATCTGCTGCCCGCAAAGCCAATACATTGTTTAGTGTCTCAATGCATTGCGGACAAATGAAAGCTCCGTCAACTCCAGACACTAATCCTCCGACTTCGCTCGCCAAACGCCCGCAAAAACTGCAACGGTTTTCTTTTGCCATCTTACTGAATCTCGCGCTTGCTCTCTATGACTTTGTCAACAATGCCGTATTTAAGAGCCTCTTCGGCGGTCATATAGAAGTCTCGATCTGAATCTTTCTCTATTTGCGACACTTCCTTGCCGGTACATTTTGCAAGAATTTCGTTTATCTTTTTGCGCCAGCGCAAAATTTCATTTGCAGCAATTGAAATATCCTTAGCCTGCCCCGTAGCTCCTCCGTAAGGCTGGTGTATCATCACGGTTGAGTTCGGCAATGAATATCTTTTGCCCTTAGTGCCTGCCGCAAGAAGAATCGTAGCCATGCTTGCGGCCTGCCCCACGCAATATGTGACGACATCGCAATGCAGGAAATTCATTGTATCATATATGGCCATTCCCGCAGTCAATGACCCGCCGGGGCTGTTTATGTATATGTGCACATCCTTCTTTGCGTCCTCCATCTGAAGGAACAAAAGCTGCGCGACCACCGCATTTGCAACGGCGTCGTTTATAGGCGTGCCGATAAAAACGATTCTATCTTTTAGAAGCCTGGAATAAACGTCCCAAGAACGCTCCGAACGCCCGTCGCGCTCGAAAACTGAAGGTATGTAATACTCGCCCATTGTGTTTCCTTTTTTATTGAATATGCTATTTTCATGCCTACAACCGCCCTGTTAAAAAAGGCGCGCATTTCTTTGCGCGCCGTTTGCGTATCGGTTTGTAGGACTACGCTTTCTTTATGGTTATTTCGGCTTTTTCGGCGATAAAATTAATCGCTTTTTGCAAAAGAGCGTCGGCGCGCATGCGGTTACCCCGGGCGGGATCCTTCCTAAGCTGCTTTATTAGCTCCTCAGGCTTAGTGCGTGTGCGCATCGCCTCCTGCCAGAGCATGCGGCTCATATCCTCGTTGTCAACCTTCAGGTCGTTTGCCTTTGCAACGCGGTTTAGGAACACGCGCATCTTGGCCCTGCCTTGAGCCTCTTTGCCGGCGCTCTCAAACAACGCCTCCTTATTTTTCTCTATGTCCTCTCTGGATGCTCCGGAAGACATGAAGCGCATCATCATTTCTTCCAAAATAGAATGGCGCTCGTCTTCGACCGCGCTTTCCGGAAGTGGGAAATCCGTCTTGTCCATAAGCTGCTCTACGGCAAACTGGCGTTTGAGAATTTCGTTGTTGGCTTTTTTCTCGTTCTTTATCGTCTGCCTCATTTTTTCCTTTAAGGCGTCCAAGTCGGCTACTTCAAAAGCCTTGAAAAATTCAGCGTCGAGCTCCGGAAGATTCTTCTGGCGCACTTCCTGTATTTCAACCTCGTATTCGGCAGTTTTTCCCGCAACTTTTTCGTTCGGAAATTCCTTGGGGAATTCGTGGGAAAGAGTCTTCTTTTCTCCCTTGCTCATTCCGATTATCCCCTGGACAATTCCCTGAACTCCCGGAGCGTCGGCATTGCCAGCCTCTTCCCATGTAGACTTCTGCTCTCCGAACATCGGCATTTCCGAAAGTATTTGTGCGAGGGATTCTCCGTCCAATTTACCGGAGTAGGCCAACCGGACAAAATCGCCCTTAACAATGGGCCTTGAAACCTCATCATACTTTGCGCGCTGGTTGCGGTGGTATTCAATTGCTTTTTCAACTTCTTCGTCGGTGGCTTCGTCGGATTCCAGCTCAACTTTTGTCTCCAAAGAATCCGGAAGTTTTACGTCGGGATAAACATCCGCTGTAAAAGTGAGGGTGACGCCCCCGTCGGCTTCGTCTTTTTTCACGTCGACAACGGCGTAAAGGTCGAAATCCTTAATGCCGTTTAGAGCCTCTATGGACTGGCTTGTAAGGGAACGTTCAACTTGGTCGGCGATATTCTTTGAATACAGCTTTTCCACCATCGGCTTTGGAGCCTTGCCGGGGCGGAATCCCGAAACTTTAGCGTTGCGGACAAATTCGTCCGTTATTTTTTGTGTTTCGGAGGCTACCTGAGCCGCATCGAAAGACACGGCAATCTTCTTTCTTGTATCGCTGATGTTTTCTATATTTGTATTCATAATTTTAAAGTTTCATTTGCGAACCGCCGCAAAAAATTCTGCAATATGCCGGGTCCGAAATTCGTTAAAAATTGAGGTTGGAATATTGACGCAATAAATTCCCGCGTCAAGCAAACAATAAAAAACATCGCACAAGGCAAATATGCGCTCATACTTTTTCAGCAATAAAATTCAGCACGCCAAACGGGATTGGAAAAATATTTAGAAACCAACGCATAAATAAAAGTCGGCGCAAGCGCCAGTATCCGCCAGCCTTTAAACTGTATTTATAACATACGGATTTTTAACAAATAACGAAAACTTTTATCGAAAAATAAAAAAATTAAAAAAAAAGCTTGCAAATGGGATGGCGAAGAACATCTTCTATGGACTTTAAATAATAAAACCTGCGCCTGTAGCTCAATTGGATAGAGCGTCTGACTACGGATCAGAAGGTTGGGGGTTCGACTCCCTCCAGGCGCGCCATTTATTTACTTTTAGGAAAAAATACAATCATGGCAGAAGAATCAAAGAAAAAGAACGCAGAAGAACTCAACTTTACGGACACTGAGGCTCTCAGCCGCTATGTAACCGAAACCGGCAAGATTCTTCCGCGCAAATTTACCGGCCTCACCGCCAAGGAACAGCGCCACATAAAAAAGACTGTTAAACACGCGCGCAACATGCTTCTTATGAAGTAATTGCCTTGCGAATTAAGCTTTTATAAGCTTGCATTTGTAATGCTTGATAATTTTCAACAGCCGTCCCAAGCCATGCTTGAGGCGGCTGATTTTATTTGCAAAGGTGGAATTGGCGGAGTGCCTACCGAAACCGTTTACGGATTAGCCGCAAACGCTCTGAATCCGCAAGCTGTAAGAAAAATATTTGAGGCCAAAGGCAGGCCGTTTATAGATCCGCTGATAGTCCACGTCTGCGATATGGATATGGCCGAAAGCATAGCGGTTATGGATGCGGACGCAAAAAAATTGGCGGAAAAATTCTGGCCGGGTCCTCTTACGATGGTTCTAAAGCGCAAAAGCTGCGTTCCCGACATTGTCACGGCAGGGTTAGATACGGTAGCAGTCAGAATGCCATCGCATCCTATAACCGCCCAACTAATAAAAATAACCGGATTGCCTTTAGCAGCCCCAAGCGCAAATCCTTTCGGGTATGTAAGCCCCACTACCGCCTCCCACGTGCGCGAACAGCTTGGCGGTAAAATAGATTTCGTACTTGACGGTGGAGAATGCAAATGCGGTGTTGAATCCACGATAGTAATGATGACCGTTTCGCCCAAGAAACTTCTGCGCCCCGGCCCCATACCTCCAGAAGATGTCGAGGAAGTTCTCGGCGAGCCGATTGACCGTTCTCCGAAGAAAAACGAAGCGCATCCTGAGGCTCCCGGCATGTTAAAGAGCCATTATGCGCCTAAATCGCGTCTTGTACTCTTCGACAACCCTTCGGAAATACCGGCAGATTTTAAGGGAGAAATTATATACCAAAAAAGGCCATGTTCGCCGCAAAAAAACGAATATTGGCTCAGCGAAAGCGGCGATCAGGAAGAATCGGCGCATAACTTGTTCAAGCTTATAAGGGCTCTGGATAAAAATTCAAAATTCGGATTTTATTGCCAACGCGCAAAAAATTCCGGGATAGGGCTTGCTATAAACGACAGACTATCAAGGGCGGAAACTAAATTGAAATAACTGCAAAGGTTCCGGCGGTTTGCCAAATTTTGCGTACAAACTGCATTTTGCCTAAAAACGGCAAAATCGCTTGCAAAATACCTAAACAATTATTTTAATATTCAAGAACTTGCATTGGAGACGACTCTACTGCCCCAAAACCGCCCCAATGAAAAATTTTTTATTCCCGATTTCATTTGTTTTTTTTACAACGCTGCAAACTTTGTCTTTCGCGGCGCAACCGTGGCATTTCCCCCTATATCTTGACGGGGGAAATCCATGCTCAAAGCGCGTCGAATTAAAAATAGAAAACACCAACGACTACGATGTAGACGGCGGGCAAATAAAAATAGGGGCAGACGTGCTTGGAATAGCCGGGGCTGAAGCCAAGTCTCTTAGAATTGTCGGCAAAAACGGACGAGAGCTGCTCTTTAATATTTCAAACTCATCCGATATCCTATCGGAATCTTCAACGGTAAGCATACCCATAAATTGTCCCGCAAAATCGGAAACGAAATTGTGGATATATTTTGACAATCCGTCTGCGTGGAAACTTCCAGCATCCATAGACGTGAAAAATTCATCATCCTTTGATTCTTTTGAAGATCCCCAAGCCGCAGAAACAGACGTTCCCCAAGGATGGATAAGCGCTTCCACAAGCCCGCTGCACATAAATTTATGGTGCAAGGACACTGCCCGCACAGGGTCTCGCAGCCTTAAAACTGTAGTGCTTGAAGGCGGAGAACAAAGGTGGATTGCATTCTTTAGAAGATTTCAAGTACCGAGGGGCGCCTCATATAAAATAAGCGGGTGGGTAAAAGGGGAAAACGTAGCACAAAGAGCCGGGTTTTACATACACCAAGGCTCACCGGACAGGGGAATCCACAAAGACTCCAATAGCGGAACTTTCGATTGGCGGCAAGTAGTTTTCCAAGGAACCCTTCCCTACGAAGCCGAGTACCTGCAATTCGGCACGGTAATGTATTCCACGAGCGGAACAGCATGGTATGACGATATAGAATTTACAATAGAGGGCGTAGTTCCAGGAATTTCATACACTGTTTCACAGGCTGAGGAATGCGAGTTTTCAATAATTGCCGCAGCTAAAAGCTGGGAGCTTGATAAATCGCTATGGCCTTCCCGCATAACTTGCTCTGCGGTAAATCTCGCGGATTATCCGTCCGAAGCCGCCCTATGCTCCATTCCTATAACACGCCTCGCAAACGGATATTTCGACGCAGAAGACTATAAAATTTTAATAGACGGAGCTGAAACACCGTTTTTATTAGTAGGGGAAAAGCTCTTAATTCCCGTGGGCGGAGTGCCAGCAAAATCCATAAAGCAATTTAATGTATACTTGCGCTCAGGCAGAAAAAATATGAAATTTTCCGCCGTACTTGGGCAATCAAGCTCAATTCTTAGCGACTATGAAATAGTTTCGCAACTTCCGTCCAACCTCGACGCCTATGAGGACATCTTAAATTCTCCGGCAAACTTATTGAAAAACCCAAGTTTTGAAACCCCTTCAGACTGGAAGGTCTCTAATGACGGCGCAAACATATTGGCATACTATTCGTCGGATGACGCTAAATTCGGCTCAAGATGCGCGCAACTGCGCTTTATAAACGGCAGCGGATGGTACGGATTCAGACAGGGAATTCCCGTCCAGCAAAATAAAAGCTACGTGATATTGGGATGGTCTAAAGCCGTAGACGAAGATATAAACGGCAATGCCTATGCGCATCTCGCCCTGCCCGATTCGTCTTTTACGGAATTTAGCACAAAAATATCGTCTTCCAAAGAGTGGCGGATGTTTATGATTGACGGCATAAGCAACCCTTATCCGTCCGCTGAGCTGCAAGTGCATTTGACCTCAACTTTTGGACACTGGCAATACGACGGCATAATCCTTGCTGAAATTCTTCCCATGGGACCATTTTCTCACGCTTCGGCAAGCGACGAATCCGAAGACGGAAAATCAGCTTCCGGCGAGTTGAAAATCTGGCAAGTGCCATCAATTGTAAAAGTATTTCCTTCTACCGAATACTCAGGTAGTTCGCAATTCAGACTCGATATGGCGGCAAATGAATACGAAAACCTTCAAATCGCGCTGCGCTGCGGGGAAGGCAAATCCAACATTTGCGTCTCTGCAACTCCCGCTTTCCCGGTAAATCCCGAAACGGCCGCCACGAGCGGCCTCCCAGAACAATCCTCCGTTATTCCGGAGCCGCAAATCGGAGTTGTAGGCTGCGTGAAAATCGACGCCACAAGCAACTATTTCAATTTTTCGGACTATAAAAGCTACGAAAGCTGCATACCGCCGTCCAGCCTAGGAGTGATGTACCCGGACCCAATATTGCCCATATCGGCATTCGATTTAAAGGCGTCAGAAACATCCGCCGTGCATCTTACATTCAAAACCCCCAAAGACATAAAAAGCGGATTATATTCCGGCAATATAGAAATTCGCATAGGAGGAGAACTTTTAACGAGCATACCGTACTATATAAACGTATGGGATTTTTGTCTTGCGGATTCGGCTCCGATTTCAGCCGTCTTTGATTTTAGGACTTACTCCGGCTCGCAATACAAAAACTATAGCACGCGGGCTGTGGCGGAATTTTTGGCGGAAAGGAAACTGTCGCCCGACATAGTTCCCGTAGACCCGAAAATTTACGTGGACTCCTCTGGCAATGTTTCCGCCGATTTCTCCGAGTTTGAAATTGAAGCCCAATATTACATTGAGGAGCTGAAATTTCCGCGACTCTACATGAACGGATCCGTAAAATTTGGATGGGGGAATCCTCCCGACAATTATCTTGGAGCGCGCCCCTATGAAGGAAATTATCCCTACGACAATGTCGACCGCTACAATCTTTCCCCCGAATTTAAGAAGCGGGCACAGCAATCCGCCAGGCTCAGAATGGATTTCCTGCGCTCTAAAGGCTGGCAAGACCGTTTCTTAGAATACATATGCGACGAGCCTTTCTATTCTGATCCGAAAATAATCGCCCAGATGAACGGGTTGTGCGACATGCTGCACGAAGCCGAACCGGATATGAAAATATATGTCAGCACATGGTACCATATTCCGGAATGGGATGGGAAAATCGACGTTTGGGGAATAGGCGTGCAAGGACAGGTAGACGAAACTACCCTTGAAGAAATTTCAAAAAGCAGCGAAGCCATCACCACAACCGACGGGCAAATGTGCCTGGACACGCCTTACAACGCCATAGAGCGATTGCTTCCCCTCTTCTGTTTCAAATACAAAATATCCGGATACGAATTTTGGGGCGTTGACTGGTATACTTGGGATCCACTTGAATGGGGAACGCACTCGGTGATATCGCAGACAGAAACTCCCGGCAACGTAAAGCGCACCCGCTATCCAAATGGCGACGGATACATACTTTATCCCGGCAAAAAATACGGTCTTGACACGCCGATACCGAGCGTCAGAAGCGAAGCTTTGCGCGACGGCGTCGAAGACTACGAATACTACGCAAAACTTGAGGAATTGGTATTGAAGACAAAAGACACGCAAGCCGCCGAAACCCTAAAAAAAATAAAAGAGTACGTTTCAATCCCAAACGCAGGTGGCAGAAACTCAACTTATATAATGCCAGACCCGAATGAATTTTTGGAGCTGCGCAATGCGGCCGGAGCTTACATAGACCGGCTTGTGAAATCGCTCCGCGGAGACCTTGGCTACAAGGCATGGATAAATGCGTCAATGCCAGATTTGGACGAGTCTTCCTCGGCGGCATCAGCTTCGCCAATGAACGACGGCATTACAAATCTGGAAAAATTTGCCTTTGGGTTGTCTCCTGAAACATCCGCTTCAGGAGAGGATCGCCGCATACTTAAAATAAAAGACGGCATGCTTACCCTAAAAGGGCGCAAGTCTGCAAATATAATTCCCCAATCCAGTTCAGACATGAAGAATTGGAAAAACATTTCGGAAGTAGAAATAGTTCCGCTCGACTCCACTTACAACACATATAAGTTAAACCTGCCCAAGGGCGAGCCGCAAAAGTTCTACCGCATATTGATAGAGGAGTAGCGGTAAAGATATGCCCCCTACCATACAAAGTCGCAGAAATTTTTAGAATGTATCTTATGAAAGGTTCGCCCTGATTCATACGCTCATACAGGGCCGATATTTTAGAAATTTATGCATTCAATGGCATCCAAATGGTTTACGGCCGCGAAAGCCAAAATACAGGCTGCAGGGCTTCTTTAAATGCGTCGTTTCAACCAACTTTTCCGGCTTTGATGCTACCTACGCAACTTATGGTCTTGCCCCGCCCCGCTATTCCGCGCTATTAGGCACTGAGCGCACCAAAACGAGCCGGCGCTAAAAGTCGCGGAATGAAAATTTCGGGCTTTAGATTAAAATGGGGGTTCGCCCTGCTTTGCGCGCGAACCGATCCGGATTCAATCCACAAAAAAAACGCCCGGGAAATAATCCGAACGTTTTTTAATACCCAGAAAGGGGGTCGAACCCTTATGACCGCGAGGTCGACGGATTTTGAGTCCGTTGCGTCTGCCAATTCCGCCATCTGGGCTTTTTGATAATGTTCTAAAGCAAGCCTTAAAACCGGTCCGCTGTCAATAAATTTTTTTTAATACTGCGATTTTTAAAATTCGTTTCGCGCCCACCGTGCCGGAATATTTCCGCAGGAGTATATAACTTTTGTATTGTACTATTTTTAAAATAAAAAAATATATCCCCCCATCAATAAGAAGGCAAAACAGTAAAATATATTCCGGCAAAAATTTTATCCTATTCTATGAAAAAATTTGTTTCATTTCTTTTATGCATTCCTTGCGTTCATATTTGGGGAGCGGTATGCCAAATGCCAGACTCCTCGTTTTTGAATCTCGCCGATTTCTCTGGAATGGACTCGTTCTATGAACGCGGCATCTACGGGCAAAATGTAAACGCTGCAAATATAGAGCTGCATCTCCCAGACACATACAGCCCAAACTATATGCTTTTTTTAGAGGACGCAAACTATTCCACATATTATCCTTCCGAATATACTACTGAAAATATAGGAATCCACCAGAACCAGACGCTCGCCGTAATGGCGGGATACAATGCCTCATACGGCGATCAGAGCGTTTCCACCGGCCTTGCCCACAAAGCCACTTACACTGCGGTGCAAGCAGGAGAAAACACCATATTGCTATCTGCTGATAAGGTAATACTTTCCACATACGAAAAATTTTTCTCAAACGGCACTGAAGTAATATCCTCGTCTTGGAAGGACTCTGGAGAAAGAGGGCATCTGGCCGGAACCGTTCTGGATTCGTACGCTTGCAATAATCCGTCTGTTGTTTTTGTGGCCGCAGCTTCAAACGACGCATCGGAAGGAGCGGGACACGTTAATTCGCCCTATAAAAACATGAATGTCGTAAAAGTCGGCGCACTTGACGACACAACTTACTTCAAAACAATTTCATCCTCAAGTTCATACGGGCCAAACGATTTCTACAATCCCATAACCGGAGAAGTTGTAAAAGGCGTTGTAAGCGCAGTTGACATAGCCGCAGCGGGAACGGTTTACACAACAAAAGCCAATGAGACATTGGGAAACGTAAGCGGAACTAGTCTCGCCGCTCCCATAGTTTCGTCCGCAGCGATCCTCATGCTTTCCTATTCCAAAGAAAAAAACATGGACGTTTCGAGCAGAGACGCGCGCCTTGTAAAATCTATACTCCTAAACTCCGCAAAAAAATTGGATTCTTGGGATAACGGCACGCAAATACGCGACTCCGTATCTGTAAACGGCAAAGTTTTTAACGGAGTCTTTACTACGGAACGCGCATTGGACTACTACTCAGGCGCTGGCGCGCTAGACGCCGAACAGGCTCTCGCCGAATACGACAAGTTCGGCTCTACATCCTTTCTCGAAGAAGTCGCAAAATCGGATTCCTCTTTTTACTATTTCGAATCGGCCGCCGACAACGCGGTTCTAAATGCAACTTTGTGTTGGTTTGCCGGTTCTGAAGTTGAAAATGTAATTTACGATTCAAGCTTAAATATATCTTCCATAGACGCAAGTTCTTCATACTTCGCAAACCTCGATTTGCGTCTATGGTATCAAAATGACGGCGGAGAACTTCAGCTTATAGCCCAGTCTATTTCGGAATATAACAACGTAGAACATCTGTATCTAAATTTGGACAAATCCGGAAACTACGCGCTGGAGGTATTTTTTAAAGACTTAATCTACGGAGATACCGCCAAAGAGACTTACGCCTTAGCGTGGAATTTGGCGCAGTCTCAAATTCCGGAACCGTCTTGCGTAGCCATACTTGCAGCCATATCTGCAATTGCATGCATTGCCGCTCGGCGCAGAAAAAATCCCGCAGCTTAAGCGAATAGCGGGCGCTTAAAGGAAAATATTTGCGCCCGCAAGAAAATATTGGGATCCGCAACAAAGTAAAACACCTTCTATCAAAAAAAACAGGAGGCAAAGCCGGATCAGAAATCCGCATAAGGCAAAGCGCCGGATAGAAACAGCCGCATTTATTTTTCTACCGAGGGAAAGGAAAATTTTGTATTTGAAGAAAAAATTTGAAAAAATAATCTGGCGAAAACAATTGCGGCAAAATCTAAACGCTATTTCTTGCGTTCCGGCAAAGGTTGATTTTCAAAGAACGGTATGTAGTATTTGCTTAATTCCATAAAAATAATTCCTTAAGAAAATCGGAATAAAAGACAACTGCCATTCCTTATTTATTAAAAACATTATATTCGGTTTTGTTTGTTTTTATTATGAAACCGAAAAAATCTCCATAATGCACGCCTTTAGTTCCGACAGGTTTAAATTGCCAGCGCGACTTTTTTACTGCAAAATTTTTCGCATCGGAGACGTTTCTGCACGCCCCCAGCTTTTATCTTTTGCATATCAACCTAAGCTCGGCTTTTACATTTTTTGAGTACGCATTTTGCCGCAAGGGAAATTTCCGATTCACGTACTTATGCTATGCGCATATCTTATTGCCGTTTTTTTTGCATGCAAAACTACCGAAATTGCTTGGCTTCCTTCTGCGAAAATTCAAACGGGATTGTTTTTCATGTTGGGAAGTTTATTTTGCGGAAGCACCTCTGCGAAATCTTTTTTATACGCGGCAACTATTTTGCTTGCAGGTTTTCGCAGGATATTTGCCTTAAAAATTAGCGCCTAAATGCATTAGGAGTAAGATAAGTGCAAAAAACCCTGCCAATGCCGAAAAAAATCTTTAAACTAAACAATGCGGCAAATGAAACCAGCAAGCCGCAGCTTACATTTGACATTCCGCATAAATATGCATTTGTAAAATAACAACCGCCGCACTTTACGCTTTGCGCTTCTTTTGCGCGCATGAAGGGCAAACTCCGTTGAATGTCACGCTGATGTCAGAGACCCCGGATAAACTCTCGGGAATAGAAATTGAAGACACGTCTACATCCATTATTTTTCCGCATTTGGAACACAAAAAATGCCCGTGCCTTTCCGAAGCATATTCATATTTTTTTACCCCCGGAACATCCACTTTTCTTATATACCCTTCCCGTTCAAAATCTCCCAAAATCCTGTAAATGCTTTCCTCTCGAAGCCCGGGGTTTTTTTTGGAAATAATAGACATTATATCCTCCACGCTCAAATGCCTGCGTCCGCCGTAAAAAAGCCCGTAAACAATCCTTCGCTGGATAGTTTTTCTAAATCCCGCCTTTTGGCAAAAAGCGGCAAAGGCCGCTTCCAATATTTTGTCGTCGATCTTCATTGGAGGAGAACTATGCGCCATCCGCAAAATAATTGCAATATTTTTATAAATAATACTTGACGGCTATTGTTAATTATTTACATTAAGCAAAGAAAAAAAGAGCTGAACAAAAAAATGCTCCACGCAAAAGCGCTGCACAAGAAAACGCGGAGATTTTAAATGCGCGCAATAACAGTTTAGAACTCAAAACATCGAAAGAAAAGGAAAGCACCATGGAAAAAGACAGACTGACAAACAACTTCGGGATGCCGATTCCGGACAACCAGAACTCACGCACTGCCGGCCCAAGAGGCCCGATGCTGATGGAGGATGTATGGTTTCAGGAAAAAATGGCAAACTTTAACCGCGAGGTTATCCCTGAAAGGCGCATGCACGCCAAGGGATCCGGCGCGTTTGGGACGTTTACCGTCACAAGAGATATAACAAAATATACCCGCGCAAAGCTCTTTTCTGAAATTGGCAAGAAAACCGACGTATTTGTCAGGTTTTCCACAGTAGCAGGAGAACGCGGAGCGGCGGACGCCGAAAGAGATATCCGCGGATTCGCCGTAAAATTCTACACCGAGGAGGGAAACTGGGATTTGGTAGGCAACAACACCCCGGTATTTTTTCTGAGAGACGGACATCATTTCCCCGATCTAAACCATGCGGTAAAGCGCGACCCAAAGACTAATATGCGTTCCGCAAAAAATAATTGGGATTTCTGGACGAGCCTGCCAGAAGCCCTCCACCAGATAACCATCACCATGAGCGACGACGGGATTCCTGCTTCATACAGAAATATGCACGGATTTGGCAGCCATACATTCAGTATGTACGATGCCGACTGCAATTTGGTCTGGGTAAAATTCCATTGGGTATGCCAGCAGCCAATAAAGTTTCTGACCGACGAGGAAGCAGAAGCGGTAATAGCAAAAGACAGAGACAGCAACCAGCGAGATTTGTTCGAACACATAGAAAAAGGAGATTTCCCCAGGTGGAAGCTATGCATCCAAGTGATGACGCAAGAACAAGCTAAAAAGATGCCGTACAATCCATTCGATCTTACCAAGGAATGGTATACCGATGAATTTCCGCTGGAAGAAGTCGGGATTATGGAATTGAACAGAAATCCTGAAAATTATTTCCAAGATGTCGAACAAGCGGCATTTAATCCCGCCAATGTTGTTCCAGGAATAGGTTTTTCTCCGGACAAAATGCTGCAGGCACGGCTGTTCGGATACGGAGACGCCCAGCGGTATAGGCTTGGAGTCAACCATTACCAGATTCCAGTCAACCGCCCGCGCTGCCCCGTGACGGGATATTCCCGCGACGGGCAAATGCGCGTTGACGGCAACCACGGCGCCAAGACTTCCTATGAACCCAACTCTTACGGAGCCTGGACACAACAGCCAGAATATAGAATTCCCGCAACTCCGATATTCGGCGACGGAGATACTTGGAATTTCCGCGACGATGACGACGATTATTACTCGCAGCCCGGAAGGCGTTTCCGAGCAATGACGCCCGACCAAAAAGCCAGGCTTTTCGCGAACACGGCGCGCGCCATGGGAGACGCTCCCGAGTTTATAAAACGTCGCCATATAGAAAACTGTTCCAAAGCCGATCCAGAATACGGCAAAGGCGTAGCAAAAGCGCTTGGGCTGGAATAATTCTGCAATTTGCGAAAATTCCAGTCAAATACACAAAAACAAAGCATAAATCCATGTACTGCGCCCGCCGCAACCGACGGGCGTTTTTTTACGGCACAACTCAAGATATTTGCGCGGATATAAACTATATACGCATTTTCCGGGATGGCATCGCCCTACTAAAACGGGAAACGCCGCAAGGCTGAAACAAAAAACTTGGTTTATTTAATATATTTGTGTTTGGGCTGAATGCGCTGGCAGACTTATGCGCAGTAAAGATAGCCTATTCATCCCATACTCATGCAGCATCCTGTCAAACCATAAATAACTTGATGTGAGATATAATTGCGCAAAATATCTTCACACCAAGCAAGCCGCGCACCATGCGGGAAACACTCCGATGCGAAATCCGGCTACTTGTTCCAAGGCAACTTTGCCAGCAAAGACGCCATCGCGCAAGTGTTTGAAATTCCGGCGTAAATTAGTCCGCAACCGACGAAAGCAGGCAAAAGCGCAAATGCGGGGGTTGAAACCAGCGCCAAAACACTTCCCAATAGAACCAAAGCTCCAGCTGCAATCCTAACCTGCCTTTCCATTGACATTACCCTGCTTTCATCGACTATATCAGGCTTTCCTGAAAGAGCTGCTATGCCGCCTTTAATTATATAGACGTTTGAGTATCCGGCATTTTCCAATTGAGCGGCAGCCTTGCTGGCGCGCATGCCGCTTCTGCAAAGCACGCACACTGGCTGGTCCGCTAAACGGCACTCTTTTATAAAGTTTTTAGCGTCGAAACGCGGCAGTTCCATAAAATAGTGCCCGCGCTTTAAGGAGATTTCAGAATGCTCGGCCGCATTGCGGACGTCAAGGATAACGGCATCCTCGGGAATGTCATTGAAATCTATTTGGTTCCTATATAGCTGATTTTCCATTTTATTGCTTTGAGTTTAAGGCTTTCCAAGTTAAATACCCGCCGGAAAGATTTGCGGCGTTAAACCCGTTTTGTTTAAGTATCCGCTCAGCCAAATATCCGCGGAGTCCCACCTGGCAAGAGCAGACGATAAGACGGTTTTTGTCTATTTCATTTAGGCGAGTCCTCAACTGCCCCAAAGGAATGTTTACAGACCCCGGAATTTTGCCGTTTGCTGTTTCAGACGGTTCGCGCACGTCTAAAATTACAGCTCCTTCGGGAATTTCGTCAGCGTAAACGGGGGTTGATTTTCCCGATAGCACATTTGAGGCCACATAGCCAAGGTAGTTTACTGGATCTTTCGCGGAGCTAAACGGAGGCGCGTACGACAACTCAAGCTCTCCAAGAGTCCACGCTTTTAAGCCATTAAACATTGCCTGGGCTATGGTGTCTATGCGCTTGTCAACGCCGCTTTGCCCTATGATTTGCGCGCCCAATATAGTCCCGTCTTCCGAAAACATTAGTTTTGCATCCATCCTTGTAGCGCCGGGATAATACGACGCAGAGGAAGACGGGTGGGTATATATTTTAATATACTTTTTCCCTGCGGACTTTAAGCGCTTTTCAGTCATACCCACGCTCGCTGCGGTAAGGCTTCCCAGTTTTAAGACAGACGCACCGTATGTGCCCTTATATGAACTCGGAATTCCCGCTATATTGTCGGCTACAATCCTGCCCTGCTTGTTGGCGGGACCAGCCAGAGGGATGTGCGTTTTTGAATTGAAAATTGGCTCGGCAATTTCAACGACGTCGCCCGCGGCATAAATATTTGGATCGGAAGTTTTCATATGTTCGTCGACTTTTATAAAGCCGTCTTTAGAACATTCTATATCCGCATCCAAAGCCAATTTTGAATTTGGCTTTACGCCAGTTGACGATATCACCAAGTTTGAGAATAGGCGCTGCCCGTCGTCAAGAATCGTATAGATTCCGCCTTCTGACTCTTCGTACCTTTTTACGACGCGCCCGAACAACACATTTACCCCCATATTTTTCAATTCGACCGCCAATGGTCGCGCCATTTCTGCGTCAAATACCGGCAGTACATGGCCGCTTCTTTGCACAAGGTTTACTTCGACGCCCCTGTGGCGCAAGTTTTCAGCGGTTTCAAGCCCGATAAATCCCCCGCCAACAATGGTAACCGACGGTGAATCCGTTTTGAGAGAAGCGATAATGCCGTCCATATCCGGTAGAGTCCATAAATGCCGCACCCTTCCGCTTTCATCTCCATCGGTTTTTGGCGAAAACGCCTTTGCGCCCGTGGCAATAACGAGGATATCGTATTCTTCAAAATATTCTTTTTCTATATTTTTTACCAAAACGCGCCTACTTGCCCTGTCGATAGACAAAACTTCGGAATGTAGTCTAACTTCTATATTAAACCATGCCAAAAATTTTTCAGGTTTTGTAACTATTAAATCGTCCCTGTCAGAAATGACGCCTCCAATATGGTACGGCAGGCCGCAGTTTGCATAGGAAACGTATTCTCCTCGCTCAAGGATAAGAATCTGGGCAGTTTCGTCCAAACGCCTTAAACGGGCGGCGCAACTTGCTCCAGCGGCGACTCCCCCTATAATGACAATTTTTTTAGACTTTTTCATAAATAGATGCAATGTTAGGATACGAAGATAATTTATGTTGGAGTGATAACAAGTCTTTTCGATACCAGAATACTATTGAGAATTAGACGCAAATAGGCCGAAACCCCAACCGGTTTAATATCGGCGGAGCGCATGCAGATTTAACCCACAATAGCTCCAACAAACAGCTTTAGGCTTATATTGCGCATTTACGCTCGCTAATAAGTCGCAAAAAAAAATGCTGCAATATGGGGCAAAAATTTTTGCAATTGGGCAACACTGAGCAAACAAAGATTCATAAAACGGCTATTGCAATACTATAGAAACCTAAATACAAAAACGGATTGACGGAGGCGATTTTAATCTTTGCGCAAAGAATCCGATAACAAGCAATGAAATATGAAGCAAATACTAAAAAACATACCCAAGGGCGAAATATTAAAACTTTCCGATTTGATTGAAGTCCACCCCGGACAAATAATAAGCAAAACGCTCGCGCAAAACGACAGAGTAAGCATTACCTTATTTGCATTTGATAAAGGAGAGGAAATAGGCTCGCACGATTCAACAGGAGACGCTATGGCAACCGTATTGGATGGCGCGGGGCGCTTCACAATTGGCGGGAAACAGCATATTTTAAAATCCGGAGAAACTATTGTTATGCCGGCAGGCATAGAGCATTCAGTATTCGCCCCCGAGGCGTTCAAGTGGATTCTAACCGTTGTGTTTCCCAAATAAGGGATCAAAATAATGCGTTGCCGGTTTGAGCTGTAAGACCTGCTAAAAAAGCGGTTTTTAAATTATGACACGCTCGCTTGGATATTCTTACAGCCCTGCCTATCAATAAAAGGCATTTGGAACAACTGCCTTTTTTTGGTGTATTATATTGCGGTTATAAAAGATGGCAAATCTATAGGACAATAACCTCTTTGCGACGATTTGATCGATAAAAAAATGCGCAATGGCGCATTTCTGCAATAAGCACAATGGTAAAAGCTTTACTTCATGCAAAGAAATAATCATGTAATATTCTATGTTTATTGCAAACGTCGTTTGGCCTGCATTATATTACGCTGATTACTTGACATTATGGTATGTAATATTGCCAAGTATTGCAATTGAGGCATATTTCTTTAGCAGGGCTTTTTGTGGCAAAAATTTTGCGATGGGGCTATCGACATCGATAGTTGCAAATTTCGTCACAACGATGTGCGCCGTGATACCTGTAATTCAATTTAGCGCCCTAATTCCGACGTTATTGCACGACTATCTTATTAATAAAGGAACTTTTTCGTTTTCGGGTTGGGTTTTTAACGCAGTTTGGATAATACTCTTTAATACGCTTGTCGAATATTGGGCGGCGTTTATATTTGTAAAATTAGTCTTATACCGCAATAAAGAATTTGAGAAGAACAGGAAAGCCTGGATGTTGGTGTTAGTTGGAAATATAATCACATTTGCGTTGGGAATTCTGATGCCATTTATTATCGGACATAAAACTAATATATAAAATGTTATAACAAACGCGCAATCTGCCTATGCATGCTACCTCCTAAACACGCGCTAATCTGCGTTATTATCTTATTCGAGCAGCAAAAAGATTTCCTACAAAACCGACAAAATACTGGCAAAAAGCAATGTGCGCTTCTACATCAATTTATAGAAATACTATGCTATTCGAATAAAATATAATATGTTCTATTTCCCTAATATTTTCCCAGATAAATTAGTTATTTCATCATTTGCTATAGAAGAAAACGGGTAAAATTCTTTCGCTTTTATGTATAAAAGCAGCTCCGACCACATATTTCCAGACTGCGCGCCCCTTTCCGCATTAGTAATTTGCAGAAGCAAATTGAGAAGCGTTAACCGTCCGTTGAGCCTATAAAAATCGTGTGCTTGTAAAGCACATCCTCGGATATTTCTACAACTCCGCTCTTGAAGCCAATTTTTGAAACTATTTTCTTCTTCTATCAAGAGTTATCTTTATGGTTAAAATTTTATAAATACTTTTTTCGATTTAAGGGAGATAGTAAAATTTACTTATTAATCAAGAGCGATATATAACTAATACAAAATACGATATAGAGGGTTTATAATAATCTGCTTATAGCTCATTTTTGATAACTTATGTTGTTAATATCTATTGGTCTATCAAAACAAATCCAATCGCAGAATAAAAGACTTTGAATAGCAGGCTGCCTATGTCTAAATATCTATCATAAGTCGCGTAAATGATTGTATTCGTTAACGAATTTTGAGCGGTTATCGCTGGAAAATAAATAGTTAATACTTCTGTCTTGGATTAGATTTTATCGTATTTATTGAAGACTTCAAGAAAAGCGAAAAATATTTCTATTGAAGAATTTACTTTTGCATAATACACTTTTGATTATGAATTTTAAATCTTATCGCACACGAGATACGTTAATATTTTGTTCATTTGTAATCTTTTCGACTATTATATTAGGGTATCAGTTTTTTATATACTATCTACCTATCTGGACTAAAAAAGTACCCACTCATTGGAGTGGTAAAGCGATGGCAAATGATTGGATGTTTGCTTATGAATGGTATTTTTTTATATTAATTATAATCCTTGGTTCTTGTGGGACAATATTAGCAATAGGCTATGGACTAAGTAAGTTTTTTTTGATGGGGACCAGGGAATTCAGATATTCACCTTTTACATTATCTTTCCCTCTAGTTTTTACATTTTTTTTCTTTTTTGTAGGTATAAATGAATCTGTCTACGCTTCCTACTTAGCTAAAGGAATTATGTCAAATACTTCAATTGGTATAATTTATTTTATAGTAGCTGGGATAAGTTTAGTTGCAACACTTTTATGTGTATTGGTTGTACCTATGATGTTTCAGGATGATCCTTAATAATTTTGCCGGTTTGCTCTTATGTTTTTGATACAGTCCCTCATTAAATCCAATTCTTGCGACTATTTCGTCTTTCATAAAAAGACGTATCAAGCGCTCAAAATTTTCACTAATTTTTGCTGGAGGGATATACCCTTTTATTCAAGCGCTCTTTTAGCATGTTTAGTTGTAATCGGGCTGGAACATTTGCCACGTTTTCAAGGAATCTAAAGCTAAATTTTTGTATGTCCTCCACGTATCTTAGCCGCTTTAAGAAATTTGTAGCTTCAAGTGACAGCCCTTCCAAAAGGCGCTTTTCGCGCCACAGCATACCGTGCTTTATGTCCAAGTTCTTCGCCATTTTTCTGAGCGATAAATTATTTTTCCGCATTTCATCCAAGCGCGATATCGCACCATGTATAAAATGCCTTCCCCTGGGGCCAGCCTTCTTCTCATTGGCTTTTACCCAATCGGAACATGTAAGCTTAAAGGGAGAGGTTATTTCCCAAAGCCCCAAGCCGCGGCTATTATTTATATTGAACTTTATTTGAAGAAAGTCTCCCAAGACCTTCGCGTATTCCTCCGTTGGATAGATTTTAAGCACACAGTTTCTCTTAATTGATTTTGTGCTGTCGCAGCAAATGACAAGCTTCTTTATGCAAGCCTCCACAAGTTTTGACTTTTCTTCAAAAGTAAGCTCCTCAAGTATGCCCTCGTAGTTTCCCAAGGCGGATTCAATCTGCAATTTGCCCATGTCGAACTTTTCATGAAGCGCGGAAAGCTCCTTTTCTACTTCCCTTAACCGCTCTTCGCGCAATTTCAAATCTTGCGCCTTCTTCCGCAAAATTTCCTTTGACGAGTTTTTTAATATATCGTCATCTCCCAATTCCCCAAATCGCTCAAGCGCCCTATCTATTTCAAGTTTAAGGCGCTTGATGCCGCAATTTAGCTCCGCTTCCTCTTTAATAAGACTTTCCCTGTAGGTTTCCGTAGAAGATTCAACGTCCTTTGCGCTCAGTCCCCTTGAGCCCACATACGCAAGCGCCGAAAGTAGCACATTGTCCAATATGCGCATCGCTATTTGCGTCTTGCAGCCGCAATTTGAGCGGTTGTGGATCTTGCGCGTGCAAGTGTAATAGTAATAATTGCTGCCGTCTTTGTGCTTGTTGCCGCTCCAAGTGACTGTCATATGGGCGCCGCATGTGCAAAAAAGTTTCCCCTTTAAAAGGTAATCCTTGCGCCTTTTGATTTCTGGACAATCCCGCTTGCCCCTGTTTTCTTCAAGCTTCCTCTGGGCGGCTTTCCAGGTATCTTCGGATATAATCGCCTTGTGTCTGCCTTTAAATAGTTCAAGCCCCTTAGTCCTTCTAAATACAAAACCCGCATAGGTCGGATTTGCCAAAATCTTTCTTATTATGTTCTCACTATATGGCTTTGCCTTAAAAACTTTGCCGCAGCGCAACTTTCTCGGCGGAATGCAAACGCACGCATCGCTAAATTCATTCGATATTTGGCTAGGTTTCTTGCCCAATAAAAAATCTTCAAAAATCTTTTTTATGTGAGGAGCGCAATTCTTGTCCACTACTATTGTCTTTGACTTGCGCCCGCTCAGATACCCTATCGGCGGCAATCCCGAAACATGGTAGCCCTGCTTTAAGGTTTGGTACATCTTGTCCCTGACTCGCTGGGAGGACTGCATGCGCTCAAAGCTTGCGCTTGCTATCTTTATGTCCTTTACATATTCGCCAGACGGAGTGTCGTCGGTATTGAGGTCGTTCGTGTAAATGATTTTTACATTAAAATCGTTCAGTATCCGCTCAAATTCATAGTAGCTGAACTTCTCCCTCGTGATTCGGTCAAGGCGGTAGCTTACAACGTAGCTTATCCCTCCGGCTTTTATGCGCCTTACCATATCCTTGATCGCGGGGCGGTTCATATTCTTAGCGCTCTTTGCGCGGTCTATAAAAATTTCCTCCAGCTCAAGTTCCGGACGCGACACAACGTAATCCTTTATTATCTGGATCTGCGAGTCTATTGAAGTGTAATCTATGTTCGCTAGCTGGTTTGCCGTAGATACCCTGGCATAGCCAACAACTTTTTTCTTTTCCGTCATGGCCTGCCTTTCTTCGCGTCAAAATTTTCCGAAGGTTTTTTCTCCGATTCCAATGGCTTTTTGTACTTGCGGGCTTGTCGGTACTTCGTGGAGCGGCTGCCGCTTAGGTGCGGTGCGGGATTCTGAAGCCGGCTTATGCGTATGCCCCTCCGCAATATTCCGCGCACTATCGTCTCTTTTAGCAAATTTTCCATATCTTTTGCTACTGCCGATTAAAATTTTCCCCGTTACCGTTCCGGCCCATAGCCGTAAATTCTATCTTCGTAGGCGCCCTTATACCTCTCAAAACTCTTCAAAACGCTTTCGCTATCGCGCATATCCAGCTCTTTGACCATCTCCGCTATGGGTATATTATTCCTTACGGAAAACTTTGCGACAAAGTCCACCATGTACTTGTCGTCCGCGCGCTTGTTCTCAATCCTTGAACATATAAACGCTATGCCATCATTTATCTTTTCCTCCTCCGTCTTTTCGCGACTTACCGCAGTTTGTGCGGGTATTTTTACCAAAATATCAGGCGGCTTTACTCCAAATGCCTCAAAAATACCCCTTAATATATTTATCATTAGCTTTGAAAATGGCGTATATTTTCTACGGGTAATCCCGCTTATTATCTCTAATATTATCTTGCTTGCTTCATATATTGATTTGCATAATCCAAAATCCGGCGCAGGTTCTGCATCGTATTCGCATAGTTTTTTACTATTTGCGAGAGCTTCACCATCTCTTTTTTCATAGTCGCCATTTCCTGGATCCTTTGCGCGTCTCTCGCTTCCATAAACGCTATCTTCTCCGAAAACTCTCTTGGAAAGCAATATTTGGCTTCCAACATTGCTTTCATAGCGTTTGAAAACTTCGCTAATTCGCGCTCCAAGATCTCTTCTATCATCTTGTACATTTCCTGCTTTTGGCATGCAGAATCCAGAATCAGGTTTTTTATGTTCTCCTTTGATACTTCCAACATGGCGTCCAATATGGGTTGCATGTCTTTGCTCTTGTTTATCTTCTCGTTCATAATCTTTTATATTCCTTTCACTTAAATGTTTATATCTTGACTTCATAATGTCGTGGCGGCGCTTGTTTTCGGCCTCCCACAACTTGCGGTAGTCCACTTCGTCACTTTGCCTTAAATCAGCATTTTCTATATTAAATGTCTTTTCTGCGGCAGGGCCTTTCAGCCTTATGCGGGTATCGCCGTGCTTTACCGTAAAGTAATCCTTGCCTTGGCGCGGGATTTCCATTCCCTCTCTTTTCAATATCCCAAAAAGATCTTCCCGCGTTCGCACGATGCCTTTTTCTATTCCATCAAAACTCAATCGGCACACCTCCGAATAAAGCGCTCTTCCTTTTTCACCCAGCCGCGCGCTCGCGCTAAGAAGCTTCTTTTTATTGCTTGGATCGCTAAGCTTTGGATTTTCTTGGTGCAGCATTTTACCCATAAGCTTGTGGGCCTTTATATCTCGCCGGTGCAAATACGGCGTAAATTGCCTGTTATTTGCCATGCAGAGCGTATAAAAATTTAACTCGTAGCTTCTGTCCGGATTGTGGTGCCTTATAAATAAGTAATAGAAGTCCTCAGGGTCAAATCCCGGAAAAAAGGTCTTTAATATGCACTCCTTCAAGTGTTCCTCAAATTCTATTCCCCCTATCTCGCTAAGCGGACGCTTCTCGCGGTAAACGTAGGTAAGCGACGGCTCCTTATACCTTCGGGCGTATTTTCTCATATGCATTATTACCCTCAAGTTCCCGCCGCCCACAACTTCGCTTGTCCTATCTCGCCCTTTAGAATCGGTATTTCCCAAAAGATATTCCAAGTCCTTATCAGGGCTTATTCGCTTGCCGATCATTTTTCATCCTCCTCTAAGGCGACGTCCAATATCACGTCCAAGCGATTGCTTATTGACATAATTTCATAGAGGATTTCAGGAAAACTCTCATGGTATCTTCCGCCTTTTGCCATTATGTTTATACCCCGGGCTATTTGATTGATGTTTACACCTATGCGGTTCAATTCTTTGTACGCCTTATATAATCTGCCGAATTGGCGCTTCCGGCGAACCGGCCTCAGTGTGGGGATTTTTATCCCGGCAAGATGCTTGTTTATAAGCTCGCGCAAAAGTTCGGATACGTCCATTTCGCAACTTTTGGCAATTGCTTTTATCTTGGCTTTCTCCTCCTTATTGCAGCGCAACTTTATGATGTATTTGCGCCCGCCTTCTGTGGATGCGGCTTTCTTTTTAGGTGGCGTAGCGACCGGGGTGGGTCGAGGGATGGGGGCTTTGCCCCCGTCCCCGCAAGCCGGCTTTAGGGCACTTTGTGGCCCTAAAGCTGAGCTTGCCCTGATAAACCCCATCCCATTTGGTTTAAATGCGTTATATCCGATTCTCCATTTTTTAGAATAGGAAGACTCTACTTCTGAAACCATTATAGCCCTCCTTCCTTGGAATTGCCGTTGGGAAAGAATTTGCTATATAATTCCGCGACCGACTTAACGCCCCTTAGCTTTTCTGCGTCCAGGCCGTTCTTTACGATTTCCCACGCAATCTGCATGGCCCTCGGATGATCTTTGGGAACGTAACCGATCCCGCTTTCCCTGATTACTTTTGTGATATTGTTTACCAGTTTTTGCTTGGAGGCTAATCCTTCCTTGCCCGTAAAGCCGCTCATCAAAACGGAAACTTTTTCTAAGAGTAGGTTTTTCGAAGCGTTTGCCGAAGTTTCAGTTAATTCGGGGTTCGCGCTAAGCCCTGTATTTTCTCTTTTGGGCGAATCTTCGGCTTTTTCGGATATATTGCTTGAACCCGCATCCGCTAATTCCAAAGCATCTTTTTCAGAGGTTTGGGATTTATTATCCAGATGGGATTTCAAGTAATTCATTAACTTTTCAATATTGCTCCATTCGGGCGATCCCTCCGCATATCTTTCCACGAATAAACTGAGGTATTCGCGCATAGACTCAAACGATGACTCTATTTTTCCTGCGTCAATCTGACCGTGGCCCACAATATCTATTCTTACCCCTAAGGACTTCCGGCTATACCCATTTGCTTCTTCCAGAACAATATCAGGATTGGCTTCATTATTTGGAAGCTCCTCAGAATCCTTTTCTTGCCTCGCTTCCTCCGGAGCTAATACTGATGCATCTACCGACTTATCCTTATCTACCGGCTTATCCTCGCATCCAAACCGGTTTGGAGAACCCACTTTCTCAACGGCGCTTTTTGCTTGCGGGGCAATGCTTCTACTTTTGGCATCTTCTGGCCTTACTGAAAGCTTTTTGGAGGGGAATAAGCTATTAAGATATTTTTCGGCGTTACTTCTGCTCACTGCCGGGCCAGACAGAAATTTTTTAATTAATTCCTCAAAATCTGTCCGCTCAGATATTCTTAAAAACTTTACGACTACCGATACCCCGCAGTTCCGTAATTTCTCGCGCGTATCATGGTCCTTAATTTTACTGATTATCTTAAATGCGTTTTTATTGTTTAACAGTGTCTGGTCTGAAAAGCAACCATCCTTCAAGCCCGTCCTATTCAAGAAATCATTGTAGCTTAGTTCCGCAAATTTCGGATTGTTCGCAAAAAGCACCTGAAGCGCACATGAAATCACATTCGAAACCCCATTGGAATAGCCCCTTAACCTTTTTAAAAATTCGGGTTCTCCATAATCCCTATAGTTTTTGTTTAACGCATTGAAAATTTCAGAATTAGTTCCAAGGGCTTGCCGGCAAGATTTACTATCCGCTAAATCCCAACTTGTACTTACAAACTCATCTTGCGTTATTTCTTTATTACCTCCTTTCCCGTCTTTTATTACCGCGCAGGGGGCCTGAGCGATTGCGTTAATGGTTGTAGATTCTACAAGCTCTTTTTCAGCCTTAGAATTTACATTGTCTGCGATAGAAGCAACTGTGGCTTCCACCCCTCTTATATGATATGTATTTTTTTCCATAATAAGAGGAGTATAGGAAGACCTCGCGCTTTTTTTTGATTTTTTAAAAATTTTACCTCATGGGGGTACTATAGTGGCACTTTTTTAGCAAAATGCGGAAAATCGCCTTCGCTTTTTTCACTTACTGCGGCTTTGTTCATAAATTGAATTGAATGGAACTGCGCGATTTGTAATAATTTTGGAAGATTTGTATTATATAAAAATGGATTTGAACTCAAAGATTACAAACAAGGCCGCGCTCATATGGGCAATAGCCGATAAGATTACCGGTGTATATAAGCCCCACGAGTACGGTAAGGTTATTTTGCCGCTTACAGTCATAAAGCGTTTTGATTCTATATTGGAGGAAACAAAATCTGATGTTTTGGCAGCCTTTGAAAAATGCCGCAACATGGATAACGATATAATGCGGAATGAAATTTTAACAAAAGCTTCCGGGCATCCCTTTTATAATACGAGCAAATATACCCTGCGCACGCTTCTTGACGACCCCGACCACATAGACGACAACTTTGCCTCTTACATTAACGCCTTTTCTCCAAACGTATGCGAGATCATTGAAAAATTTGAGTTTGCAAAAGACGAGCTGCCTAAAATGCGCGAATACGGACTCTTATTTACCGTATTGCAGGAATTTGGCACCGAAAAAGCCGACATGCACCCTTCGCGGGTGAGCGATATAGAAATGGGCTACATTTTTGAGGAATTAATCCGCAAATTTTCCGAAAGCTACAATGAGGAGGCCGGGCAACACTATACTCCGCGCGAGGTCATAGAGCTCATGGTACACATACTGTTAAATTTTGACAACGCCATGCTTTCAAGTAAGGAAGCCCGCACAATATACGACCCTGCCTGCGGAACGGGCGGCATGTTGAGCATAGCAAGCGAATACATAAAAAAGCACAATAGCTCAGCGGCTTTTTTGTGCTTTGGGCAGGAAATCAACCCCGAAACCTACGCCATAGCTAAGGCCGATATGCTCATAAAAGGAGAGAACGACAGCCTAATACGCAGCGGCAACACCCTTTCCGACGACCAGTTCCCCAACCAGACATTCAATTACATAATATCCAATCCGCCATTTGGCAGGGAATGGAAGAAGGAAAAGGCGAGCGTTGAAAAAGAGGCAAAACTTACCAGAGAAAATGGCGGGCGCTTCTTTATGGGGCTTCCTGCGATAGGCGATAGCCAGATGCTTTTTCTTTCAAACGCCGTCGCCAAGATGAAGCCTGTTGAGGAAGGCGGCAGCCGCGTGGCGATAGTCCACAACGGCTCTCCGCTCTTTACCGGCGACGCCGGCAGCGGCCCAAGCGATATCAGGAAATACCTATTGGAAAACGACTTGCTTGAAGCCATCATCGCCCTTCCAAACGACATATTTTACAATACGGGAATTGCCACATATATTTGGGTGTTAAGCAATAACAAAGAAAAGCGCCGCATGGGCAAAGTTCAGCTTATAAACGCCAATGGCCTGTATGAAAAGCGCAGAAAGAGCCTTGGCAACAAGCGGAACGACATACCCCAAACCGCCATAGATGAAATCGCAAAGATTTACGGCGACTTCCGCGAGAACAAGCTAAGCAAGATTTTTAAAAATGAAGACTTTGGCTACCGCAAAGTTGTGGTTGAACGCCCCCTGCGGGACGAAAGCGGAAAACCCATACTAAAAAAGGGGAAAGTTCAGGCGGATCCCAAATTGCGCGACACCGAAAACATACCGCTTTCCGAAGACGTCGCAGAATATATGAAGCGCGAAGTTTTGCCCTACGCCCCCGATGCTTGGATAGACGAAAGCAAGACAAAAATCGGCTACGAAATTCCATTTACGCGTTACTTTTACGAATACACCCCGCCAGTGCCCTCCGAGGAGATTAAGCGGGAAATTTTGCAAATTGAGTCCGAACTTAAAGGCTCAATCGAAAGGATTTTTGAATAATATGAAACCTAGCGGCATAGAGTGGATAGGCGATATCCCTGACGATTGGGAAGTAACTAAAATCGGTCAATTATATTTAGAGCGAAATGAAAAGGTAAGCGATAGGGAATACGAAGCGTTATCCGTGACAAAACGTGGCATATTGAAGCAACTTGAATCGGCAGCTAAGACTGACAATGGAGATAATAGAAAACTTGTTAAAAGTGGGGACTTTGTAATAAATAGCCGATCTGATAGACGAGGTTCTTGTGGCATTTCGAAATTTGATGGTTCCGTTTCGTTGATAAACATAATATTAATGCCAACCCAAAAAATAGCCAATGGCTATTATAATTATCTTTTTAGAACAGAAAATTTTGCAGATGAATTTTATAAGTATGGGAATGGAATCGTTGACGACTTATGGTCAACAAAATGGACAAGTATGAAAAAAATACTTGTTCCTTTCCCATCATTACGAACCCAACAAAGAATAGCGGATTATTTGGACGAGAAATGCGGAGAGATAGACGCGACGATAGCCAAGCAGAAGGAGATCATAGAAAAACTCAAAGCCTATAAGCAGTCATTGATATCCGAAACCGTCACCAAAGGCCTTGATAAGTCCGCCCCCCTCAAACCCAGCGGCATAGATTATCTCGGCGATATTCCAAGCCACTGGGAAATAAAGAAGTTGAAATATGTGGCAAAACTTGACCCTACCATATCTGAATTTTTGAGCGATAACGATATTGTTTCTTTTGCGCCAATGGAATGTTTGGGAGAACAAACATTATCTCCATATGAAACGGAGTATGGCAAGGTAAAGGGAAAATATACGTACTTTGCGAATGAAGATATTATAATGGCAAAAGTAACACCGTGTTTTGAAAATGGGAATATAGCAATTGCCAAAAATTTAAAAAATAATGTCGGTTTTGGATCTTCTGAATTATTTGTATTCAGGACCAAAAGTGTCAGTAACTCTTTTTTAATGTATACTTTGTATTCTGAACCATTTAAATCATTGGCAAAGTCAACGATGTATGGAACTGGAGGATTAAAAAGAGTCTCTCCTAATTTTATCTTGAATTATAAGATTCCCTTACCTCCACTAAAGGCCCAAGAAAGTATAGCGGATTATTTGGACAGTAAGTGTTCCCAAATAGATAGATATATTACAGAAAAGCAAAATATAATACAAAAACTTGACGCATACAAAAAATCCCTTATCTTCGAATGCGTAACAGGAAAAAGATTGGTATGATGTCCCAATACTCAAGTTTTCAAATAGAATTTTGCTCTGATTCAAAAGGTTATTTCGATAGAAAATGTCCCAAATGCGGTTTGATTTTTGGTGTAAAACTGAGCGATTACAAGTTTCATAAAGGAAATATGTATTGTCCAATGTGTGGATTTTCGTTGCCCTACAACGCTGATAAGTGGTTTACAGATAGGCAAGTTTCGGAAATAAATACTCGAATAAGGGCATTTGCCTCAGAGTTGATTAGTAAGCAATTTGATTCAATCTTTTCTAGGCTTAATAGAACGAGCAGATCGAACAAAAATCTTATTACGGTTTCTTATAAACAAGAAAGGCGTCCTGTTTTCAAAAATGCTCCTGTATTACAACCCAAAGAATGGGACATAGAAGTAACTTGTCCAAAATGTGGGAAACATTATAGCGTCATTGGTTCAGCTTTTTTTTGTCCGTTCTGTGGAGAAAACAATATTGAAGACATTTTTGAAAAATCACTCGTTGTTATCCGGTATAAGTTAAATTTTGAGAAAGTGTTTTCTCACGATTTGGCAATGATGCCAAAAAATGTTGCTATAGATTTTACAAGATCTATTTTGGAGAGTTGTGTATCGGAAGTTGTCTCGACTTTCCAGAAATTTGCAGAAACAAGATTGAAAAAGTTTACTCAGGAAAAAATGCGCGTAAATGATTTCCAAATAATAAACAAAGGCAGTTTGCTTTATAAAACCCATACGGGGCATTCATACTTAGATTTTATTTCAGAAAAAGAATACGAATTCTTAAACCTAATGTTTAAAAGAAGACATCTTTTGGAACATAATATGGGAATAGTTGATGCTAAATACATAGCAGAAACGAACGATTTTTCTGTTAAAAATGGGCAACGTATTATTAGTAGTAAAAAAGAGGTGTCAGATTTTGTAGACGTAGTAGAAAAGCTTGGGTTAGGAATAAAAGGAATATGAGCCAGTTTAACCACAGAGAAATCAAGTTGGAGGAGGCCATTGAGGCGTATTTGTGCTCGCCCGAGGGCGGATTTATCAAAGGTAGCGACAAGAATTTTGACGCCCGCTTGGCGTTGGACACCCAAACTTTGCTTTCATTTGTAAAATCTACCCAGCCCAAGGCTTGGGAGCGCTATCAGGTAATTTATGGTTCCGACTGCGAGCGCAGATTCATAAAGCGCTTTTGCGAAGAGGTAGAAGCCGACGGCCTAATTCAGGTTTTGCGCCACGGTATAAAAGATAGGGGCGTAAATTTTATGGTAGCGTATTTTGCGCCTGAAACCTCCATAAATCCGGACCTTGCGGTGCGCTACAAGAGCAACATTTTGCACTGCGTGCGCCAATTCCATTATTCGCCCAGCGATACGCAAAATACGATAGATATAGTTTTACTCCTAAACGGAATACCCATTGCCGCTCTTGAGCTGAAAGACGAATTTTCAGGCCAAAACGTCGATGACGCCATATACCAGTACAAAAAAGACCGAGACCCGCGCGACCCCATTTTTGCCTTCAATCAGCGCCTGCTTGTGTATTTTGCGCTCGATTTAGCGCAGGTATTTATGACAACCCAACTTGCGGGCGCCGCAACCTACTTTCTGCCATTTAACCAAGGCTCAAACGGCGCGGGTGAAGTCGGCGGCAAGGGCAACCCGCCAAATCCCGACAACTTTATGACTGCCTATCTCTGGGAACATGTACTCCGCAAGGATAGGCTAATGGAAATTCTACAGAAATACATTCACCTTGACGTAAAAAAAGACGGCAGAAAATCCATAATATTCCCGCGCTACCACCAGCTTGACGTGGTCACTAAACTTTTGGCCGATGTAAAGGCAAATGGAACCGGCAAAAACTACCTCATTCAGCACAGTGCAGGCAGCGGGAAGTCTAATTCCATAGCCTGGCTTGCGCACCGTCTTTCGGGGCTTCACGACGCAAACGACAAAAAAATATTCAACTCTGTAATTGTCGTTACGGACCGCAAGGTATTGGACTCGCAGTTGCAGGATACGGTTTATCAGTTCGACCACGTCCGCGGGGTCGTTAAAAAAGTCGAAAAAAATTCCAAGGAGCTGTTGCAAGCTATAAACGATAGAATCCCGATAATTATAACAACCCTTCAAAAGTTCCCTGTGATATTCGAGCAAATTAAGGCGGGCGGGCGGCGATTTGCAATAATCTGCGACGAAGCTCATTCCTCCCAAACGGGCGAGGCCGCAAAAAAGCTCAAATTCGCCCTCGCCGATATGGAAAAGGAGCTTGAAGAAGCGGCAACAATTGCAAATCAAGACGAGGACGCAAAGCCGGATTATCAGGATAAAATAGTTCAGGAGTTGGCCTCGCACGGAACCCATAAAAATATGTCGTTTTTTGCCTTCACCGCCACTCCAAAGGGCAAAACTTTGCAAATGTTTGGCACTAAAATGCCCGACGGTACCTACCGCGCATTCCACATTTACTCTATGCGCCAGGCCATAGAGGAAGGCTTTATATTGGACGTATTAAAAAACTATACGACATACAAAACCTACTATAAAATTGCCAAAAGCGAAGAAAACGACCCCGAATTCAACAAGCGCAAAGCATCGCGTGCAGTCCGCCAATTTGAGTCGTTGCACCCGCACAATATATCGCAAAAGACAGCGATTATGTTGGAGCATGTCCGCGATATAACCTCGAAAAAAATAGGCGGGCACGCAAAGGCAATGGTAGTTACCGCCTCCCGCTTGCACGCAATACGCTATTTCAAAGAGTTTAAAAATTTTATAAGAGATAATGGCTATAAGAATTTAGACGTGCTTGTGGCATTCTCCGGAGAGCTTGTCGACGGCGAAGTCTCTTTCACTGAGGAAAAATGTAACAAAACAAAAAGCGGCGAAACCATAAAAGAAAACCAATTAAAAGAGTATTTTAAGAGCGACGACTTCAATATTCTAATTGTTGCAGAAAAATACCAGACGGGCTTTGATGAGCCCTTGCTGCATACAATGTTTGTCGATAAGCGCCTAACGGGCGTCAAGGCCGTGCAAACGCTCTCGCGCCTAAACCGGACATGCAAAGGCAAAACCGATACCTTTGTGTTGGACTTTGTAAATAACCCCGAAGACATAAAGGAGGCCTTTCAGCCCTTTTATCAAGCTACCGTTTTGCAGGAAGAAACGGACCCCAACCGAATATATGACCTAAAAAAATATCTTGATAAATCGGCGGTATATACGCAAGAACAGATAGACAATGTCGCGGACATCTACTTTAAAAGCGGAGAACAGGACAAAAATGCCATCGGCAAAATGCGGTCAATTCTCGATAGTTCCGTCAAAATCTATTCGGATTTAAAGAGAGAAGATCAGGACAAATTTTTGTCGGCATTGGAGTCCTTCGTAAGTTTCTACGGTTTCATAACTCAAATATGCAGGATGTACGACAAGGACTTGCTTAAATTTGCCATATTCGCAAAGTTCCTCTTGAAAGTAATCCCGCGAGACAAAAGTGAAAAAGTCCATTTGGACGACATGATACTTTTAGAGTACTACAAGAACGAAAAGAAGTATGACGGAAGCATAGCACTCGATGAGGCCGACGGTAAAGTCGCGCCAATGACAGGTAAAGGGAAAAAATCCGAACCCAAACGAGACAAGCTGTCCGTGATTGTCGACGACATAAACAAGCAATTCGGAACAAACTTTACCGAAATGGATAAGGTCTTAAAACAGATAGAAAACGACCTTATAAATGATCCGGAACTTCAAAAATTTGCAAAGAGCGACAGAGAGACTATCCGCATCGTTTACGATAAATTATTCCCGTCGATACTCGCAAATCGCTACGCCACAAATGAAGACTTCTTCTCGAAAATGTGCAGTGACAAGAAGTTTATGAGCGATGTAATGGCTAGGCTATTCCCCATAGTCTTGCAAAGATTGGTCAAATAATTGCCTATCGCCTATTGCGTGGGGTCGCAAAGTTATATCGGCAAAAATATCGGCATTTTTTTTGGGTTTTATACTTTACTTATGTAAATTACTTGCGATAATACAATAAGTTAAACTTTATGACAATCGGCAAAAACATCGGCAAAGTTATCCCAATGAAGGTTTCAAGTATGGAACCTATGATGCCGCGCGTCACACCTGAACTTATCTCGCTTTCAGGCGCTATTAGAGAGAGAATCGGCGGATTAAAGGAAAAACTTCATCCGATTACGGCAAAAGCTGTCTCGGCAGTCGTCGCCGACATGAACAGCTACTATTCAAATTTAATCGAAGGACATCATACATACCCGAAAGACATAGAACGCGCCTTGCAAAACGATTTTTCCTCGAATCTGCAAGAGCGGGACAAGCAACTTTTAGGTCTTGCCCATGTAAAGACCGAAAACGCCATATTAAGCAGCGCAACGGAAGAAAATATATTTACTCCCGGAACATTGCTCAAAATTCATGAGACTTTTTATGCAAATTTGCCGGAATCGATGCGACTCTCAAAATCGCAAAGCGGCAAGGAATATCAAATCATTCCCGGAAAATTCCGAAATTTTGAAGTTGCCGTGGGCGCTCATCAACCCCCAGCCTCAAAGAGTTTAGAGAAGTTCATCGCAAGGTTCTGCGAGGCTTATAAAAATATCCCAATAGGCGAAATTCTGATTGCCGCCGCGGCATCTCATCACAGGTTGGCGTGGATTCATCCTTTTGGAGACGGCAACGGTAGGGTTGTGCGCATATTTACAAGCTCTCTACTTAAGGCTTACGGACTAAACGGAGGCGGAATATGGTCTATTTCCCGCGGGCTTGCAAGAAACCGCAGTCAGTATTACGCAAAGCTTGCAATCGCCGATCAGGATAGACAAGGCGATCTCGACGGACGAGGCACTCTTAGCGAGCGAAGCCTGATTGAATTTTGCGAATTTTTTCTTTCTACAATGCTTGATCAAATGGACTTCATGCTTGGCATCCTGAAATTGGATTCCGTAATAAGCCGATATGCCCGCTTAATGCATGAGGTATTCCCAAAGAAATCGGAACTTTGCCTTCGCATTATAAAAGAGCTTTGGACTTTTGGAGAAACGCCTCGCGGGAAGATATGCGAAATAACTGGTATGTCCGAAAGGGCTTCGCGCGCAATTTTATCCGAACTTGAATCCAAGGGTTTTGTAAAAAGCGATTCTCTTAAAACGCCCGTTCATATAAATATTTCCGCCGATATATCCGAACAAATCTTCCCCAATCTTTTCATAGGTTAAAATTTGGATTTTAGTCTTATGCATGCAGATGCATTGACTAACTTTTTATGAATGGATTTTCTGAAAGATTCTCCAAAAAATAGATTATAACTAAATACTAAGCAAATAGCGACAGCATTTTTAAATTACTGATATAAAATATTAGGGCTTATTGTTTCCCTTGTAATAGTACGGTTGCACTATCCCTTTAAGAATAATATCCCTGTTATCGACATCGCTTGTAAGGTTTTCTCATTCCCGCTAAGATATTGATAACTTCAGAACGTAAAACAGCTACGCTCATGTTACTAAATCTCTCTCATGACAAGCTATTTTCTGAGCAGTAAACAAAATTTATTGCTAAATTATAAAATAAAACAACCACTTTTACGAAGATAAGTGGTTGTGAGCCTATTAAATAACGACTCAGATTAAGAATTTATTTAACGTATCTTTCTTTAATAGATTCGGGGATTATATATTCAAATATTTTCCAGTCAGAAGGTGAAAATTCATCATAAATAGTATCTGGACAATTATTTGCAAACTGTGGTTGCGCTAATAGCAAGACCTTCCAATTCGAAACAGAAAATTCCTCCCATTTGTCATATTTGTCCGCAAATTGAGGTTGTTCACTTAAAAGACAGCTCCAATCCACAGTAGAAAATTCTTTCCAATTGTCGCATTTAGAAGCAAGCTCAGGCTTTTCTAACAATAGAGCAAGCCATCCGTTTTTATACTCTTTTGCTTTTTCTACAAACTGCGGTTGCTCGCACAATATATCTTCCCAATCATCGGTAGAAAATGCTTCCCATCCATTAAAATTTTCAATCGAATCATTTTGCGTTGGATTCAAGAATGTTTCTTTGAATTCTTTGTATTTCATAATTATACTATCAGTAGTTATTCCCTATATTTATATTAAAACCCGCAATTGTGAATGACTTCAAATACTGGGTTGGTTTCCCGCAAAAGTAAGGATATGCCAAGAGGTATTTTGAGATTTCCCCCTCAAAACCATAAATGCATCTGTTGTTAGATTTAGTCGAGATTAGGCGCTTAATAATGCGACTCTCAATTTTGCAATTTCAAAGGCGATTTTTGCGCAGCCTAAGGCGTGAGATTTGCTAAAGGCCGTAGTTATAGATTTCTCCAAATATTTTAGGATTTCTTCGGCCGCTTCTCTTTCTAATCGCAAATTATCAATTATTGCGCCTAAAATTTCTTCATTAAGAGCCGAATCGCATTCTTTCTTTTTCAAAGCGTTTCGCCACTTGCCTAAGGTTAAACAATCGCAAGCAGTTAATTTGTGTGCCGCTCCAATCCATTGTTCTTGGAAAACAAGAACGCCGTATGTTTCCTTTGTAATCTCGCTAATGATGGGGTGTATTTCCCTTACGCCATCTGGATTTATTTTATTTGCAATAAGTTCATCGAGCAAATCGCAACACTCCGGCCGATTGTAAGCAATTATAGCGGCCAGTTCTAACAATGAATTTGGCTTTAATTTTTTGGCGTATTCTTTAGCCGACTTATATTGAAAATATGGTATTCCAAAGAAGTTTTTATCGGGATTTTCAAAAAATTTGAATACATCAGAATCGCTTGGATCCTTAGTAGCATCTATCATTTCTGATAACTCGCGCGCGATATTCTCAAACTCGTTGGCTGACGCTCCAATAATCATTGCGCCATTCTCTTCGACTTGAGAACGAAAATCTTTTACTCTGAAATCTGGAAGTGGCGAATTTCCGATAGCTATTATTCCTCCGCCATTGTGGAAGACATTAGTGTATTTTTCATGTAAGTAACCCTCAACAATATAAGGCTCTTCAGATATATGAAAAGTTGGAATATTTAAATTTTGCGCTGCCGAAAACTTATCGAAAACTAATCCGTATTTTATTGGATCAAACTCAGTAATTCCCAAAATGTATGCGATGATACTACCGCTGGCACTCCCTCTAAAGCAACGCGCGGATAGCCCGTCTTTGCGCATGGTTTCAAGCAAATCCCAAACAATTAAAAATATATTATCAAAGCCTGTCTTAGATAAAAAATCTATTTCATCATTGATGCGCTCTGAAATTTCCGCTTCAGTATTTGGGTAAAATTTCTGCAGATTTCGTTGTACAGAATCTATTAGTAAATCTTTATTTGAGTTATAACCTTTTGGGAGTTTAAATTGCGGATAATTTCGTGTTAGAGCTAAAAATTCTTCATCAGCATCAAATAAAGAGGCGTCTATTTTAGATTTTAATTCCGCCGCGCGAACAAATCCACGTCTTTCCAAATCGTCCATTATCGAAGCAGCTTCACTAAAGCCGATTTTTAAGTTTTTTTGCAGAAAGCTTATCCCTGCTTTCCTCTTAAGCTTTATCAGCTTAATAGCTTTTATATAGTTATTGTATCGCGATGATTTTTGTATTTCTCTCATTCCATTACCTCCAATATACCTAAGTTTAAAGGTTCTTCCTTAAAGTAGCACCACGCCAAAAAAATCTCTCCTTGAGTTGTCTTTATGCGGATTGGATAGCGGCGGAAAAATTTTCTGTTTGCAAAAATTCCGTCAAAGAAATCCAATTGCCTCATATTATTCAACTTGTATACGAAGCCTCTCCCGTGGGTTAGTTCGCTTGGGACATTTTTTAGAATGGCTTTCCCATCGCTTTTTTCAATGTTATATTTTTCGCAAGTTTGGCATTTGCCAATTTCTTTTATCTTCAATTTTTTAGCGATGTAATCGTTCTCGTATCCCATTAGAAGTTTAGAGTAGATAAAAACATATTTGGCATAGAAGCGCTGGGTAAATTCCAAATAGGTTTCCGGCAAATCGAAGTCCAACGCGCCGTAAAATAAGTCCTGCAAACTTGCGTCTTTGCATATCCCAAAGCTAGAAGATTTGTTAATGCATGTAAAAATTTCCGCATCTTTTGGAATTCCCTCACTGCAAAAAGATTTTTCGATTTTTATGTTAGTTTGCAAAAGACCTAAACTGTACGGAGATTCCAAGTTATTGAAATCAGAATCTGATATTCTCCAAATTCCGCCATACACATGTTCATTTACAGATTTTTTAATGTTTGGCTTGCCCGATTCATCTACAAAAAATTCATAGTCATCGAGCCTTGCCGATACAATTTTTTCGAGACTCGGACATATTTTCTCGAATTCCTCGCTATTTAAATTCGCTCCGTATGCAAAATAGTATTTCATAATATTCTTATTTTTGTATGATACACTCAATTTCGCTTTTTATAATGGCGAGAATTGGGGACAGTCTGAGTCCTTTAAAACACTTTAGAGCTTGTCTATAATAAATACCTATGAAATTGATTATCCACAGAGGCGATAAAGAAATCGGAGCAAGCTGCATTGAGATTAGAAGCGATTCGGGCGCGAGTATATTTATAGACGCCGGACTGGAACTTTATGGGGAGAAGGCAGAGCTTCCCAAGGAAATAGAAAATGCAGATGCCGTATTCCTATCGCATGCCCATCCCGACCATTTCGGATTGCTTGGCGGAGTTCCCAAAAATATTCCAATGTACTGCGGCGAAATTACAGAAAATATTTTGCAAATAATGATAGCCTTTAATGGCGACAAATTTGATGAAATCGACCGCAAATTTCTGCATTTTAAAAGTGGCGAAGAAGTAAAAATTAATGATGTTTCAGTGACACCATTTTTGACCGACCACAGCGTGCCGGATTCCTATGCATTTTTAGTAAAGGCGGACGGGAAATCTGTCTTTTATTCCGGCGATTTTCGCACAGGCGGACGCAAGCATCATTGCATTACGCGCATATTAAATGCAGTGAAAAAGCCAAATATTTTAATTGCCGATTGCACTTGCATAGAGCCTCGGGAAGGCAGCATAAAAACCGAAGAAAAGCTTGCAAAAAAGATCACTGAAACAATTTCAGCAAATTCAAATCTACCCGTTTTTGCAATATGCTCCGCTATAAATGTCGATAGAATTGTCACATTATACAAAGCGGCAAGGCGCAACAAGAGAATTTTTGTCTGCGATATTTACACATCATTGATACTCTGGGCAATGGGCAAATCCGGAGTAAAAGTTCCGCAAATAACTTGGGAATGCGTAAAGGTCTTATCGCGAGACGACATTGCCAAAAGCCAAAGGAAGCTACTTGAACTTTTTTTTAAGAAACTTGGCTTTCAGGATTTCAGGGATATTATTTACCGTAAAAACGCTTCTATAACTGCCGAAGAAATCTCAAAAAATCCTCATAAATATCTTTTAAAATTAAATCGCGTGCGGGATCTGCAAAGTGCATGCAAGATGGAGAAATTACTTCTTATATACTCCATGTGGAGCGGGTACCTGAGTTCAGAGTTTGACAAGCAAGGGCACTATAAAGATCTAATGGATGACCCCAATGTAATTTTTAAAATCCTCCACACAGGCGGACACTCCGCCAGCGAAGATTTAAAAAGATTCATAAGCGACTTAGCGCCAGAATTCCTACTGCCATTCCATACAAATTCGCAAGAATATGTTGCAAAGCACAAAGACGAACTCTTCGTAGATTTCTCCTGCCCGCCAAGACTGATAACAGAACTAAACAATAGCGAATTAAACGTTCTATAAATAAAAAATCCCTCTTGGGAAAATCCCAAGAGGGACAAGCGTAAGATAAACTAAATGTCTGCCGATTTTAAAACTTCTGCTTTTATCTTACAATCTTCTATCTTTGTATCATCTGTTATGTTTTTTACTATAGAATCTTGTGATAATAGTACGACATCTATATCTAGCTCTTTTAACAATTTAGCAATATTTTTGTGCTCTGGATCTTTGCTTTTTATATACTTATACGTACTGGCGGGTTTTGTCTTATCAAAAATTGCAATGATCTTTTTGAAAGAGTTTTCGTTGTATTTTCTTTTGTCTAATTTAAATTTGTCAATAAACTCTCCTTTGAGTAATTCGTATTCATAAGTTGTTATTTCTAACATTGCCCTCAAGAGTGAATCTTTGCAACGTTCAGAATCAGTTTTCCATTCAATAATGTTAATATGCTCTTTAGTTTTTGTAAGCATATCTATATTATTTTTTCCCTTTTCTGCCAATGGTACTTCATATTCTATTATTTCACCAAAGATATCTTTAAAGGTACTTCCTTTGTTCAAGCATCCTTTGAATTTATATAATAATCTTACGATATTGTTTTCTCTTCTCCTTGGGTCTTCTGTATTAAATTTAATATCTTCAGTGCGATGTTCCTCAGGGACATATCCTTTTTCACGCTTTTTTATAGGGTTTTCCTTAAAATAATTTTTTAAACACTCTTTTATTCCATTCCCTTTTTCAGATTTAAGATTGAGAATTTTTTCGGCTAAGTAATCCTCTATGTTTCTGTTTTCTTTTTCATCATTTAAACATGAAACAATATTTAGCAATTTCGATTTTTTACTTGTATCCCATGGAGTAGGTCTACTTGCATCATATAACTTGCCAATGTCTTGAGCGCAATACTCAAACATTTCATCGATATCTTTCTTTTTATACGGTCCTTTACGTCTAATCATAATATTTACCTTTCTAGTAGTTTTCTAATAGATCTGAAATCCATGTCGGGGCGTCCTATGGCGCGGGCGATAAAGTCTAATAGTTTGTCGCCTTTAAGTTTATTTTTTCTTCCTTCGGATTCGGCTTCGAGCGCAAGTTTTTTTAATGCGGCAAGGCGCGTGCGGCTCTCTGTAAATGCCAATCCCTGCTTTTGTACGCCCTTTGCTTTGTGCAGGCGCGAAATTTTACCGTGGTTAAAGTCTCGTTTGGCATCGTATGAAATATATCCTGGTATAAAGATCTGCGTGCCAAGCGGAGTAATATTTACTGAAGGTTTCATTATGTAGGGCTTATCGCCATCCATTGCCCACAAGTAATACTTCCAACAAAAAAGTTCAAATATTGCTTCAAATTCGGATTGTTGCGTATTGAAAGAAACTCCGCCATCAAGCGTCCACGCACGCTCGTTTAATAGACGCCGACGCAATTTGCCTTCGACGCATGTTTCTTTTGGATAGAGCGATTTTATCAAAGCCCAGTCGCGCTTAAATTCCTCTGACGACAAAATCTTCTTTTCAAATTCATCATACTTTGCGCGCCCAATGTCGCTTAGAAAATCTTCATATCTTCCCTTGTGAACTATTTCTTGTGCCTCTTTGATAGATTCCAAGTTCTTAAATTCAAAGCTATTGAACCCACAAGCTCCGTTTGAAGATGTATCTGCGGTGAGTTCTACAATAGCCCGTATTTTAGGAGAGAATATGTCGGATTTACTTTCCAACGCCTCTTTTAAAATCTCTGCATAAGTTTCTGGAAAAGGCACAAAAGCCACTCGCGCCTGCCAAAAGTTCAGGCAAAAATAAGCATACGCATTTGCCAAGTTCCAGACATATTCATTTCTGCGTTCGTCTAATATTTGCGGTAGTTCGGAAAATAAAAATTTAATGAGCGGGAAATCTTTTTCATCGGAAAACGGCAAAGAGTTCAGTTCATTTAACACTCTTTCTTTATTAAAAGAATGTAAATGAAAAACTTTTAGCCATTTAGCCTTAAAGACGTCTGAACGCTTACGAGACATAGTACAAAACGTATACTAATATATTCTCGGTAAAATAAAAGGACAAATTTTGGGGACAATTCTTCGCCTTAACTTTACTCAAACATTTGTTATTATTGCGGCTATGGAAAAACTTTCAAAAAGACAATTAGAGCGTTTGGCGTTTGCCGAGATAGAAGCTATTAAAAGGGCGATTCAGCGCATAGAGCAATCCGGAGGTTATGCCGACAGAATAAAATATGATAGGGTGGAAGAACTATTCACCAAAATTTGCGATACCACCATAAAAGAAATCCTGGAATTTGCCCCATCTTTGCGGAAAATAGACCCGTCCCGCCTCGAAAAATCTATAAGAAATAGCCTAAAAAATTTTGATTATAGATTGGGAATGCGATTTTTCGGTTATTCCGCCAAAAGCATATTTAAAGAGCTTACTCCGATTAACTTTATTGAAAACAATAAGCAAGCGATGTGTGTTCAAATACTGACGCGCACCTTGAATTGCCTACTTGATATTGGAATCTCCCAAGAGAACATAGGACGCATAGATTGCCGCGATATTGATTATGTCTTCATAACTCACGAGCATTTAGACCATTGTTCGGGGCTTGAGTTTTTCCCGCAAGACACAAAGACAATTTTTGTTGCGAGCAAGGCAACCCGAGAAGTAATATTTGAGGAAATTCCTGTTGCGAAGAATTTGAAATGGAAGACGTTCAAACCTGGTGAATCTTTTAAAGTTCGAGATATACAAGTATCAACGATTACCCTGCTACACGACTGCACGGAAAACGTCGCCTACAAGCTAAACGACGGAATTTTACAATCCGCCTACTTGGTAGATTTTGGCAAATGGTCGAAGCGGGAACTCGAATTTTGCAATGATGCAGATAGAATTATAATAGAGTCGTATTACGATGAGGACAAACCTATAAAAGAGTCCACATTAGAACTGCGAAGAAGAAGCTCCCACGGACATCTTTCCATTCAGGCTGCAAATGAGTTTATCAAAAAGTTAACTCCTAAAACGGACCGGGAAATTTATTTCTGCCATTGTTAAATCCAAATTTAGATATAAAAAATGAAAAATTCTGTACATCTTCATGTTCATACGGATCATAGCTTCTTGGAGAACTGTATAAAAATTTCCAACATAATAACGCGCTAAAAAGCTTGAAATGCTAGCTGTAGCAATGACAGACCACGGCAATCTTTGCGGGCTATGAAATTTTACAATGAGTCAAAGAGAAATGATCTTTTAAAATTTACGCACATAAAAATAATAGATACTCCATATTAAAATATAAACACGAAAGGTATGGAGAAAATAGTATCGTAAACATTATAATATTTCACAAATTTAATGCAAAATAAGCATTCAAAGGCATTACACGCGTAAACGGCATATAAGTCGACAACTATAAAAACATAAATAAAATATTTAAAGAGGAAAACTATAATGCACTATACAGCAAGTAGGTGGCAGATTTCCAAGGTCATTATAGGCGCGAATATATATATAAGCTCGTCCCAACAATGATTGACGATAGAAATCTTACGATACAATTTATTATATGCTACAAAAGCGTTAGACAAAAAATTGCGAATTTGGAGGTGTACGCTGAAACGTCTATGTTAGTAAAATTTTTGGGACAAAAATACGCCTTTTTTAGAAAATTCAAAAATTTTCAATTTTAAGAGGTTATACGAGGCTTTTTCTCCGTTTAAAATTTCGGGGTCAACACCAAAGAGAGTGGATTTTAATGAAAGACGCCGCATAGAACCAAGAC
>OBAI01000109.1_pt1 | contig 102678 bp, 109 predicted proteins | sample 1517461 | NCBI WGS metagenome assembly OBAI01 (sample SAMN04571696, study PRJEB22368) | human gut metagenome | biome: human gut; material: stool | host: Homo sapiens | place: Luxembourg | collected 2012-06-29
CCCGCCTGCAGCACCAGCTGGGCTGCCTCCGGGATGGTCATGAAGTAGCGCTCGATATTGGGGTCGGTCAGGGTGACGGGGCCGCCCTTTTTGATCTGGGCCTCAAACAGCGGGATAACGCTGCCATGGCTGCCCAGCACATTGCCGAAGCGCACGGCCACGCACTTCATGTCGGTGTTGCCCGCAAAGGTCTGGATGAGCATCTCGCAGATGCGCTTGGTGCAGCCCATGACGCTGGTTGGGTTGACAGCCTTATCCGTGGACAGCTGTACCAGCCGCTCCACGCCGTGCTCGCTGGCGCTCACCAGCAGGTTCTTGGTGCCCAGCACGTTGTTCTTCACGGCCTCGGCCGGGCTGACTTCCATCAGCGGCACATGCTTGTGGGCCGCCGCATGGAACACCACCGTGGGATGGTAGGTCTCAAAAACTTCGTCCAGACGCTTTTTGTCACGGATGGAACCGATGAGCACCGTCACCGGGATATCCCGGCCGTACTTCTGCTGCAGCTCCATGAGCAGCTCATAGGCGCAGTTCTCATAGATATCAAAAATGAGCAGCTTGCCGGGGTGGAAGCGCATCACCTGGCGGCACAGCTCACTGCCGATGGAACCGCCGCCGCCGGTCACCAGCACCGTCTTGCCAGTGAGGTAGCCGGAGATCTTGTCGGTATCCAGCGTCACCTCGTCGCGAGAGAGGAAGTCTGCCGGGTTCAGTTCCCGGAAGGCCCCCTGCTGCGGTGCACCGGTGCCCACCAGCTGCGGGTCGCTGAGCACCTGCACCGCACAGTGGGTGCTGACGCACAGGTCGATGACATGGTTCAGGCGGCTGCCCTTCAGGGTGGGGATGGCAATGATGATGCTGTGGATGCCGTAGCGCTTACACAGCTCCGGGATCTCCTCCAGCGTGCCCTTGACCGGCACGCCGTGAATGGTCTGGTTCCGCTTGGCGGGGTCATCGTCCACCGCCACCACCGCGTGGCCGTATTCCTTGTTGGATTTGCACACATTGATGGCCCAGGCACCGGCCTCGCCTGCACCCACGATCATCACGGGGCGGTTGGGGTCCTTGGCCGGGACCCTGCGCAGGCGTTCGCCCAGCGGGTGGTTCAAAAACAACCGCCACGCCAGACGGCTGCCGCCCACCAGCAGAAAGATGAGCACTGCCGCCATGCAGTTGGCGGAATTGAACAGCACGCCGTGGATGCACAGGCGGTTGACCGCATACACGATGCCGGTGGGCACCGCGATCATGCCCGCCAGACGAAGCAGATCGCGCTCGCCGGCGTACTTCCACAGCACCGAATACAGTCCGCCCGCCAGAAAGCAGGCCACATACACCGCCACGATCCAGGGCAGGTTCGCATACAGGATGGCACGGTTGTGGGGCCACCAGGCGGCCTCCACCGCACCATCGGCGCGCAGCAGCAGCGCAAAGTAGAAGCTGAACGCCACGATCAGCGCATCCAGCAGCACCAGCACCGCCCGGCGTGCCAGCACCTGCGGCGTGTTCTTGGTTTTCTCTTTCACGAAAAAGTCCTCTTTTTCCCTCAGCGCAGGCACACTTCCTGCGCCGCTATTTTTGCCGGACCCGGTCCGGCTGCAGGGAGACGATATGCTCCCACTCCTGTATTATACTCACAATTGCACACCGTGTCCAGAAATTTTACGTTTTTCCCGTCCGTGGAAAATGCTGCACAGCTCTTTTCCCAGCCCCAGCGGCCAGGCCGCCAGCAGAAACACGGCTGCCATGCCGCTGCCGCCTGCCGCAAGGACCGCCAGCTGAAGCGGCAGTTCGGCGGTCAGCGGGTCGGCAAGAACGGTCCGCAGGCCCACGCCCGCCGCAGCCGCCAGCACCGCCGCCAGTGCCGGTGCCCCCAGCCAGCGGAAGAACGCGTGGGGCGTCCCGCTGGAAAACAGCAGCCGTCCGGTGTTGGCCGTGCAGGTGTACAGGCTGGAGAGCAGGATCACCACCAGAAAGCCTTTCATGCCAAAGCGCGGCAGCAAAAGCACTACCCCTGCGATGCGCAGGATGGAGTCCCACACGCTGTAGCGGAAGGCCGCCTTCTGCTCCCCCACCCCCTTCATGGCCCCGTCCACCATGCTTTCCAGATACATCAGCGGCATGGCCGGGGCCAGCGTTTCCAGGTAAAACCCGGCGTCCGCGCTCTGGTACAGCAGCTGTGCCGCCGGGCGGCCCCACACCCAGAACAGTGCCCCGGCCAGCGCGGAGAAGTAGCCGGTGAGCCGCAGCATCCGGTCCAGAAGCGCATTGAGCCGCTTCGTCTGGCCCAGAATGTGCGCCTGGGTGATCTCCGGCATCAGCAGCACCGAAAGGCTGCCCAGCAGCCCGAAGGGAAAGGTAAGCAGCGGCAGGGCCATGCCTTTCAGCTCACCATACTGCTCCAGTGCCGCGCTGCGCCCGCCCGCCCCGGCCAGATAGACCGCAAGGCAGGCGGGCACCAGCATGTTCTCAGCCGTGTGCAGGGCGCTGGCCAGTGCCCTGCCGCCTTCCACCGGCCACAGGATGTCCCACAGGCGGCGGCCCGGGTCGGCAGGGCGGACGGCCTTCTGCCCGGCAAAGCAGCGCCGGGCTTCCTGCCGGTAAAACAGCAGCATCAACACGGAAGAAACCGCCTCGCTGGCTGCCGTGGAAGCCAGCACCAGCGTGCAGCGCAGCCCCACATCTGCCCCTGCCGTGCGGGTGAGGGCCAGCACCACCAGCGCAATGCGCACCGCCTGCTCGGCCAGCTGGCTGAGCACATTGGGCGTCACCCGCCGCCGGGCCAGAAAAAAGCCGCGCAGCACCGCCGACACCGCCATCCAGGGCATGCCCAGTGCCGAGGCCTGCAGTGCACCGGCGGCGCGTACATCACCCAGCCACCATTTTGCCGCAAGGCCAGCCGTGGCCAGCTGTGCCGCAGCTGCCGCAAACCCCAGCGCCAGCCCGGCCGCCAGCAAGCGCCGCAGCATCCCCCGGGCGCTGCCGCTGTGTTCCGGCGTGCTGAGCTCCTCCGCCATGAGCCGCGTTGCCGCCACCGACACACCCGCCGTGGCCAGCGTGACGAACAGCGAATACACCGCCAGAACCAGCTGATACAGGCCCATGCCCTCGCCGCCCAGCGCGTTTGCCAGCCAGATGCGCAGGCCGAGCCCTGCCAGCCGCAGCACCACATCCGCTCCGGTGAGCAGTGCCGCATTTTTCAAATAGCTCTGCCGCATGGCGCACCTCCTGCCCAGAATGTTCCGGTTCCAGCATATGAAACGGCCGCGTGGGATATGCTCTGCAAAAGCAAAGCGGCGCGGCGGGTTGTTTCCCGTACATTTTTATGGTATAGTAAGGGGGCGGCCTTCCCCGGCCGTATACTATCAAGGAGGAAGCACACGGCAAAGGGCCTTTCTTCCCGCCGTGCGCAAAAAGAGAATGAGCGAAGAATGTACCCATGACTGCTCCAGTTGCGGAGCAGCATGTTCTTCCCGCAATGCAGCGCCCCAGCACGACGCCCCGAACCCCAACAGCAGTGTGAAAAAGGTCATCGGCGTGGTGTCCGGCAAGGGCGGTGTCGGCAAGAGCATGACCAGCGCCCTGCTGGCTTGTGCCATGGCCCGCCGCGGCTACCACTGCGGTATCCTGGACGCCGACATCACCGGCCCGTCCATCCCGAAGCTGTTCGGCATCCATGGCCGTGCCATGGCCGACGACAAGGGCTGCTGGCCCATCCAGAGCCGCATGGGCATTGATGTGATGAGCATCAACCTGCTGGTGGAAAACGAGGAAGACCCCGTTGTGTGGCGCGGCCCGGTCATTGCCGGTGCCGTGAAGCAGTTCTGGACCGATGTGGTGTGGAAGGACGTGGACTTCCTGTTCGTGGACATGCCTCCGGGAACCGGTGACGTGCCCCTGACCGTGTTCCAGAGCCTGCCCGTGGACGGCATCGTGGTCGTGGCAAGCCCGCAGGAACTGGTGAGCATGATCGTGGCCAAGGCCGTGAACATGGCCGAGATGATGAAGGTGCCCATGCTGGGCATCGTGGAGAACATGAGCTACATCGTCTGTCCCGACTGCGGCAAGCACATCAATGTGTTCGGCAACAGCCATGTGGACGAGGTGGCTGCAAAGCACGGCCTGCCCGTGCTGGCCAAGTGTCCCATCGACCCCCAGCTGGCTGCGCTTTCCGATGCCGGTATGATCGAAACCTACGGCGGCGAGTATCTGGAAGGTGCCGCAGATGCCTGCGAAAAGCTGCTGAAGAAGTAAAAATCGTTTCTCTGCCCTGTGCCGTTTGCGCGGTGCAGGGCTTTTTGGTTGCAGAAAATATGGCTTTCTGCGCCTGCGGAATGCAGCAAAATGGAGAAAAGACGTTCTTTTCCGTATTTCTTTTGTTCTGCCAGCGCTTTAAAAAACAAGGTTCTGTGCAGTTTTTCTCTTTTATTTTTCGTTTTGTGAAGCGGTCTCAACTTTTCATCTGTTTTTTTGAAGCATTTTCTGCTTTCTCGCTATTGTCAAACCCACAGAAATGCTTTATAATAATAAAGCGGTCTGCAGCCATAAGCAGGCCGGTGTGTAAGAATGGAAATCCGGGATCGTCCCAAAGCGTTTTAGCAGCGCGTCCGCTGTGCGGCGGGCCGGGCGGTTTCGTCTTTTTCAAATTTTATAGAGTAATTGGGAAAAGGAGTATTCTACTATGCTGACGAATGAATACCTGAAGCGCGTTTACGAAGGTCTGGAAAAGCGCAATGCCAACGAACCTGAGTTCCTGCAGGCTGTGCGCGAGGTTCTGGAGAGCATCCAGCCCGTTGTGGAGAAGCACCCTGAGTACGAGAAGGCCGCTCTGATCGAGCGTCTGGTCGAGCCGGAGCGCATCATCACCTTCCGTGTGCCCTGGGTCGATGATCAGGGCAAGGTTCAGGTGAACCGCGGCTACCGTGTGCAGTTCAACAGCGCCATCGGCCCCTACAAGGGCGGCCTGCGCTTCCATCCCTCTGTCAATCAGGGCATCCTGAAGTTCCTGGGCTTTGAGCAGACCTTCAAGAACAGCCTGACCACCCTGCCCATGGGCGGCGGCAAGGGCGGCTCTGACTTCGACCCCCACGGCAAGAGCGACATGGAAGTGATGCGCTTCTGCCAGAGCTTCATGACCGAGCTGTACCGCCACATCGGCCAGTTCGTGGACTGCCCCGCCGGTGATATCGGTGTCGGCGGCCGTGAGGTCGGCTATCTGTTCGGCCAGTACAAGCGCCTGACCAACAGCTTCCAGGGCGGCATGCTCACCGGCAAGGGCCTGACCTTCGGCGGCTCTCTGGCCCGCACCGAGGCTACCGGCTACGGCCTGTGCTACTTCACCGCTGAGGCTCTGAAGTGCATGCGCAACGACAGCCTCCAGGGCAAGACCGTGGTCATCTCCGGTTCCGGCAACGTGGCGATCTACGCCTGCGAGAAGGCTACCCAGCTGGGTGCCAAGGTCGTGACCATGTCCGACTCCAACGGCTATGTCTACGACCCCAACGGCATCGATCTGGCCTACGTCAAGGATCTGAAGGAAGTCCGCCGCGGCCGTATCAAGGAGTACGCCGAGACCCACGAGGGTGTAACCTATGTTGCAGATTGCACCAAGGTCTGGACTGTCCCCTGCGACATCGCCCTGCCCTGCGCAACCCAGAACGAGATCAACAAGGAGTCCGCTGAGGCTCTGGTCAAGAACGGCTGCACCGTCGTGTGCGAGGGCGCTAACATGCCCAGCACTCCCGAGGCAATCGAGGTCTACCTGTCCAACGGCGTTCTGTACGGACCCGCAAAGGCTTCCAACGCCGGCGGCGTGGCTACCTCCGGTCTGGAGATGAGCCAGAACTCCGAGCGCCTGAGCTGGACCTTCGAGGAAGTGGATGCCAAGCTGAAGGGCATCATGGAGGGCATCTTCCACGCTTCCTATGACGCATCTGTGGCTGCCGGTTCCGAGGGCAACCTGATGGTCGGTGCAAACTGCGCTGGCTTCCTGAAGGTTGCTACCGCCATGATGGCACAGGGCATCACCTACTAAGATTTTCTGGTGAGTTAAACCGCGAGGGCCGATCCTGTTATGTGCAGGGTCGGCCCTCGTTTTGTTTGTGCGCTCTGTTTTAATGTAAAAGATAAAAGCAGTCCCCCGCAGTCGGTAAGGCCGTGGAGGACTGTTGCGTTGTGAAGCGTGGGCTACCGTCTGCTTCAACTTCTGCACCTCCGGCACCGACCACATTTTTGTACCGTTCTCCGACTCCTCTAAAAGCAAAAATCCCGCAGAATCCGGCGAGTCTTCGTCGAATTCTGCGGGTTCTACCGCGTTGCGGTTGGTGGAGGCGATGGGAGTCGAACCCATGTCCGAAAAGAGCTCAGTGCAGGTGTCTCCGGGTGCAGGCGATCTACAACATTCCCGCCGCGCCACGCCGATCGTCAGGCTAGCGCTTTGGTAGCTTCATGAGTTCCTGCCGGTCCGCAAAGCTTAGGTCCGTTCAGGTGCTGTGTCTAAAGGACGCCCCGGCCCCACACGACACAAGAGTGGGCGGAACGCGCAGCACTCAGGCTGCGAGCAACTGATAATTGTTGTTGTCAGTTAATTTTTTCGGAGGAGTTATAGAGCAGTTCCCCCACTGCTACCCGCTGCCCAGACCTTGCTCCCCCCGTCGAAACCTTTACGCCCCCATAAAAGCACGCCCGAAAGCGTGCGGAAAGCTTTGGTTTTGCGTTGAGACGCAGTCTGAAAGGATCAATAGTATTTGCCGTTGGATTTCATTGCGCGGTCGATGGAGCGCTTGGCGTCGCGCTGTGCGGCGTCGGCACGCTTGTCGTAGAGCTTTTTGCCCTTGCAAAGTCCCACTTCCATCTTGACGCGGCCATGCTTGAAGTAGAGCGAAAGCGGCACAAGGGTGTAGCCCTGCAGCTTGCACTGCTGGTGCAGCCGCCGGATCTCGCTCTTGTGGGCCAGCAGACGCCGCACCCGCATGGGGTCCTGATTGAACATGTTGCCGTGGTCGTAAGGGCTGATGTGCATTCCCTTCACGAGCAGCTCGCCGTCTTCGATATCGACCCAGCTGTCCTTCAGGTTCACGCCGCCGGCACGCAGGCTTTTCACCTCGGTGCCTTTCAGCTCCACGCCGGTCTCCAGCGCTTCCAGAACGAAGTATTCATGGCGCGCTTCACGGTTGGTGGCGATGGTTTTGGTCGCCGGACGCTCTTTGGTGGGTGCCATGGTGCGCGCCTCCTTTCTCCATTCCGGTTCGTTGTATCAGTATACCATGTTTCCTCTGATTTTCAAGAGGATTTTTTGAAAAAACTGTAAATTGTTCCCAGTTTACAGCTCTGCGCGGTCCGAAAGTGCCCGGTAAAGGGTGTTTTCGTCCACGTATTCCAGGTTTCCGCCCACGGGCAGGCCCTGGGCCAGACGGGTGGTCTTGATGCCCAGAGGCTTGATGAGCTTTGCCAGGTACATCGCCGTAGCCTCGCCCTCCACCGTGGGGTTCATGGCCATGATGACCTCTTTCACCTTGTCACCGTGCAGGCGGGCCAGCAGTTCCTTGACGCAGATGTGCTCGGCCGTGACGCCGTTGATGGGGTCCATCAGGCCGTGCAGCACATGGTACAGGCCATTGTACTCGCGGGTGCGCTCAAACACCTGCACATCGCGGGGCTTTTCCACCACGCAGATCACCGAATCGTCCCGCTTTACGCTGGAACAGATGGGGCAGACGTCCGCCTCGGTGTAGTTCTGGCAGATGCGGCAGCGGTGGATGCGCGTATGGGCGCCCTGAATGGCCTCGGCCAGCTTCTGCGCTTCCTCGTCGGTCATGCTCATCACCTGGTACGCCATGCGGGTGGCATTTTTGGCCCCGATGCCCTTGAATTTGCTGAATTCTTCGATCAGCCGTTCCAGCGGGGCAGCCGTATAACCCATGTTCGTCCCTCCTGCCGGATCAGAGACCCGGGATATTCAGGCCGCCGGTCAGCTTGCCCATCTCGGCTTCGGCCGTCTCGTCCACCTGCTTGACGGTGGCGTTGATGGCAGCCGCCACCATATCTTCCAGCATTTCGATGTCGTCGGGGTCCACAGCCTCGGGCTTGATGGTGATGGACAGCACCTCGTGCTTGCCGTTCATCTTCACGGTGACCATCTCACCAGCAGCGCTGCCGGTGTACTCGGCGGCTTCCAGCTCGGCCTGTTTTGCCTTCATATCGTCCTGCATCTTCTGTGCCTGGCGCATGAGGGCGTTCATATCGGGGCGGCCGTAGCCTGCGGGCATTCTTGCTTTCATAATTGGTTCTCCTTTTATTCGTTACGATTTCTTTTTTCGTTCGGTATCTTCAATGGTCACTTCCAGGCCCAGTTTTTCCAGCGCGTGGAGCGACTGCTCGGCGTTGGAAGTGTGCTTTGCAGTGTTCTTGGGCTCATAAGGGCCGATGGGCACCGCCACGCCGGACACATCCTTGATAAGCTTTTTGATCAGCCGCTGGCTGTCCTTGTTGGCGCGGATGAAATCCCGGAAGGTCTTGCCGCCGTCGATCAGCACGCGGGTGCCGTCGAAGTAGGCTTTGGACTTGCGCAGGTAGGTGTAGAGCATGGGGTCCTTTTCCTGCAGCTGCTGCACCACCTTTTCCCAATACGGGAAGGAGTTGACCCCCTCCTGCGCCACCTTGCGAGGCTTGTTCAGCACCGGGTCTGCCGGGTTTTCCGGCACGGGCACAGGTTCCGGTCTGGCCGCCGGTTCCGGCTCCTGCGGGAGCTGCGCGGGCGGTTCGGCAGATTCTGCGGACGGTGGGCTCTGCGCGGCAGGTTCGTCCCAGGGCGGGGCGGCATCTGCCTGCAGCGGCGGCTCCTCGGGCAGAGGGGGCACATCGTCGGCCGGGGCGGAAGCGGGCTCTGCCTGTGCGGAGGGCTCTTTCACCGGCGCAGCAGCGGGAGCTGCCTGCGTCTGCACCTGAGACGGTTCTGCCTTCGCTGCAGGCTGCACCACCGGCTCTGCCGCAGGCACCGGCTGTGCCGTCTCGGCTGCCGGTACACGGGCAAAGGGCTGCACCGGGGCCGCCGCAAAAGGCTGCGGGGCCGCAGGACGCGGCGCAGGCGCTGCTGCTGTCTGCACGGGTGCAGCCTGATACACCGGCTGCAGCGGCGGCTCAGACAGGCTGAACAGCGCCAGCTCCAGCTCAATGCGCTGGTCGCTGCCGCGGGTCATATGTTCCAGCGCATTGCCCAGCGTGCGGATTGCCCGGATGGCCTCCCGCTGGCCCAGCTGCGGGCCTTTTTCCAGATAAAGCGCTTCTTCTTCCGGAGAGACACCAGAGAGCAGCGCCTGCCCGCCGGGCAGTGCCGCCAGCATCAGGGCGCGGTAATGGGCAATGAGTTCCTCGGTCAGGCGCTTCACATCCACCGACTGCTGGCGCAGCTGGGCCAGCTCGGCCAGCGCCGTGGCACCGTCCTGCGCTTCCAGCGCGTCCGAAATGTGGAACAGGTAGCTGCGGTCGGTGACGCCCGCCATACGGCGCACCACGTCGGCGTCGATCTTTGCCGTGACACCGGCACAGGTGTCCAGAATGGACAGCGCATCGCGCAGGGCACCGTCGGCCAGGCGGGCAATGAGCTCCGCACCGTCCGGGGTCAGTTCCAGCTTTTCCTCTCCCGCAATATATTCCACCCGGCGGGCGATATCCTCCGGCCCGATGCGGGTGAAGTCGTACCGCTGACAGCGCGAAAGAATGGTGGCGGGCACCTTCTGAATTTCGGTCGTGGCCAGAATGAAGATGACATGAGCAGGCGGTTCTTCCAGCGTCTTCAGCAGGGCGTTGAAGGCTGCTGTGGACAGCATGTGCACCTCGTCGATGATGTATACCTTATATTGACAGGCACTGGGGGTGTAGGCGGTTTCGTCGCGCAGGTCGCGGATGTCATCCACGCCGTTGTTGGAAGCCGCGTCCATCTCCACCACATCGAGGATGCTGCCGTTGTCGATGCCCTTGCAAATTTCGCATTCGCCGCAGGGGTCGCCGTTGACCGGATGCAGACAGTTGACCGCCTTGGCGAAAATTTTTGCGCAGGTGGTCTTGCCGGTGCCGCGCACGCCGGTGAACAGATAGGCGTGGCCCACGCGGTTTGCCGTGATCTGGTTCTTCAGGGCCGTGACGATGGCACGCTGGCCCACCACGTCCTCAAAGCGCTGGGGTCTCCACTTGCGGTATAAGGCGCGATACATAGTCCTCTCCCCTTTCCGGCAAAATAAAAAGGACAGCGCTTGACGGGGTTTTGTCCCCGCCTTGCGTAACTCGGCATACGGATGCAGGCTGACTGAAACGCACGAACGCACTGCTTAAGGCTGCTTGGTTCCCCACCTGACCTGGTTCACAGCGAATCCATCGTACAGGACCCGCATCCGTATGCCGAACCACGCAGCAGGCGCTGTCCGACACATTCTTCTGAATGCCAGAATATTGTACCATAAATGGGGGCAGATTGCAAGAGGGGCAAAACGATTTGGAATCATCTCCGCTTCGCTCTGATAATAACAGCGGTCATTTTATTTTTATTTTAGCGTAATTCGCGGCCCACATGCCGCGAATTACGCAGTTTTCACAGAAAAAGCAAGAGCGGAATGACCACAGCCATTCCGCTCTCAAGGCATTATTTAATTATATGAAGGACCAATCAGGACTGGCAGGCAGTGATCAGGCTCATCTTGTAGACCTCGTCGGCGTTGCAGCCACGGGACAGGTCGTTGATGGGAGCGTTCAGGCCCTGCAGGATGGGGCCGTAAGCAGCATAGCCGCCCAGACGCTGTGCGATCTTATAGCCGATGTTGCCGGCCTCGATGTTGGGGAAGATGAAGGTGTTGGCCTGGCCAGCCACCTTGCTGCCCTTGCACTTGACCTGTGCGACCTCGGGAGCAACGGCAGCGTCAAACTGCAGCTCACCGTCCACAGCCAGCTCGGGGTCCATCTCCTGTGCCTTGATGACAGCATCGTGGCTCAGAGCGACGGTGCCGCCCTTGCCGGAGCCCTTGGTGGAGAAGCTCAGCACAGCCACCTTCGGGTCGATGCCGAACAGCTTTGCGGTCTTGGCGGTCTCGATGGCGACCTCAGCCAGCTTTGCGGAAGCAGCGACCTTGACCTCGCCGGTAGCCTTATCAATGGTATCGGTGTAGTCGATGTTGACGGCGCAGTCGCCCATGGCAATGCGCTTCAGGCCTTCCTCGCCGCAGTCACGGTCCAGAATGAAGCAGGAGCTCACCAGATGTGCGCCCTTCTTGGTCTTGACCAGCTGCAGAGCGGGACGGATGGTGTCGGCGGTGGAGTAGGTAGCGCCGCCCAGCAGGCAGTCGGCCTTGCCCATCTTCACCAGCATGGTGCCGAAGTAGTTGGACTTCTTCAGCAGAGCGGTGCACTCCTCAGCGGTCTGCTTGCCCTTGCGCAGCTCCACCATGGTGTTGACCATCTCATCGAAGCCGGCGTAGTTCTCGGGGTCGATGATCTCGGCAGCGGAAATATCAAAGTTACCGGCGGCAGCAGCAGCCTTGCACTCAGCCTCGTTGCCCACCATGACGACCTTCAGCACGCCCTCAGCCAGCAGCTTTGCAGCAGCCTCCAGGATGCGGGGATCATTGCCCTCGGTGAAAACGATCGTCTTGGGATTTGCCTTCAGCTGTGCTACCAGCGGCGCAAACATATCAGCCATTGTGATTACCTCCGAATTTACTTTCCAAAATTCGCACCTCGCGCGTGTTGGACACAAGGATGCCTTTCTCTTTTATTCTAGCACAGACGGCAAAAAGTTCAAGACAAAATTGGCTTTTTGTGCTATTATTTTAAGAGAAAAAGCGCTTTCATTTGTGAATAAAATATCATACTGTTTCTGAGGGAGATCGACCGCCATGGATTGGGATACATTAAAAACAGAATGCCTTGCCTGCACGAAGTGTGAGCTGTGCCAAACCCGCACGAATGTGGTGTTTGGGCAGGGCGCGCAGAACGCCGAGGTCCTCTTTGTGGGCGAGGGCCCGGGCCAGAGCGAGGACGAGCAGGGCCTGCCTTTCGTGGGCCGCAGCGGCCAGCTGCTGGACAAGTACCTGTTCGCCATTGATCTGGACCGCAGCCGGAACTGCTACATTGCCAACATCGTCAAGTGCCGCCCGCCCCAGAACCGCGACCCCCGGCCCGAAGAAAGCGAAGCCTGTATGCCCTGGCTGCGGGAGCAGTTCCGCCTGCTGAAGCCGAAGATCGTCGTGTGCCTGGGCCGCATCGCCGCCCAGCGGATGATCAAACCGGATTTTTCCGTCACTCGGGAGCACGGGCAGTTCTTTGAGAAAGGCGGCATCCTGTTCATGGGCACCTTCCATCCGGCCGCCCTGCTGCGCCAGCCGCAGAACAAGCCCGCCGCCTTTTCAGACTTTGCCGCCCTGCGGGACACGATCGGTACTGTGTGCGAGCACACCTACCAGGGCGATTGAAATACGGAACCAAACACCTCTCTTTTGCATACTCTAAAGCAAAAGAGAGGTGTGACACTATGGAAAACGCAAGACCTGTTTCCGTGGATTTTTTCCTGGGCGCGACCACGCCCGCCGGGTTCAAGGGCTATTTTGAGCCGCTGCGCCGTGAACCCGGGATGCAGATGTACCTGATCAAAAGCGGCCCCGGCTGCGGCAAATCCACCCTGATGAAGCGGCTGGCCCGCACCGCCGAACAGCAGGGCGAGACCGTGGAGCGCGTCCACTGCGCCAGCGACCCCGACAGCCTGGACGGCGTCATCCTGCCCGCGCGGCACAAGGCCATCGTGGACGCCACTGCGCCCCATGTGATGGAGCCGGATGCCCCCGGCGCGGACGAGGTGGTGGTGAGCTTGTACCACACCATCGACGCCGAGGCACTGCACCCCCACGCCGACGATGTGAGGGCCCTGTTCGCCCGCAACGCCATGCTGCGCAGCCGGGCGGCGCGGTATATCGCTTCGGCCGGGAGTTTGCTGCTGGACAGCCGCCGGGCCGAAGCCTGCAGCGCAAACTTTGAAAAGGTGCGCCGCTACGTCAAGCGCCTGTGTGCCCGGGTGCTGCCCCGCACCGAGGCCTTTGGCAGCGAAGAACTGCGGCTGCTTTCGGCCATCACGCCGAAGGGCGAAGTGTTCTACCAGGGCACCGCCCAGGCACTGGCCGACAAGTTCGTGGTGTTCCGCGACGACTACGGGGCCGTTTCCCGCCTGCTGCTGGAGCTGATCCGCGCCGAAGCGCTGGCCCGCGGCCACCACATCATCACCTGCCCCTGCGCCATGCACCCGGAGGATAAGATCGACCACATCCTCATCCCGGAACTGCGGCTGGCCTTCCTCACCGACAACCGGTGGCATCCGGTGCAGCTGCCCGGCGTGCAGGCCGTGCGCTGCACGCGCTTCCTGGACCGGGAGAATCTTGCCGCCTACCGCGCACGGCTGCGGTTCAACGAGCGCGCCGCCGCCGAGCTGCTGGAGCAGGCCTGCGCCCTGATGGCCCAGGCCAAGAGCTGCCACGACGAACTGGAGACCTATTACCGTGCGGCGGTGGATTTTGCAAAGGTAGATGAAGCCGCCAAAGAATGTGCCGGGTTGTTTGGGCTGGAGTAACACTATTTGAAATGGCCACCGCGTGCGCTCTGGCCATAATCAGTGGAAAAATTATTTTTATATTCGCGTTTGTCGCGCCCTGTGGGGAGCTGTTGCGCAGCGACTGAGGGGCCTGCAAATCGGAGAAGCGAAAAAAAAAAAATGCGTTGAGCGAAGCGGCTGGCATTTTTTCGTTTCGACCTCTGCCTTGGGATTATCAAGGGCGAGCAGCCCCTTGTTTGCAACGGCGACGACCGCCGCCAGTGGCGGATACAGGGAGGAGCTGTTGGGGCAGCGGCCTGCAGGATGCGAGTGCCGCCCAAGGCACGAAGCAGACGCAGGGTGCCGCAACCCGTCGGGTCCAGCGCGTCGAAATCGCCGTGCCCTTGCCGCGCTAAACACGCGGCATTTGCTTCGCAAACCGGTCTGCGGCTTAAAAGCCCCACTGGGGCTTTCATGCCCTCCGGGCACCGCCGTCCTTTCTGGTTCTCTTTTGTGCGGCAAAAGAGAACATATCCGGCGGAGATGTTTCTCATAAAAGCCATCAGACCTGCCCTACGCGACTGCACTCTGCACAAGAAGCATTTTCATCTAAAAGGAAGTGAACTCTATGCCCGCCATCCATCTTCCCATCCGGCAGCTGGTGGAATTTCTGCTGCGCACCGGCAGCATCGACAGCCGTTTTGCAGGGTTTGACCGCGCGCTGGAAGGTGCCCGCATCCACCGCAGGCTGCAGAAAGCCGCCGGAGAAGGCTACGAAGCCGAGGTGTTCCTCACGGCCGAACGGGAAGCGGACGGCATCTCTTTCACGCTGGAAGGCCGGGCCGACGGTATTTTTACGGACGAGGGCGGCCCCGTGACCATCGACGAGATCAAGACCACGGCCGTCCCCTTTGAGGAGATCACCGAGGAGATGAACCCCTGCCACTGGGCGCAGGGCATGGTGTATGCCGCCATTTATTCCGACCAGCAAAGCCTTTCCAAAATCAACGTGCGGCTGACCTATTATCAGCTCGACACCGACCAGATCATCCGGTTCGTGCGGCACTTTTCCCGGGAAGAACTGGACGCCTTCCTGCGCGGGCTCTTGCAGCAATATGCCCCCTGGGCGCAGCGCCAGCTGGACTGGAGTGTCCGGCGCGCCGAAAGCCTTTCCGCACTGCGGTTCCCATTTGCCGAATACCGCCCGGGCCAGCGGGCATTGGCGGGCGAAGTGTACCGCGCCTGCCGCGCCGGAAAGGACGCCGACCACAAGGGCGGCACCCGGCTGTTCTGTCAGGCCCCCACCGGCATCGGCAAGACCATGAGCGCCATCTTCCCCGCCCTGCGGTCCATGGGCGAAGGCAGCGGCGAAAAGCTCTTTTACCTCACCGCCCGCAACACGACCCAGGCCGCCGCCGAGGACGCCATCGCCCGGCTGCGGGCAGCGGACCCCGGCCTTGCGCTGCGCAGCGTGACCCTGACCGCCAAGGAAAAGGTCTGCCTGCACCCGGACGCCGAGGGCCGCCCGGCCTGTCTGCCGGAGCTGTGCCCCTTCGCCAATGGTTACTACAGCCGGGTGAAGGACGTGCTGGCCGCCCTGCTGGACGGCCCCGGCAGCTTTGACCGTGCCGCTCTGGCCGACACCGCCCGGCAGTTCTCGGTGTGCCCGTTTGAGCTGGGGCTGGATCTGAGCGAGTGGTGCGATGTGGTCATTGGCGACTACAACTACCTGTTCGACCCGGTGGTGCATCTGAAGCGGTTCTTTGATGCTTCCGGCGACTGGCTGTTCCTCATTGACGAGGCGCACAACCTGCCGGACCGTGCCCGGGCGATGTATTCTGCCAGCTTTTCCAAAAGCAGCCTGACCGACGCAAAGCGCGCCCTCGGCAAGGGCAAAAGTGCCCTGAAAACCGCCCTGAGCAAGGCTGACAAGGCCTTTCTGGAGGCGCGAAAACTCTGCGGAAAGCTGGCACCCCGGCGTGCTGCACTGGAAACCGCGCCGGAAGAAGCCGCCCAGACCAGCCTTCTGCCCGGACCCGCCGATGCGCCTGCACTGGAACTGCCGGAGCCGATCTTTGCCCGGGAAGGCACGGTGTTTCTCCGGGAATTGCCCGCCGCATTGCTCACGCCGCTGCGGGCTGTGCAGGCCCCTTTGCAGGACTGGCTGGAAGCAAACCCGGATGCGGACGCCCATGCCCAGCTGCTGGACCTCTATTTTGCCGTGCAGGACATCACCCGCGCCGCCGAACGCTACGACAGCCACTTTCTCACCCAGCTTTCCGCCTATGGCAGTGAGCTGGCCCTTCACCTGCTCTGCCTGGACCCGGCACCCTTTGTGGACGCCAGCCTTGCCGCCGGGCGCAGCGCCGCGCTGTTCAGCGCCACCCTCGCCCCGCCGGGCTATTACCGGGGCGTGCTGGGCTGCCCGGACGCCCGGGCCGTGGCGCTGGAAAGCCCATTTCCGGCAGAAAATCTCGGGCTGTATTGCCTGCCGAATATCTCCACCCGCTACCGCGACCGGGACGCCAGCGTGCAGGCGGTTTCGGACGCTCTGGCCCGGCTGGCGCTGAGCAAAACCGGCAACTATCTGGCCTTTTTCCCCAGCTATGCCTACCTGCGGCAGGTGCGCGAGGACTTTGCGGCACGGTATCCAGGCATCCGCACCCTTGCGCAGGAGAGCAAAGCCGACGATGCCGCACGGGCAGAGTTTCTCGCCGCATTTGTGCCGGACCCCAAAGAAACTCTGCTGGGGTTCGGGGTACTGGGCGGCGTGTTCGGCGAGGGCGTGGACCTGGCCGGGGACCGGCTCATCGGCTGCGCCATCGTGGGCGTGGGCCTGCCCCAGGTGAACCCCCGGCAGGAAATGCTGCGCCGCTACTATGACGAACAGAATGGCTGCGGTTTTGACTACGCTTACCGCTTCCCCGGCATGAACAAAGTGCTGCAGGCAGCCGGGCGGGTCATCCGCACGCCGGAAGACAAGGGCGTGGTGCTGCTTTTGGACGACCGGTTCGCCCTGCCGGAATACGCCCGGCTGTTCCCGCCCCACTGGCGGCACATCCGCTATCTGCGCAGCAATGACGAGCTGGAACAACAGCTGCATCATTTCTGGCAGAATTGATACGACAAAAGGCCGATGCAGATGCATCGGCCTTTCTGGTTCTTTCTGGTTTTTACAGGCAGATCTCTTTGACGAGTGCTGCCCACTGCTCTGGGTAGCAGGCCAGCAATTCTTCGTGCTGCATATCCTGCTCATGGATGATCGGGTGAGCGTAGTGCTGTGCATACCGCGCGCGGTACTTCTCGCCCATTTTCAGGGCATAGAAAATGTGGATGGCCGTGGGGCCGTCCCAGTGGTCCGGCAGCGGGGTGATCATGTCCGAGTAAAACTGGTTTTTGCAGCTCTGCAGCGAAACATAAGGCCGGGCACCGCCCATGATCTCCATGAACTTGTCCACATAGCCCGGCATTTCCTGCTTGCGCTTCTCCATCTTTTTGTTCAGCAGCTTCGACTTGAATCTGCCGTCCCGCACCACCGGGTAGATCAGCGGCAGGGCAATGTCCGTTTCCAGCTTTGCAACAAACGGCGATGCCTGGTCGAGGTCCGAGCTGCCGAGGATGCCGATCTCCAGCCGGATGTTCTGCCGTGCTGCCAGCAGGCCCACGAAACTGCCGCCCAGGCTGCAGCCGTAGGCCGCGTGGAGATGGCCGCCCAGGTTCTCGTTGATGTAGGCTTCGATCTTTGCCGCTTCCTCCTCCATCGTGGGGAAAGTGGTGTCCAGTTCTGTCTCATCAAAGCCGTCGTAGGAGACGCACAGGACGTGAAAATGCGGCTCCAACAGCGGCAGCACCGGCGCAAAATTGCTTTTCCAGTGGCAGCAGGTACCGGGCAGCAGCATCAGGGTTGGGCCCGCCTTGTTTCCCAGAGAATATACCTTCATGATCTCCTCCTGTTTTCATTGTTTGTTTATGCAAACTTTATGCCGCAAAATGGCGCAGACAGAAGTTTTCTGCCTGCGCCGGGTCTTGTTATCCGTTCGTCTTCTGCAGAGCGTCCCAGGAGGGCATTTCGCTGCGGAGTTTCTCCCACATGGGCATGGCCGTACCCGCCTGCTTGCGCATGGCCTCAAAGGCATCGTCCAGGTAATGCATCTCGCCCACGGCGTGCATCGCATGGTCGGAAGCACACAGACGGCCCAGCGGCGTTTTGGCCATGACAAAGAGCATGGCTTCCATCTGGCGGCGGCCCGCGGTGCCAGGCTTGAAGTTCTCGGTGTTGTCTGCATCGTTCACCGGGATGCCGATGGTCTTGAGCATTTCGCAGGCCTCATAGGCGGCATCCAGGATCGCACCGCGCTGCTGCTTGGTGGCACGGCGCAGATCGCCGTTGCAGGCGTAGCAGACGTAACAGATCGGCAGGATGAAGGCCGCATGGCACTTGAGCCATTCGTCCATATCGCCGTAGAAGCTCAGCCTGTACTTCACACCGTCAAAAGCGGTCTTGAGCCGGGTGCGGAAGGCACCGGAAAGCGGTGCCGTGGCCCCGCCCACCGTCATGCCTGCGCTGGCATAGACGCTGACCACGCGGTCGTGTTCGCGGCGGCCTGCGGTGTTCTGGAAACCGAACGCCACCTTATCCGCCGGGCGCTGCATGGCTTCCAGCACCTGCTTTGCCTGCGGATCGTTGCCCACGAACACAAAGTAGGAGCTCTTGTTCTCCTTGAGGATGGGCAGCACCTGGGGCAGCTGGCCTGCCTGCATCACCACGAACACAAGGTCATAGCAGTCGTCCGGGGCCAGGGTGTCGATGGTCTGCACACGGTCCACCGTGGTTTTCCGCTGCACCCAGTGGCGGATGGTCAGGCCCTTCTGGTCGATCATTTCCTTCCACTCACCGCGCGCAAGCAGCGTGACAACGTTCTTTTTGTTCTGGATCAGCGCATGAGCCAGCTCGCAGCCCAAAACGCCCGCACCGTAAACCAGGATCCTCATACCATTGCCTCCTTCGGTCGTTTTCCGGGGTTACTTTTTCAAAAAGGAGAAAAAGCCCTTCTTTTCATAAGGAGCGCTTTTCACGCCCTTCACTTCATAGCCGGTGGCATTGATGGCGTCGCGCAGCTTCTGCTCGTCCAGTTCCTGCTCCGACTGGATGACCGTCTGGCCCTTGGTGTGGGAAGAAGACACCTTCTTCGCCTCCGGGAAGGCCTTGCGCACAGCATCGTTGACATGGCTCTCGCACATGCCGCACATCATACCATCTACATATACAGTTGTTTCAATCATTTTATTCCCCTCCAGTGTCTGCATGCACTGCACGGCCTGCGCCGGTTTGTTAGGGAGTGCTAACCACTGCTTCAAACAAAACGCTGTCAGGGCCAGCCCCGGCAGCGGTGCGGAGCGATTCCCTGTTTTTATGGCGGGTCTGCTCAAAAAATGCACGCATGGTTTCTTGCACTTATCATATCACACCGGTGGGCTAAATGCAAGGCAAAAAATACCCCGTCCCGGTGTTTATTGCAGATGCGCAGGATCCACACTTCCGTTTCGGAAAAGGTCAGTATTCGATGCCCTGCCGGGCTGCAATGCCTTTCTGGTACGGGTGGCGGCGGCACTTCATCTCGGTGACGTAATCCGCCGCGTCCAGCATCCACTGCACAGGCGCGTGGGCCGTCAGCACGCACTCCTGCCCGGCCGGGCGCTCCCGCACTGCCCGCTGTAAAAGTTCCGGGTCCACCATGTCCAGTTCCCAGGCACTGCCCGCCTCGTCGAGGATGAGCAGGTCGGCCGGTTCTGCCATGGCTGCCGCAAGGTTTGCGTCCTGCAGCGCGCGGGTGGCGGCCTTTTCGGCTTCGTTCATTTGGGAAACAAATTTCTGCCCGGCCTTGCCCCGGTACACCTTTGCGCCCAGCTGTTCCAAAAGCGGGATTTCCCCGCTGCGGCCGCCCTTTAAAAACTGTACGATGACCACCCGTTTCCCGCTGCCCAGCGCCCGCAGCGCAAGGCCCATGGCGGCCGTGGTCTTGCCCTTGCCGTCGCCGTAGTACAGATGCAAAAGTCCCATCTGTTCCATCTTGTTTCCCCCTCCGCATCGTTTTGTTTTATCCTACCACGCCCTGCGGCCAAAAACAATGCCTGCCGCTTGACAAACGACGCTTTTTTATGATACACTGTGCAAAGTTTGTAAAAGCGAACGCACCGTTTCCGTTGGAGCGGCGTTTCTTTTTGCCAGAAAGTTAGTATATTCTAACATTTTCATCTGCCCATTTTTGCCAACCACAGAAAGGACACCTGTTATGCATCACCTCAAAAAAGCCTTTTTCATCGCGCTCGGCTGCGTCAGCCTTGCTCTCGGCACCATCGGCATCGTGCTGCCCATCCTGCCCACGGTGCCGTTCTACCTGCTCACGGCCTTCTGCTTTGCCAACAGTTCGGAACGGCTGCACGACTGGTTCATCCACACCACCGTGTATAAAAAGTACATCGGCAGCTATTTCCGCCGCCGCGGCATGACCAAAAAGGCCAAGTGCCTGCTCATCGGCACCGTGACCGCCATCATGGTGCCGGGCTTCATCCTGATGGACAAGGTGCCCGTGGGGCGCGCCATCATGCTGGTGGTCTGGGTGGGACACATCTTCTACTTCGGCTTCAAGGTGCAGACCATCACCCAGCAGGAAGCCGACGAAGCCATGGCGGAAGCACTGGAAGATTAAAACCCTCTCAGGCGCTCCGCGCCAGTTCCCCCGAAGGGAGAGCCGACATCACACAGCGATGGCTGAGAGGGTCCAAGCAAAAAGCACCCGCAGCGTTTCAGCGTTGCAGGTGCTTTTCTCTATATAAGAATTATTTTTACTCGTACAGCGGGAAGTCGTGGGTCAGCTTCAGCACACGGTCGCTGATCTCGTCCTTCTTCTCGTCGTAGTGCCAGATGCAGTCCGCGATGCAGTCCGCAATGACCTTCATCTCCGCGGGGCCCATACCGCGGGTGGTAACGGCCGGGGTGCCCAGACGCACGCCGGAGGTGACGAACGGGCTGCGGGTCTCACCGGGCACGGTGTTCTTGTTGGCGGTGATATGCACGCTGTCCAGACGAGCTTCCAGCTCCTTGCCGGTGCACTCCTCGTCGCGCAGGTCAATGAGCATCAGGTGATTGTCGGTGCCGCCGGACACCAGCTTGACGCCCCGGGCCTGCAGCTCAGCGGCCATAGCCTGTGCGTTCTCAACGATCTTGCGGGCATATTCCTTAAACTCGGGCTTGAGCGCCTCGCCGAAGCAGACGGCCTTTGCCGCGATGACGTGCTCCAGCGGGCCGCCCTGGGTGCCGGGGAACACCGCGGAGTTGATGCGCTTTGCGATGACCGGGTTGTTGGTCAGGATCAGGCCGCCGCGGGGGCCGCGCAGAGTCTTGTGGGTGGTGGTGGTCACCACGTCGGCATAAGGCACGGGGCTCTGGTGCTGGCCGCCGGCCACCAGACCGGCAATGTGGGCCATATCCACCATCAGGTAGGCACCGTAGCCGTGGGCGATCTCGGCGATCTTCTCAAAGTCGATGGCGCGGGGGTAAGCGGATGCACCGGCCACGATCAGCTTGGGACGCACCTTCTTCACCTGCTTTTCCAGCTCCACATAGTCGATGACGCCGTCGGCATTGACGCCGTAGGAGACGAAGTGGTAGTTCTTGCCGGACATGTTCACCGGAGATCCGTGGGTCAGATGGCCGCCCTGAGAAAGGTCCATGCCCATGACGGTATCGCCCAGGTCCAGCAGTGCAAAGTAGACGGCCAGGTTGGCCTGTGCGCCGGAGTGGGGCTGCACATTGGCATACTTTGCGCCGAACAGCTTGCAGGCGCGCTGGATGGCGATGTTCTCCACCTCGTCCACATAGACGCAGCCGCCGTAGTAGCGCTTGCCGGGCAGGCCCTCGGCATACTTGTTGGTCAGGATGCTGCCCATCGCGGCCATGACAGCCGGAGAGACGATGTTCTCGCTGGCGATCAGCTCAATGTTCCGGCGCTGACGGGTCAGCTCACGGTCCATGGCCGCGCCCAGTTCCGGGTCCACGCTGTTGACCAGGCCGATGGTATCCATCATTTCGTTGTACATTCTAATTACCCCTCTCTTGATACAGACAGATCGTCTTTTCAAGCACCCGGCTCCCGCGCACTGAACCGCAATTGCTTTCTCTTATCATAGCAGAAAGCTGCAAAACCTTCAATCCTCTTTTCGCCAAAAGGCTTGCTTTTTTTGCCTGAAGTGTTTATTATACTTGTATAAAAATGCAGTGTCGTTTTTGTATATTTTTCAAGTTTGCCCGATCAGAGATGGAGCGAGGTGTTCTCCTGTGACGGTCAGTGAAGAAAAGCAGGCCCAGCGCAAAGCAGGCCGTGCCGCCCGCAAGGCCCTTTCGCCCGAGGTGCGGGCCGCCGCCAATGCCGCCCTGTGCGCGAACCTCTGGCAGCTGGATGCCGTGCAGAAGGCCCGCACCATCTTATTGTATGCGGCCTTCGGGGCCGAAGCCGACCTTGCCTCCTTTGCTGAGGAAGCACTGCGGCAGGGCAAAGTGCTCGCCTACCCGGTGTGCGGCGAGGGATATTCGCTCACGGCCGCCGTGCCCGGCCCGGACGGCTGGGAGACGGGGCTTTACGGCATCCGCACGCCGGTGCCGGAGCGGTCGGAGCTGCTGGAACCGGAAGCGCTGGACCTTGTGCTCGTGCCCTGCACCGCCTTTGACGCGGACTGCCGCCGGGTGGGCATGGGCAAGGGCTACTACGATCGGTATCTGCCCCGCTGCAAAAACGCGGCGAAGATCGGCATTGCATTTGAGGTGCAGCGGGTGGACCGCGCCGCCGTGGACGAGCACGACCAGCGGCTGGACGCCTATGCAACAGAGAGGGGTATCTACACATGGAAATGATGGAACGAACTTGCAGCCAGTTCCTGGCAGAGCTGGCCAGCAAAGCACCCACACCGGGCGGCGGCGGAACAGCCGCGCTGGTGGGCGCGGCAGGCGTCGCCCTGTGCAACATGGTGGGCAATCTGACCACCGGCAAAAAGAAGTATGCCGCCGTGGAGGAAAAGATCCAGGCCCTGAACGCCAAGGCCGAGACCCTGCGCAAAGAGCTGGAAGCACTGGTGCAGGAAGATGCGGAGGCCTTTGCGCCGCTGGCCGCCGCCTACGGCCTGCCGAAGGACACGCCGGAACAGGCCGCCGACAAAGAGCGCGTTATGGAAACAGCTTTGACTCGGGCCGCGCTCGTCCCGATCAAGATCATGCAGAAATGCCTGGAGGGCATCACGCTTGCATATTCCTACGCTGTTGATGGCAGTACAATGGCCATCTCGGATGCAGGCTGTGCCGCAGTGTTGTGCAAAGCCGCCCTACAGGCTGCAAGCCTGAATGTTTTTGTCAACACAAAGTTGATGACCAATCGGGAATTTGCCACAGCGTTGGAACACACAGCAGAGCAGTTACTGGACGCAGGGACTTCTTATGCAGACGAAGCGTTCCATTATGTCAACGAAAAACTCCGCAGTAAATAAAGGAGAAACGATTATGGCAACGATTTTGAAGGGCGCGCCGGTGGTGGCCGCCATGAACGAACGCAACGCCGCATTGTGCGAACAGCTCAAGGCAAAGGGCGTGGTGCCCACGCTGGCTGTGGTGCGTGTGGGCGAGCGTGAAGACGACCTCTCCTATGAGCGCGGCGTCATGACCCGCTGCGGCAAGGTGGGTGTGGAGGTGAAGCAGTTCCTGCTGCCCGCCGATGCCGCGCAGGACGACCTGCTGAAGGTCATCGCTGAAGTGAACGCCGATGACGCCATCCACGGGTGCCTTTTGTTCCGCCCGCTGCCCAAGCAGTTCAACGACCGCACCGTGCGCGCGGCCCTTGCCCCGGAAAAGGACATCGACGGCATTACGGACGGTTCGCTGGCCGGTGTGTTCACGAATACCGATCTCGGCTATGCGCCCTGCACGGCACAGGCGTGTCTTGAAATTTTGAAGTATTATAGCGTTCCCCTCTCCGGCAAGCGCGCCGTGGTGGTGGGCCGCAGCCTGGTGGTGGGCAAGCCTGCCGCCATGATGCTGGACCGCGAGAATGCCACCGTGACCCTCTGCAACTCCCGCACCCAGAACCTGCCCGCCCTCTGCCGGGAAGCGGACGTAGTGGTGGTGGCCATGGGCAAGATGGGCGCGGTGGGTGCCGACTGCCTGCGCAAAGGCCAGACCGTCGTGGATGTGGGCATCCATGTCAACGAGGAGGGCAAGCTCTGCGGTGACGTAAAGTTTGCCGAAGCGGAGCCCGTGGTGGACGCCATCACCCCGGTGCCCGGCGGTGTGGGCACCGTGACCACCTCGGTGCTGGTGGGCCATGTGGTGCAGGCCGCTGCGAAAAAGGCCGGGCTGTAACATATACAATATGAAAAGAGGCGGTTCCCTTTTGCGGGGAACCGCCTCTTTTTGTGCGTTGCTCAGTGGTGGCAGCCGCAGGCATGAGCCTTGGTGCTGGACACCAGCGTGCCGTCCAGATAGGCCTGCACGGCCGCGTCGGCGCTGCCGGTGACGTTGCCGCAGACCTTGATGCCCGCACCCTGCAGCAGCTCCAGCATGGGCATACCAAGGCTGCCGCAGATGACCACGTCCACCTGCATGGCAGCCAGCTGGCGGCCCAGGGCGTGGTGGCCCTCCGGTGCGCCGGGCACCAGCTCGGTGCCGGTGACGGCGTTGTTCTCCACGGTATAGACCTTGAAGGTCTTGGTCTGGCCAAAATGCTGGAAGATCTGGCCGTTCTCGTAATTGACTGCAATTTTCATAATGATGCTCCTTTTCCGGTGTTTCTCCCCCACTGTACCACAATCCGCACGGCAATGCAAGCGCTCTGCACACAGCAAACGGCCGACCGTCGCAATGGGAAACGGTCGGCCGTTTTTTGCGTTTTTCCGCCGGGGTGCAGGGTTACAACTTCCAGCCTTCGGCCTGCTTGCGGCCGCCCACAAAGGCGGCGTAGATGCCGGGCTGACCAATCAGCTGCTCATGGGTGCCCTGCTGCACGATGCGGCCGTGGTCGACCACCAGGATCTGGTCAGCGTGGCACACGGTCTTGAGCCGGTGCGCGATCATGATGATGGTCTTGTCGCGGGTCAGAGCTTCAATGGCCTTCTGCAGACGGTCCTCGTTCTCGGGATCCACGTTGGCGGTGGCTTCATCCAGAATGACGATGGGCGCATCTTTCAGCATGGCGCGGGCGATGGAAATGCGCTGCTTTTCGCCGCCGGACAGGTGTGCACCGCCGCCGCCCACCATGGTGTCATAGCCATGCTCCAGCTCGCCGATGAAGCTGTCGCAGCCGGCGGCGTGGGCGGCCGCTTCCACCTCGTCGTCGGTGGCGTTCAGGCGGCCCATGCGGATGTTCTCGCGCACGGTGTCGTCGAACAGGTAGTTATCCTGCGAGACAAAGGCCGTCTGCTCGTAGAGCTGGGCCAGTGGGATGTCTTTCAGGTCGCGACCGCCCAGGGTGATGGAGCCGGTCTTCACATCCCAGAAGCCAGCCGCCAGCTTGGCAATGGTAGATTTGCCGCTGCCGGAGGGGCCCACCAGCGCGGTCATCCTGCCCGCCGGGATGGAAAGGCTCACGTCATGCAGAATTTCTTTATCGTCGTGGTAGTCGAAGGAGACATGGTCCAGCACGATATCGTGGCCCGCAAAGGTGACGGGGGTCGTGCTGTGCTGCTGCTCCTCGGCGTTCAGAATCTCATCCACCTGGCCCACGGTGGTGCCCACCTGTGCCAGTGTATCCACAAAGTTGAAGGCCGCCACGATGGGGGCTGCCATGCCCAGTGCCAGAACGATGACCGTGAGGAAGGTCTCGGCCGTCAGGCTGCCGTGCAGCCACAGCAGCCAGCCCACGGGCAGGATGGTGAGCATCTGTGCCGGGAAGAAGCCGTAGGCCATGGCCATGCCCAGCTGGCTTTTCTTCATCCAGTTGACGTAATACTGGGCGTTGTAGCGTACCTTATCGGTGAGCTTTGCGTAGGACTTACTGCCCTGATTGAAGGCCTTGATGACCTCGATGCCGTTGATGTACTCGATGAGAGTGGTGCTCATTTCGGTGGTCGCCTGCACGGCACCGGCATAGTCCTTGCCGTAGCCGCCCATGACGGTCATCATGAAGAAGAACGCCACCGGGAACACCACCAGACTGAGCAGCGCCAGCCGCCAGTCCAGCACGAACAGGTACAGGATGGTGAGCACCGGGGCCGCGATGTTGGCGGTCATTTCCGGGAACAGATGGGCCAGCGTGGTCTCCATAGGGGCATTCCGGGCGCTGTAGTGAGAGATAGCCAGCAGAAACACCAGCGACACTGCCGCCAGCGCAATGACCGCCGTGCGGGGGCTGAACACCAGCAGGCTCAGAAACACCACCGCAAAGTTCAGGTAGCCGCCCACGAAGCTGTCGATCATGCGGATGCCCATGCCTTCCAGCGTGCCAAGGCCGGTGGTGAGCGAGTTGAGGATGTTGCCGGTGCTCACCTGCTGGAAGTAGCCCAGCGACACCCGCTTGAGGGCGTCGCCCACGGCAAGGCGGTCCCGGGCCACCAGCTCATAGCTGATGGCTTCCTGAAAGCGGGCGCGCAGGTAATCGAACAAAAAGCGGAAGAACACCAGCACCAGCAATAATATAAGGCTTTTCCACACCCAGCCGGTATCAAAAGGCGTGCCGTCCATGGCACTTTGCAGCAGCAGGCCGATGGTGTAGGCCGCCAGCATGATGGGCAGCGCCGTGAACAGGTGGGAGAAAAAGGACACCACAAAGCCCGCGTAGAGCCTGCCCTTAAATTCGCCGCACCAGTCGATGATGCGTTTGACAGTTTTGAACATGGTTTATTCCTCCTTCCCTGCGGACGAGACCGCCCACGCCTTGGCACCAATGTGTGCCTGCCACATGTCGCGGTAGAGCGGGCAGTCTGCCAGCAATTGTGCCTGGGTGCCCTCGGCCAGGATGCTGCCGTTTTGCAGCACCACAATGTTGTCCGCATGTTTGATGGTGGACAGCTGATGCGCAATGACCAGCAGAGTCTTGCCTCTGGTCAGGGCGGCAATGCTCTGCTGAATTTTATCTTCGTTCTCCGGGGCGGCGGCTCGATGTTCTCGATCTTGTCCACGAGAATGCTCTTGATCTCGCCGATGGAGTGCTTTTGCACCTCGCCCAGCGGTGCATGGAGAAAACGCTCCACCAGCCGCAAGCGCAGCCCCTCCAGAATATTGTAGGCCGCGTGGTGAGAGATGCCGGTGGAAAGGGTGAAGCACAGCACATTGCCCGCATACGCTGCCAGCGACCACGCGCACCAGCTGATGACGGCAGCCTTCGCGGCCGTGCCCGCAGCGAACAGACAGATGACCCGGTACATGCAGAAAAACGGCACCAGCCCCAGAAGGATGCTGACGACTGACAGCACAACGGACAGTCCCAGCTCCCCTTTTGCATTTTTTGCGTAGGCGAACAGGGCGCTCATCCAGCTCGACTTTTTTGTTTCATGAGGTTCCCTCCCGATGTGTTACGTTCCGTCCGGCTTTTCGCCCAGCAAGATTAGCTTTAGCTGACTTTATTGACCCGAAAAAAGCCTTTCGGCCGCTTTTATTATACCGGGCCCCTTCTGCTTTTTCCTGCCCGGAACGGTCCATTCTGCTCCAATTGGTTTTCAAGTTTTGGCCGCCGGGCACACAGCAAAAAACACCCTCTCTGCCGGGTGCGCAGAGAAGGTGTACAGTTTTCTATTTCTTCAAAAAAGCAGAAGCGGTTTATGCGCGGATGGCGTCCTTCATGCTTTTCACATAGGCACCAATGTGTTCCGGGGCCTCCCTGCCGTACTGTTCCAGCAGCTTGATGATGGCCGAACCCACAATGGCACCATCGGCGATGCCGGCCATCTTGGCGGCCTGCTCCGGGGTGGAGATGCCAAAACCGATGGCGCAGGGCGTTTTGGTATTCTCCCGCACCACCTTCACGATGGACGCAAGGTCGGTTTTGATCTCGCTGCGGGTGCCGGTGACACCCAGACTGGACACGATGTACAAAAAGCCCTCGGCCTCTTTGGCGATCATGGCAATGCGGTTTTCGGAGGTGGGCGCGATCATCGAGATGAGGTCTACGCCATATTTGCGGCAGATGGGCAGAAATTCGTCCTTTTCCTCATAGGGCAGGTCGGGCAAAATCAGGCCGTCGATGCCGATCTCTGCACAGGTGGAGATGAACTTCTCGGCCCCGTAGGAGAACACCACGTTCGCGTAGGTCATGAACACCATGGGGATGGTCACATCCCTGCGCACCTCGCGGACGAAATCGAACACCTTATCGGTAGTGGTGCCTGCCTTCAGGGCCCGGATGTTCGCGCCCTGAATGACCGGACCCTCGGCGGTGGGGTCCGAGAACGGGATGCCCAGCTCAATGAGGTCGGCACCGTTTGCCGCCATGGCACGGACGGCTGCGGCGGTGGTGGCCAGATCGGGGTCACCGCAGGTGATGAACGGGATAAATGCCTTGCCACCAGCAAAGGCCTTTGCAATGTTACTCATGAAGATCCTCCCCTCTGTAGCGGGCGATGGCGGCGCAATCCTTGTCGCCGCGGCCGGAAATGGTGATGACGATGATCTTGTCTTTGTCCATGGTGGGTGCCAGCTTGATGGCGTGGGCCACCGCATGGGCCGACTCAATGGCCGGGATGATGCCCTCGGTGCGTGCCAGATACTCAAAGGCGTTCACGGCTTCATCGTCGGTAATTGCTACATATTCGGCGCGGCCGATGTCGTGCAGCCATGCGTGTTCCGGGCCGATGCCGGGGTAATCAAGACCCGCCGAAATGGAGTAGACCGGTGCGATCTGGCCGTATTCATCCTGGCAGAAATAGGACTTCATACCGTGGAAAATGCCCAGACGCCCCGTGTTGATGGTGGCAGCCGTCTCAAAGGTGTCGATGCCGCGGCCTGCTGCTTCGCAGCCGATGAGACGCACGCTCTTATCCTCGATGAAATTGTAGAAACTGCCGATGGCGTTGGAGCCGCCGCCCACGCAGGCAATGACGGCATCCGGCAGACGGCCTTCCTTTTCCAGCATCTGCTCCTTGATCTCCTTGGAGATGACGGCCTGGAAGTCGCGCACGATGGTGGGGAACGGGTGCGGCCCCATCACCGAGCCAAGGCAGTAGTGGGTATCGCTGATGCGGCCGGTCCACTCGCGCATGGCTTCGGACACGGCGTCCTTCAGGGTGCCGGTGCCGCTGGTAACGGGGATAACCTCGGCACCCAGCAGGCGCATCCGGTAGACGTTCAGGGCCTGCCGTTTGGTGTCTTCCTCTCCCATGAACACCACGCACTCCATGCCCAGCAGGGCGGCGGCGGTGGCGGTGGCCACACCGTGCTGGCCCGCGCCGGTCTCGGCGATGAGCCGGGTCTTGCCCATCTTCTTCGCCAGCAGTGCCTGCCCGAGGACGTTGTTGATCTTATGTGCACCGGTGTGGTTCAGATCCTCGCGCTTGAGGTAAATTTTTGCACCGCCCAGGTCCTCGGTCATCTTCTTGGCGTAGTACAGGCGGCTGGGGCGGCCTGCGTATTCGTTGAGCAGCTCGGTGAGTTCGCGGTTGAACTCCGGGTCATCTTTATAATGGTTGTAGGCTTCCTCCAGTTCGATCACGGCATTCATCAGCGTTTCGGGGATGTACTGTCCGCCGTGGATGCCAAAGCGTCCGTTGGGGTTCGTCATGGCGTTTCATTCCTTTCGTCATTTGTCGTTTTTTCGCACGGCGGCCACGAATGCCGCCATCTTTGCGGGGTCCTTCTTCCCTGCCGTTTCAATGCCGGAGCTCACGTCCACCGCATAAGGGTGAAACCGCTTTACGGCGTTCCCTACGGTGTCCGGGCCAAGCCCTCCGGCAAGGAAATAAAGGCGGCTGAATTTGTCCAAAACGGTCCAGTCAAAAGCCGTGCCGGTGCCGCCTGCGCCGGAGTCCAGCAGAATGAGGTCTGCCGGGCTTTTTTGAGCATTTGCAAGGCTTGCGGCATCTGTCACGCGGACCGCCTGAATCAGCGGTTTGTTTGTCAATTTTCGCAGGCGATGGATGTAAGTTTCATCCTCCTGCCCGTGGAGTTGAGCGATGTCGATGATGCCCGCATTCAACAATTCTGCCACCGTTTCTGGCGCTTCGTTCACGAACACGCCCACAGTCTGAATTTGGGGTGAAAGCTGGGCTTTCAATGCAGCCGCCATTTCCCGGGAAACCGCCCGTTTGCTCTTGGCCGCAAACACAAAGCCGATGTATTCCGGCTGCAGCGCATTTGCCGCCGCGATATCCTCCGGGCGGGTCAGGCCGCACAGTTTGATCCTGGTCATCTTACAACAGCCCTTTCAATTCCTGCAGCTTCGCGGTCTTGTCCGGGGCCCGCATGAGCGTCTCACCAATGAGCACCGCGTCCGCGCCGATGGCAGCCAGCTGGGCCACATCCTCGGCGGTCTTCACGCCGCTTTCCGAGACAAAGAGCACATCCTTCGGGATGCGGGCGCGCAGGCGGCGGCTGTTGGCCGTGTCCACCGTGAAGTCCTTCAGGTTGCGGTTGTTCACACCGAGGATGCGCGCCCCGGCTTTGAGCGCCCGTTCCACTTCGGCATCGTCGTGGGCCTCTACCAGTGCGGAAAGGCCCAGTGTGTCGCAGATGGCGAGGTATTCCTTGAGCTGCGCATCATCGAGGATCGCACAAATGAGCAGCACCGCCGAAGCGCCCAGAAGCTTTGCTTCATAGATCATGTATTCATCCACCGTGAAGTCCTTGCGCAGGCAGGGCGTGGAGACGGCGGATGCAATTTCTTTTAAATAGGTGTCGCTGCCGAGGAACCACTTCGGTTCGGTCAGCACCGAAATGGCGTCCGCCCCGGCGGCCTCGTATTCCTTGGCGATTTGCAGGTACGGAAAATCCGGTGCGATGAGCCCTTTGGAGGGCGACGCCTTTTTGCACTCGCAGATGAAGGCAAGGCCCGGCTTTGCCAGCGCTTTTTCGAAGCGGAAGCCGCCCATCGGCAGGGCCAGCGCCTGCCGTTTCACCTCGGCGGGCGGCAATTGCTGCTTTGCCGTTTCCACCCGATGCCGGGCGTGTGCGGCCAGCTGGTCTAAGATGTTCATGCGGTCTCCTCCGGGCGGTTGCTCACCTCAATGAACTTTTCCAGCACAGCGGCGGCCTTGCCGCTGTCGATGAGCTGAGCGGCCAGTGCAATGCCATCGGCCATGGTCTCAGCCTTGCCGCCGATGTAAAGGGATGCGCCCGCGTTCAGCAACACAGCGTCCCGCTTGGGGCCTTTTTCCCCGGCAAGGATCGCCCGGGTGATGGCGGCATTCTCCGCCGGGGCACCGCCCACAAGGTCGGCTTTTTCGCAGCGTGCAAGGCCGAACTGCTCCGGCGTGATAGTATAGCACTTGTACCAGCCATCCTTGATCTCGCAGACCTTGGTTGGGGCACTGAGGGAAATTTCGTCCAGCTTATCCTTGCCGTAAACCACCATGCCGCGCTTGACACCCAGACTGATGAGCACCTGTGCCAGCGGCTCCACAAGGTATTCGTCGTAGACGCCCAGCAGCTGCATGGCGGGCGAACCGGGGTTCGTCAGCGGTCCGAGGATGTTGAACACGGTGCGGAAGCCCAGCTCTTTACGGATGGGACCGACGTACTTCATGGAGGTGTGGTACTTCTGGGCGAAGAAGAAGCAGATGCCCACTTCGTTCAGCAACTCCACACAGCGGGCGGGACTCTGCTGGATGTTCACGCCCAGCGCTTCCAGACAGTCGGCGGTACCGCACTGGGAAGAAGCCGCCCGGTTGCCGTGCTTTGCCACCTTCATGCCGCCTGCCGCCGCCACCAGCGCCGATGTGGTGGAGATGTTGAAGCTGTGAGCATTGTCGCCGCCGGTGCCCACGATTTCAAAGATGTCCATGCCCGTGTCCACCTTGGTGGCGTGGTCGCGCATGGCGGCGGCGCAGCCTGCGATCTCATCTGTGGTCTCAGCCTTGGCGCTCTTGGTGGAAAGCGCTGCCAGAAAAGCTGCATTCTGGGTGGGTGTGGTCTCGCCGCTCATGATCTCGTTCATCACGGCATAGGCTTCGTCGTAAGTCAGGTCCTGCTTATTGACGATCTTTACAATGGCTTCCTTGATCATTTTTAACCCTCCATAAAATTCTTTAAAATCAGCCGACCCTGCGGGGTCAGGATGGATTCCGGGTGGAACTGCACCCCGTAGATGGGGTATTTCGTGTGCTGCACCGCCATCACCTCGCCGTCGGCGGTGCGGGCCGTGATTTTAAGTTCCGGCGGCAGGGTGGCGGGGTCTGCCGCCAGCGAGTGATACCGCGCCACCAGCAGCGGGGCTTCGCAGCCGCGGAACAGCGGGCACGCGGGGTCAAATTCCACCTCGGACTGCTTGCCGTGCATGAGCTGCTTTGCGTAGGTGACCGTAGCCCCAAAGGCCGCGCAGATGGCCTGATGCCCCAGGCAGACGCCCAAGGTGGGAATTTCTTTGCCGAGGGTGCGGGCTGCTTCCAGCGTGATGCCCGCATCCTCCGGCCTGCCCGGCCCCGGCGAAAGGATGATGTGCGCCGGGTGCAAAGCGCGAATTTCTTCAATGGTCATCTCGTCGTTGCGGATGACCCGGATGCCGGGGTCCAGCTCGCCCACCAACTGGTAGAGGTTATAGGAAAAGCTGTCGTAGTTGTCGATCAGCAGCGTCATAAGCCTTCCTCCTGTGCCTGACGGAGTGCGCTGACCACGGCCTGCGCCTTGTTGAGGCACTCCTGATATTCCTTTTCGGGCACCGAGTCTGCCACGATGCCTGCACCGCTGCGGACGAACACCTGTCCGTTTTTCTTGTAGGCGATGCGGATGGCGATGCAGGTGTCCATGTTGCCGGTAAAATCAATGTAGCCGATGGCACCGCCGTAGATGCCGCGCTTGTTGTTTTCCAGTTCTCCGATCAGCTGGCAGGCGCGTATTTTGGGTGCACCGGAAAGAGTGCCTGCCGGAAGCACTGCTTCGATGGCGTCCAGTGCATCGCATTCCGACCGCAGCTGACCGCGCACGGTGGAGCCGATGTGCATCACATGGGAATACCGCTCGATGGAGTGCAGCTTTTCCACCTCCACGGTGCCAAAGCGGCTCACCTTTCCAAGGTCGTTGCGGCCAAGGTCCACCAGCATGTTGTGCTCGGCCAGCTCCTTTTCGTCGGCCAGCAGCTCCGCTTCCAGCGCCTTGTCCTCCGTGTCGGTCCTGCCGCGGGGGCGGGTGCCTGCCAGCGGGAAGGTGTGCAGCACGCCGTCCTCCAGTTTGACCAGCGTTTCCGGCGAAGCACCGGCCACTTCCACGTCCGTGCCGGAAAAATAGAACATGTACGGCGAAGGATTGATGGTGCGCAGCATCCGGTAGGCACCCAGCAGGCTGCCCTCGAACGGTGCCGCCAGCCGGTTGGAAAGCACGATCTGAAATATTTCACCCTCATGGATGGCGTGCTTTGCCTTTTCCACCATTGCGCAGTAGGCATCTTTGTCAAACAGGGGCTTTGCTTCGCCCAGCAGCCTGCCCGCCGGTTCCTGCTTCGGGGTGCCGGTCTGCAGCAGCTGTGCCAGCTGGTTCAGCCGCAGGATGGCTTTGTTGTAGTTCGTTTCCAGTGCGTCCGGCTGCAGCGGCATATTTACGATCAGCACGATCTTCTGCCGCAGGTTGTCAAAGGCGATGACCTGATCAAAAAGCATCAGGTCCACATCCTTGAAATTTTCGGTATCCTGCGCGTTTGTGCGGGCTTTCGGCTCGCTGTAGCTGAGGTAATCGTAGGAGAAATATCCCACAAGGCCCCCGGTGAAGGGCGGCAGATAGGCGAAGCGCGGGCTCTTGTACTGCGCCAGAATTTCCCGCAGCGTCTGCGAGGGGTTCTGCGTTGCAAAGGTGAGCTCTCCGGCTTTCATCCGGCCATTCTGGCAGGTGATCTCCATTTTGGGGTCAAGGCCCAGGAAGGTGCAGCGTCCCCACTTTTCGCTGGGCTGGGCGCTTTCCAGCAGGTAGCAGTGAGTGGAGACGTTCTTCAGAATTTTCAGCGCTTCAATGGGCGTGCAGATGTCTGCCAGAATCTCGCAGCTGACCGGCAGCACATCATACCCGCCTGCCAATGCAATGGTTTTTACTTCGTCCAGTGTGGGCCGTATCTTCATGGCTTTTCCCTCCCGGTAAAACAAAAACTCCCCCGGCTCGTTCTGCCGAAGGAGGAAAAGAAAAACGCCCCAGGCAGAAGAAACCTTCTTCTGTCCGGGACGAATAAAGTTAAAACAATATCCGCGGTGCCACCCTGACTTCATGGGCATGACCCCATGCACTTGACGAGATGCCAACACATCCCCGGCAACTGACGTATGCCCCCACGTTGCAGAATACTGTGCGGTGAAAGCCACCGCAGTTCCCTGCACCCTCAGCGGTCCATTTCGGGAAAAAGTGACGCAAAGTCACACTTTCCTTGACGAACTGTTTCCGGTCTGCTTCTCAGCTGCGCAGGCTCTCTGTACAGGCATGGTTCGCCGTTATCTCCGCTTCAACGGTTTAGTGTATTAAATTTGGCTATATTAAACCACGAAATTTTCGTTTGTCAATACCCTGCCGCGAATTTTTTCAAATTCAACCCATGTTCACGGTAGGTTCAGTGTTTCCGGCGGCGGTTCGAGCTGGCAAACCTGACCGCCTTGGCCGGTTTGCGGCGGCTGTGCAGGGCGCTGTAATAGCCGAATGCCGTGCCGCAAAGGCCGCCCACGATGTGCATGAAGTTTGCCACATTGTCGTGCACAAAAATGATGTCATACACCTGCTGGCCGAAGTACAGCGCCGCCACCAGCAGCATGGTGACCGGGATACCGCCGGAGAAGCCCGCCAGCGACGACAGCATGATGAGCATGAACACGATGCCGGATGCGCCCAGCAGCCCCGAGCGCGGGAACAGCACGCACTGCAGCACGCCGGTGACCAGCGCCGTGAGCACCATGCCGCACAAAAGCGGCTTGCTGCCATACTTTTCCTCCATGGGCGGGCCGATGACCAGAAGCAGCAGCATGTTGTTCAGAAAGTGGTCCCAGTTGGCATGGCCCAGCACATGACCGAACAGCCGCACATAAAACAGCGGGTCCTTCAAAGACGAGCGGTAGACGCAGAACAGGTGCATGGTGGTCCAGCCGCCGGTCCACCGGTCGAGGAACAGCACCAGAAGTGACAGCAGGAAAAAGGTGAGGATGACCGGGGAGTTGTACTGCAGCTCCAGTTTGAGTTTTACTTTTTTCATCCTCTTGTCTCCACCCAGTATTCGCCCATACTCTGGCCGGGCTGATTCGTCACTTCATCGTTGAGGTAAGCGCCAAGGCCGCAGCTGTCCGGCTGCCAGGCCAGCGCCGCTTCCACGGTGGGGTACTCCACCTCGGCATACCAGAACTCCGTCGGCTGCCCTTCGTCCACATGGTTCACTTCCAGCACCATGCCGTCCGGCAGCATGTAGCTGCGGCGCAGCTTCGGGATGAGGGGCTTGCCGATGATCTTGTGTTCCAGATCGTCAAACAGTGCTTTGTCGATGCTGCGCTCGATCTCCTCACGGGCAAGACCGCCGCCGGACTTGAAGCAGAGGATATAGTCCGTTTTGCCGCCGGTGAGCGCTTCTTCCCGGATGCGCACAGTGGGCCGCACGCTGATATACCCCTGCCGCATGGCAAATTCTTCCTTCAGCGGCAGACCTTCCGGCCAGCCCTTTACCATCCATTTGCGTTCAATTTCCATGATGCTTCCCTCTTTCGTGCGGAATTTTGGCATTTCTTATTTATAATACCATGATTTTATGCTATTATAAAGGGTAGATTTGCATTGAAGTATTTTCACTTTTCTACTTATATAAGGAGTATCCATGAAAGCAGAACGCACTTACCCCATCTATACCGTCAACAAACACGCCGAGGGCCTTCTGGTGGGCGGCCACCCCTGGGTGTACGAGAACGACATTCTCGCCACCCCGGAGACCGAACCCGAAAACGGCACGCTGGCCGATGTGGTCAGCACAAAAGGTTCCTACCTCGGCACCGGTTTCGTCTCGCTCAAGAGCAAAATTCGCGTGCGGCTGATCTCCCGCAACGCCAATGACACCTTTGATGCAGCTTTCTGGCGCCGTCGGGTGGAATATGCATGGAACTACCGCAAAACTGTGCTGGAACCCGCCGACCTTTCCGCCTGCCGCGTCATTTTTGGCGAAGCAGACCAGTTCCCGGGCCTGACCGTGGACCGATTCAGCAACATTCTGGTCACCCAGACCCTGAGCGTGGGCATGGAAAAGTTAAAGCCCCTGCTGTTCCCCATTCTGGCCGATGTGCTGCGCGCTGACGGCCAGACCATCGACGGCATCTACGAGCGCAACGATGAGGCTCTGCGCGCAAAGGAAGGTCTTGAGCAGAACAAAGGCTGGTTTGAGCTGCCCGGTGAGACTCACCCGGCAAGCACCCAGACCGAGATCTGCGAGAACGGAGTTTACTATCATGTGGATTTCGAGAACGGCCAGAAGACCGGCTTCTTCCTTGATCAGAAGTACAACCGCCGGGCGGTGGCACGCCTTGCTGCAGGTCACACCGTGCTGGACTGCTTTACCCACACCGGCAGCTTTGCACTGAACGCCGCTGCGGGCGGCGCTGCCCGTGTGACCGCCGCCGACATCAGCGCCGAGGCCATTGCCATGGCGCAGCGCAATGCCCAGCGCAACGGTCTGACCAATATGGACTTTTTGTGCGAGGACACCTTCGCGCTGCTGCCCCGGCTGGAAAAAGAGGGCCACCCCTACGACTTCATTATTCTCGACCCGCCTGCCTTCACCAAGGCACGCCGCACCGTGGAGAACGCCATGCGCGGCTACAAGGAGATCAACTACCGCGCCATGAAGCTGCTGCCCCGCGGCGGATATCTGGCCACGGCCAGCTGCTCCCACTTTGCCACCGAGGAGCTGTTCATCAAGATGCTGCGGGCCGCGGCAAAAGACGCCCACCGCCAGCTGCGGCAGATCGAAGTGAAGCAGCAGGCACCGGATCACCCGATTCTGTGGGGCGTTCCGGAGACGAATTATCTAAAGTTCTTCCTCTTTCAGGTTATTTGACGACGATTTAAAAATTGCTCCGCTTCGCTCTGCAATTCATTAAGGTAATTTTATTTTATACTTTCGTGTTTGGAGCGTCCTGCGGGACGCTCCAAACACATTTTCACGAGAAGGGCCCCTGCGGAGAAATGCATCTTTTCGCTTCGACCTTTCTTGTGAAAAAGAGGTTCAGAAAAATCCGCAGATTTTTCTTGAACCTCAAAATAAAAAAGAAAGATTCCTCTGAATATGGCCAGAGTGAAACGGCGGCCATTTCAAATGGTCTCTTCTTCCTCAAAAGTCATACCAAGCTCAGAAGCGCCAAAAATCCGAGAGCCTGTTTGTGCAGAATCGTCAGATTTGTCAATTGCGTTTTTGCCTGGCAGAGACTATAATCAAACCATAGACAGCAACGGCGCTGTGGGTCACCTCCTGACTCGCAGCGCCGTTTTTGTTAGAAAGGCTTTCGTGCTTTGGGGTGCGGCATTGCGGCAAACCAAACGTAGACGGAAGGGAAAGAAAATAAGATCAAGTAAGGAGTAGGATTTATGGCAGCAAATGTTATGGAGATCTACGGCAGCAAGGTCTTTAACGAACATGTGATGAAGGAGCGCCTGCCGAGCGCTACTTATAAGAGCCTGAAGAACACCCTGCACAAGGGCGCTCCTCTGGATATCGAAGTGGCAAACGTCGTGGCCAGCGTCATGAAGCGCTGGGCCATGGAGCTGGGTGCCACCCACTACACCCACTGGTTCCAGCCGCTGACCGGCATCACCAGCGAGAAGCACGACGGCTTTGTCTCCCCCGTGGGCGACGGCACCGCCATCATGGAGTTCTCCGGCAAGGAGCTGGTGCGCGGCGAGCCCGATGCTTCCTCCTTCCCCTCCGGCGGCCTGCGTGCCACCTGCGAAGCCCGCGGCTACACTGCATGGGACCCCACCAGCTACGCATTCGTGAAGGATGACGTGCTGTGCATCCCCACCGCATTCGTCAGCTACACCGGCGAGGCTCTGGATAAGAAGACCCCGCTGCTGCGTTCCATGAACGCACTGTCCAATCAGGCAATTCGTATCCTGAAGCTGTTCGGCAAGGATGTGGATTACGTTTCCACCACCGTCGGCCCCGAGCAGGAGTACTTCCTTATTAAGAAGGAAGATTACGAAGCCCGTCAGGATCTGATCCTCACCGGCCGCACCCTGTTCGGTGCCCCCTCTGCCAAGGGTCAGGAGCTGGAAGAGCACTACTTCGGTGTCATTCGTCCCGAGGTCTCCGAGTTTATGAAGGAGTTGGACGAAGAGCTGTGGAAGCTGGGCATTCCCGCCAAGACCAAGCACAACGAAGTTGCTCCCTGCCAGCATGAGCTGGCTCCCATCTTCGACACCACCAACGTTGCCATCGACCACAACCTGCTGACGATGGAGATGATGAAGAAGATTGCTCCCAAGTACGGTCTGGTCTGCCTGCAGCATGAGAAGCCTTTCGAGGGCGTGAACGGCAGCGGCAAGCATAACAACTGGTCCATGTCCACCACCCATGAGAACCTGCTCGACCCGGGCGACACCCCCATGGAGAACCTGCAGTTCCTGGTGTTCCTGGCTGCTGTCATCAAGGCTGTTGACGAGTACGCCGATCTGCTGCGCACCTCCGTTGCCACTCCCGAGGCACCTCCGGCCATCATCTCCATCTTCGTGGGCGAGGAGCTGGAAGCTGTCATCGATGCCATTGCCTCCGATTCTCCCTACGCAGGCCCCGTCAAGATGAAGATGGATCTGGGCGTTGATGTCCTGCCCAAGTTCAGCAAGGATACCACCGACCGCAACCGCACTTCTCCCTTCGCCTTCACCGGCAACAAGTTCGAGTTCCGTATGCCCGGCTCTGCTGAGAACCTGAGCGACGCCAACACCATCCTGAACACCGCTGTCGCCAAGGAACTGAAGGGCTACGCCGACGAGCTGGAGGGCGCTGAGGACTTTACCAGTGCCGTGATTGCTCTGGTCAAGCGCACCATCCGCGACCACCGCCGCGTCATCTTCAACGGCAACGGCTACACCGCCGAGTGGGAGGAAGAAGCTGCAAAGCGCGGTCTGCCCAACAAGAAGAACACCCCGGCTGCCCTGCCCGCTCTGATCGCACCGAAGAACATCCAGCTGATGGAGGAGTTCGGCGTGCTGACCAAGGTGGAGATGGAGAGCCGTTACGAAGTTGAGATGGAGCACTACTCCAAGATCATCAACATCGAAGCCCTGACCATGCTGGAGATGGCCCGCAAGCAGCTGCTGCCTGCCGTCAACTCCTACATGAGCGAGCTGGCCAACACCGCCGCCTCCAAGCTGGCCGTCAGCGAGAACATCAGCGTGCGCAGCGAGACCAAGACCCTGACCAAGCTCTCCGCCGACGCCGACGCCATGAGCGATGCCATCGACACCCTGCAGGATGCCGTGGATGCCACCAAGGCCCTGCCCAGCGAGGCTGACAAGGCCGTTGCCTTCCACGACAACGTGCTGCCCGCCATGGACGCCCTGCGTGCCGCGGCCGACGATGCCGAGACCATCTGCGGCGAGGATTATTGGCCTCTGCCCAGCTACAGCAAGATGCTCTACTACGTCTGATCGCAAAACAGCGTAATCGAATAGCATCCGTAGGCTGCGGAATCTAAAATTTGCCATTCTCCTTTTCCTATTTCTTACACCAGCCTAAAGACCTGCTCCCATTCTGAGGGCAGGCCTTTAGGCGTTTTTATTTGAAAGGGAAATTCTTATGAGTTATTCGACCCAACAGGACATCCTGGATTTCGTGGAGGACAACAACGTCAAATTCGTCCGTTTCGCCTTCTGCGATATCTTTGGCACCCAGAAGAACATTGCCGTGCTGGCCAGCGACCTGCCCAAGGCCCTGGAGGACGGTGTCTGCTTCGACGGCAGCTCCATCGCCGGTTTCATGCATGTGGAGGAAAGCGACCTTGTGCTGCGGCCGGACCTGTCCACCGTGACCATCCTGCCCTGGCGGCCCACCGAGGGCCGGGTGATGCAGTTCTTCTGCGATGTGGAAAAGCCGGACGGCGCGGCCTTCGGCGGCAACTGCCGCGGTTTTCTGCGCAGCATGAACCGCAAGTTCAAAAAGCTGGGCCTCACCTGCAACGTGGGTGCCGAGTGCGAGTTCTATCTGTTCGAGAACGACGACCGAGGCCGCCCCACCCGCATCCCCATCGACTTCGGCGGCTACTTTGACGTGGCCCCGCTGGACGCAGGTGAAAACATCCGCCGCGACATCTGCCTGACCATGGAGCAGATGGGCATGAGCCCCCAGCACAGCCACCACGAGAGCGGCAACGGCCAGAACGAGATCGACTGCCACCATGCAGGTCCCCTCAAGACCGCCGACAATGTGATGATGTTCAAGCAGATCGTGCGCGCCATTGCCATGCGCAGCGGCCTGCACGCCAGCTTTCTGCCCAAGCCGCTGCCGGACCAGGCGGGCAGCGGCCTGCACATCAATCTGTCGCTCTACATGGACGGCCGCAACCTGTTCGAGGGCGATATTGCCCCGGACAGCATCGCAGGCAGCTTCATGGCCGGTGTGCTGGCCCACAGCCGGGAGCTGACCGTGTTCACCAATCCTCTGCCCAACAGCTACCAGCGCTTTGGTTGCGACGAAGCACCCCGCTATGTGAGCTGGAGCCGCCAGAACCGCAGCCAGCTGGTGCGCATCCCGCAGGTGAAGGGCGACAACTGCCGCATGGAGCTGCGCAGCCCGGACCCCGCCTGCAACCCGTATCTGGCCATCGGCCTGGTGCTGGCCGCCGGGCTGGACGGCATCGAGAACCGCATGGTGCTGCAGGCACCTGTGAACCGCAACCTGTTCCACCCCGCCGAGGCGGAAGGCCTGGGCCTTGAGACCCTGCCTGCCAGCCTGGAGGAGGCCGTGCAGGCCGCACAGGAAAGCGAATTTTTGCACCGGGTGCTGCCGGATGAGCTGGCCGCCCGCTACTTCACCGAGGAACTCAAGCGCTGCGAAGCTCTGAAAAACGCTGCCGACCCCGCCGAGTATGAGCGCGTCCATTACTTCAACGCCATCTGACCCCTATCCAAAAGCGTATAGGAGAAAGGAGCGAAGGAAATGGGACGTGCACTGATCGTAAGCGCCGGTGCAAGCTCCAACGAGTACATCTCCGCGCGGCTGACCGAGATGGGCTACAGCCGCCCGGTGATCATTCCCAGCGGAGCCGAAGCCCGGCGGCGCATGACCGAATCGGACTTTGAGCTGATCGTGGTCAACTCTCCCCTGCCCGATGAATTCGGGCACGAAGTGTGCATCAATGCCGTAGAGAAAACGGATGCCGGTGTGGTGTTTCTGGTCAAAGCAGCACAGGCCGACCAGCTGATGGGCCCCCTGAGCGATCAGGGCGTGCTGCTGCTGTCAAAGCCCTTCAATACGGCGTTCTTCATGCAGGTGATGCACATGGCGGAAGCCAGCAACCACCGGCTGCAGCGCGCCCGGCAGGAGAATGCCCGCCTGCAGGAAAAGATCGCGCAGGTGCGGCTGGTGAGCCGGGCAAAATGCTGCCTTGTGGAGCACGAGCAGATGACCGAGGCCGAAGCGCACCGTTATATTGAAAAGCAGGCCATGGACACCCGCCGTGACCGCACCGAAATTGCCGCAAATGTCAATAGTAAATGCGAAAAAAATTGAAAATTTATTTTTATAGCGCGTCAAGGCATTCTCGGAAGCACATTGCAGAAGTTTTCCAGCCCAATATTTCACGCGGATAGTTATTGATCCATTGTTCAAGGTTCTTTATTGCGGCGGTTGATACCTTCCCGAAGTCTGTTCCTTTAGGGTATCGCCGCCGTATCATTCTATTTTGGTTTTCGTTTGATCCCCGTTCAAAACTGCTGTACGGGTGACAATAGTAAAAATGTGTCCGCTTTCCCTTGCGGATCACGGATTGTTCCAACCTTTCCACATTGGAGAATTCCCCGCCATTATCAACGGTGATCGTTTTGAATACTTTGCGGAATAGCGCGCCGAACCGCCGTTCTATACGGTCAAGTGCCTTTATGGTGCTTTCCTCCGTCCGATCCGGCATACGCTCTATAATTTCTTGTCGCGTCTTCCGCTCCGTCAGCACAAGAAGGGCTTTCTTTGAAGTCTGCTTCCCGCTGTAAACGGTATCCATTTCCCAATGTCCGAAGACTTCGCGCCCCTCCACTTCGGCGGGGCGTTTTTCTATGCTCTTCCCGCGTGGGGCGCGTTTGGCCGTCTTCACTTTGCGATATTTCCGCTTTCGTTTTGCCTTTTCCGGCAAATCCTTGTTTGTCAGCATAAGAAACACACCCTTTGTTATGTAGCCGTAAAAGGTGCTTGTGCAAATTGTGGTTTTGAATTCCAGCCCCTCTAAAGCAATGTCGGCAAGGGCGGCGGCGGGGGATCGGCCTTCTTCAAGCACTTTTCTTTCCAGATATTCCGCAAGGGCGTAATCACGGCCAATTTTCAGCGGCGCGCCTTTTGCCGAAAGGTTTTCACGGTATCGCCTGTGTGCTTCGTCCGGATTATACCTTTCTTCCTCCGTCCAATCCGAATTACGGTGAACCATGCGGGCGCGTTTTACTTCGCGGTAAATAGTGCTGATATGCACATGAATTTCCGCGGCGATCTCCTTTGCCGAATGGCCGTTATTCAATAACGCTTCGATCTTGTAACGGTCTGCCTTTGTCAAATGGCTAAAACAATGCCCCATGCTCCACGCCCCCTATAAACAAAAACAAGGGGCGGTTTCCCGCCCCCTGCGCCTGAAATTAACTCCTTCTTTTGTCGTATTCGTCCAGCCCTTCCAGCGTGGCCGGATCGGTGAGAATATCCCGCAAGCTACATTCAAGGGCGTTGCAAATTTTTAATAGTGTCGCCAACTTTGCCCCGTTAATATCCCGCGCGCCTCTTTCGTAGTCTTGCAGGATACGCACGGAAATTCCCGCCGCCGCCGCAAGCTGTGATTGTGACATACCAGCCGCCAGCCGCGCGGCCTGCAATTTCTCGTTTCTATATGCTATTTTAACGCTAATATCCACGCGCCGAACCTCCCTTGACATTTTCGCGTTTTATCGGTTATAATAAAGGCAACGGGCGGGGATACCCGCCGCCGTATCTGTTAGGACTGTTTGTTCTTCTTGTTTGGCTTTATGCTGATTGTGATACGCTCCACCGTTTCACTCTCCAAAGCCTTTTTAAGAAGTTCAAGCAGTTCTTTTATTTGCTCTTCGGTCAATCTTCGCACCCCCTTTCCGGTGGTGTTGTCTTCTCCTTTCGTTTTACTCGGCTTCCCCTTGCCTGTGATTTTATCATACGGCATTTGCCGTATAAAGTCAATAGCTTTTCAAAAAATAATTGCGAAAAATAGCAAAAGCGGCGGGAATTTCCCGCCGCTTCATTCGTTTTCATCGTCAAGCAACCAAAGAGGGGACACGCCCAACACTTTAGCAAGCACTTTCAATTCATAATCGGTAACAAATCGTGTTCCGATCTCAATTCTTGAAAGGCTGTCCCGCTCCATCGTCACGCCTTCAATTTGCAGTTTCGCGGCTAACGCCTCTTGTGTAAACCGCTTCTTTTGCCGTGCTTCCCGCACTCTGTCGCCGCATATATTCTTCCGGCCTTTATAGTCGTATATCTTCACCCACGATCACCCGCGCCCCTCTCGTTGTGCTAAACATCAGCACTTTTCTTGACTTTAACACAAAAATCCTGCATAATTGTGTTAAAGGTCAGAATACGAAAAGTATTCTTCCCTCGTTGCCATAATTTAAGCACACGAAAGGAGTTATTCAAACTATGAAGCAATCGTTTTTATCCTCTGCCTTGTCAATGTTTGGGCGTGGAAAGAAAGAAGAAAGGTGTGCGGCTGTGGACGCGGCAAAGGAAACAAAGGTCTATTTTGAAGAGGGCGGCACAAGGTATCACACGAACGCGCATTGTTCCGGAATGAGAAAACCGCAATATATCCCGCTTTCTGTCGCAAAGAAACGCGGCCTTTCTCCATGCAAGAAATGTGCGCCGTATGGTGTCGCGCCGACTGTCCGGCCAGCTCCCGCCGCTCCGTTGTTTGCCTCTGCGACTACAAGTGAAACAAAGCCCGCTTTTGAATTTCTTTCCGTGAATGTTGCGGGCGTTACCTTCAAGAACGGGCGCAAAAGCCGTCAAACTATCTTGCGAAAAATCCACTTCAAAGACGAACCTTTCGACAAGGGAACAATGGAATTGACTTTGCAACGGGAAGAATGGGAAGGCAAGCCCGCTTTCGGTGTCTATGTCAACGGCGATCAAATCGGGAATATCCCCGCCGAATATGTTTCCTATGTGAACGACAATTTTTCCCGCCTCGACGGGATCGTAAACATGGAGGTTTACGGCGGCGAAGGCCGGAACTATGGCGCGGAAATAACATTGCGCTTCCGGAATGAGTAAGCCCCGCAAAACGACAAAAAAGCCCCCACGCCAGCCATAAACGGCCAGCGTGGGGGCTTCTCTATGTTCTGTTACTCTTTCCATGTGCCGCCAAGCGCGGCGATCGTGTACCTGTCCGCGCGTCCGTTGACAATCAAGCCTTTTGACGCTTGAAAGCACCGCACGGCGTAAGCGGTCAACCTTCCGTATGTCCCATCGGCTCCGTTTGTGCCGCAATGGTAATTCCGTTCGATCAAGGCCGTTTGCAACGCCTTCACATCGTCGCCACGCATAAGGGGTTTTGTTACTTTCAGCACGCGGGCAACCTCAAAAGAACCCGCCGCGGGCGGTGTCTGTTCCGGCTTCGCGCCGTCATGCTCCGATTTTCCCGCCATCTGTTCCGGCGCGCGGGCGGTTTGTTCCTCTTCGGCCTTCACACTATCCGGCGCGGCTTCCTCGTTCTGCTGGACGGGCGCGGCCTGCTCTTCGGCAACCTTTTTCCGCGTGCGCGTGGTTTTGTTCTCTGTATCCTTCTTCGGCGCGCGCTTGCGTGCGCCCGTGGTTTTTCTCTGTTCGCTCATGCGTAAAACCTCCCGTAATGAAATAAGCCCCCGCCGCCGCGGTTCAGCGGAAGCGGGGGCTTCGTGTATCAGGCGGGCGGCTTGTGGCCGCCGCCTCCATCAAGCCGCGGGCGGTAAAGGAGTAAACCCGCGCGCGGCGCAATGGCAATTAGGTATTCAGGGCTTGCGCTGTATCGGTATGCGTCTTCGGAAGCGCAAAAACGGCGGCTTCGATCGCACCGTCAACAATCTTCTTCAAATCGTCGTCGATTTCAATTCCTGCCGCTTCGATAAACTGATAGACAAGTTTTGTTGCCTCTTCCTTGCGCTGTCCCTCTTCAATTTTGCTTGTTTTATAAAGCTGTTCGGCGGCCTCCGTTGCCTTCTGTGCCCACCCGATCACCTTGTCAATAACAGTGATAACGGGAACTTCGGGGAAGAACTCTTGCAGGGTATCGACCACATGATCCGCGGTGTCAAGAACGGTTGTCGTTCCTGTTAGCACTCCGGAAACATTGACCCCCTTCTTTACCAGATAGGGGATCAGAACGATCAGCCCCACGAAAACGATCGCGACGACGGCCACAACCACAAAAACAATTACCATGTTATCCATTTTTCAAAGCCTCGCTTTCTTTTTTTGTTGGTGTTTATGTTTGTTACTCCTTTACAAGCGTGAGATCAGAAACGCGCACGGCGGCCACGGTCACGCCGCCGTAGGTGATAACGGCACGATCGCCGTTCAGCTCCGAAACGACATGATCGCGGCTATACACGAAAGAGGCCAGCCCGCCGCCCGTGTAGGTCTTCGCGCCCTGCTTCACGCGCACGACGCTTCCGGCCTTGATTGTGCCGCCTGCGCCGCTTCCATCTGCAAGAACAAGATCGGAAACGCGCACGGCGGCCACGGTTACGCCGCCGTAGGTGATAACGGCGCGATCGCCGTTCAGCTCCGAAACGACATGATCGCGGCTATACACGAAAGAGGCCAGCCCGCCGCCCGTGTAGGTCTTCGCGCCCTGCTTCACACGCACGACGCTTCCGGCCTTGATTGCGCCGCCTGCGCCCGCTCCGGTGTCCGGCTTGTCCGGCTGAACGGGGGCGGCGTTGTCGTATTCGATATAGGGAAGTTTGCCGTGCTTCGTCCATGTGCGGGCGTTGTACCCGCTCTTTGTCCCCATATTTTTAACGGCTGTGATCTGCACATCGTTGTCAAAGGCGGGGGAACACTCCACGGCCAGCCCGCCGCCGATATAAACGCCGATATGCCCGCTACACCAAAGGGCTTCGCCAACCTCCACATTGGAAAAGTTGGTTGAAACGCCCTTGCATTTTGTAATCATGGTATCCGCGCCAATGTCGGGAACGCCGTTCACGGCATAGGACGCGCCGCCGTAGGTTTTGGACGCGTCGCCGCGCCAGCCCCACAAAATGCCTTTAATCAGGCATACGCAATCGAACCCGAAAACAGGCGGGTTCTGGTTTGCGGCGGCCTTAATCATCTTCGTTCGGGCGGCCTGCTTGTTGTATGCGTGGTTATTGCAATACCGCGATACATTGCCGCCCGTCAGAGGCGCACCAAAGCACCCCATGACATAAAGGGTTTTGTAATTCTGCGCAACATCTTTCAGTTTCGCAACAAATTCACTTGCTTTCATAACTGCCATTGTTTTTCGCTCCTTCGCTATTATTCTTCGTGTGCGCGTTCCAGCGTGTCAATTCGCTTGTGCGCCTGCTTTGCGGACGCTTCAACGGCGGTTAGGCGCGTTACAAACTCGGTGTTCGTTTTCCGCTGTTCCTTCTGCTCTGCCTTGATTTCGTCCGTATTCGTTTTGATATACCCTATTTCCGTAAGTACGGTTGCGTCGTTTTTCGCCTCGCTTTCCGTGTCGCTTTTCCGGTTGCGGGCAAAAGCCGCATACCCGAACACGATTGCGCAAACCGTACTAACCACGGAAAGAACGGTCAAGAACTGTTCCATGCTTCCACCACCTTTACACTTTTTCCCATTGCCACAAACCCGCCGTGTCGGGCGGGTAAACGCAATTCGGCATATCGGCCTTCGCCAGATATACCGCGCCTTTGTAGCTGTAATAAAGCCCCTCAACCACATTTACGACGATCCCCGCGGTTTCCGGATACGGGATCGGATCGTCAAGCGTCCCCGCGTGTTCCAGCTCGACAAGGCGGTAATATGCAAAGGTGGTTTGCACGGGATACGCGGCGGCGTTGGAAGTGTGCGGCGCGACGATTTCATAATAAAGGCCGTCGTACCTGATAATTTCGCCTTTTGTCTTGTATTCGTGGTTGTCCTGATACTCCGGATAATCCACAATATCCGTTGACGCAAGGATCATTTCATCGGTAATCGCGTTCGTTCCCGCGGCGCGGTCTGCGGCAATCTGCGCTTTGAAAGAAAGGGAAAGAAGGGCGGCGGTGCTTTCGCCCGCCGCCTTCACAGTTTCAACTTCCTTCTTCAATTCCTCTGTTTCGTTTGGCTTGTCCGGCCTGTATGTTACGCTCATTCAAAATTACCCCCGATCGAAGATACCCAACACGCGGAAATAGCGTCGCCGCGCTCCACCGTTACCCGAATATTCATGCCGAATTTAACGGCGGTGTTTATTGTGTTCTCGAAGACATGCGCCACGCCCTGAATTACGGCATTTGTGCAATCCTCCCACGCGGGGGAAGGATCAAACGGATTGTTTGTTGCCTCAACTTTGAAAGTTGCGCCCGCTGGAATTTCCCGCGTTACTTTCACATTTGCGCGCGTGGGCTGTGCCTGCGCTTCCAGCGGTGCGGCCAGCGTGATAACAAATCCGCTGATCTGTTTTGTGAAGGTCAGCGTGCGCACCGCTTTATTTCCCACGGTGTCCGTTGCGGTAATGGTGATTGTGTGCGCGCCGTTGGAAAGGGCGGTGAAGTCGTGCCCCGTAACATTCATCGTGTTTTCTTCTCCAAGCGTGGGCGTGTAGCTCCGCAAGGTGGTTTCGTCCACCTTTTCAACCACTGTCACCGTGTCACTGTCCGGATCGGTCACGGTGTACTTGTAAGAGAAGTCGCCGCTTTTCGTTCCAAGATCGGCGTTTTGTCCGGAAATGACGGGCGGTTGATTGTGAATTACGGGAACCGCGGAAGAAGTCACATACGCACTTTCGTTTCCATAGGTGTCCCGCGCCTTCACGCGGTACTTAATCGTGTTCCAGCTTGTAGAAACGACTTCCGTAAAGGTGCGGGCGGCGGTTTCTGTTACTTTCGTATAGCTCCCGTTATTCACCGACCGTTCCAGAACATAGGTGATCGCGTCGCCGTCCAGATCGACGGCAATTCCCCATGTTACGGTTATGTCCTGTGTGCTGTAACAGCTTTCCGGCACGGAAATTCCGTCCGGCGCGCTCGGTGCGGTGTTCCACTGGAATTCATAGTTTCCGCGGCTGTTTTTGTTGTCAGATACCAAAATATCAGATTTCAAATTACAAAGCGGACGCACGCCCCAGTTGCCGTTGTACGCGTAGTGGCTGAGCAACGCCCCCGAAGTGTTGACAAGGCGCACATAGTACGAGCTGCCGGAATTCGGCGTGCGAAGCCACCAATACCACGCCTGCGAAGTCGTCGGATTGCTCCCGTAATTACTTTTGTCAATGGCCGCTTGCGTACAATAGGCAAGGCGGCTTGTGTTGTCGCTGAACAAGGCCAGCTTTGAACCCTCTGCAATCCCGTTTTCGTTTGCAAGCCCGACTTCCGTTGTGCTTGCAAGGAACATTTTTGCGGTGAAGGTTTCATAGCTCCCGCCGTCTGTAACGGTGTTTTTGGCAACGGTAAGCGTGGTTGTCATAAGTGCCGCTACAAAATCGTCGTCAAGCATAGCAAGGAACCCCGCCCATGTGTCATAGGGGTTTACATTGTCCCATACATTCGCGCTTGACGGCGGCGCGTCCTGCCCGTGCTTCGCGCTGTACCATTTTCCCGCCGCGGCGTTACTGTTCAGCCATTGAAGGATATTGGAATGAATGTGCCTGTTGTTGCCGTAGCTTCTCCGGTTGCTGTCGCTGTTGTTTGGCTCTTTTGCGTCGGAACAAAGCAACGCTATGATCTTGTCGGTAATCAGGGTAATAGCTCCGGACGGATAGCCCGAATGGTTTTTGTCTGCCATTTTGAAAACGACATAATCACCCAAGAACGACCGATAAGCCGACTTTACGGGCACTTCAAAGGTTGTCCCCACGCCAAGCGTGCTTAACTTTTTCGACATTCTTTGCCTTCCTCCTTTTCTTCGGAAACAGCAACGCCGCCACGGTTTCCCGCGGCGGCGTACTGCCCGAATAATTTGTTGTAATGCTGATCCATGTTCCGGATCAGGTGATAGCAATTCCCCTTCGACGCGTGGCCGCGCCAGCTTTTATAAGATTGTTCCACCTTTTCCGGCGTGATTTTTCCAGTTTCCAGCAACCCGCGCATTTTGGTTAAACGGCGGCGGGCGTTGTTCTTTGACTTTCGGCGCACCTTGCGGATCACCGCGCCGCTTTCGGTCAAATACGAATGGAAGCCCAAAAAATCAATTCCGTTTTTCAACGGGTAAATATTTGTTTTCGCATTCAGCGAAAGCCCTAATTCGTTTACATGTCTTTCAATCTCCTTCCAGCAATAGCGCAAATATTCTTTATCTTCGTGGATCAAATAAAAATCATCCATGTATCGGCCATAAAATTTTATGCCTAACTTCTCTTTTACCATGTGATCCAGCGAAGAAAGATAGAGAAGGGCGAATATTTGTGAAGACTGGTTGCCGATCGGAATTCCTACATTGCCTTCGGTGCTGTCTATTATCATGTCCAGCAACCAAAGACAATCAGGATCGGAAATATACTTGCGGATTAAGGATTTTAACGCGTCGTGCTTGATATTATAGAAATACTTTGATATGTCGCATTTCAATACCCAACCGTCAACACCTCGTACACGGTAAAACCTCCGCATAAACCCTTCCAGCCGTTCAAGGCCGAAGTGCGTTCCTTTTCCAACCTGTGAAGCGTAATTGTCTTTTATGAAGGTGCTTCGCACCCTCGGTTCAAGTACATTATCACAAAGCGCATGTTGCACAACCTTGTCTTTGTAGCTGTTCGACATTACAACCCGTTCTTTCGGTTCGTAAACCTTGAATGTGTTGTAGGGCGAAAGCCGGTATGTATGGCTCTGTAACTGCACGCTTAACAGGTTCAGGGCTTCCAGCAAATTAACTTCAAACTTCGCCGCCGCTCCTTTCCACCTTTTGCCGCGGCGCGCCTTCCGGTACGCGCGGTATAGGTTTTCAAAATTATAGACTTTTTCAAAGTCGGTCATGTCAAAAAATCTCCTTGCCGTGTATAACCTCGGCCATACCCGCGGGCAATGCTCCGGTATCGGCAATCCTGTATTTGTCCCCGCTGTGGATAGCAGGGGACGGGAAACGCCTTCCTTTGATGGTGGTACATTGCTTTCGGCCTGTGGCCTACTCGATCGAGTGATCCACCGAAGCGGACGCACGCCCCTGTTGCCGTTGTACGCGTTGTTGTTGTTCAACGCCCCCGAAGTGTTGACATTGCGCACATTGTACGAGTTGCCGGAATTCGGCGGCGGGGCGGGCAGAAGGCGAAAAGAAAACCTACAAGGCGTTCCCCAAACGGTTTTTATACTCTCGCTTTGTCCCGCTTCTTCCACGCGGCGATCATGTACTTTACTTCAAGGGCAAGTTTCGACCAATATTCGCAACTCTTCATAGAAATAAAGCCCATTTCCTGCGAAAGCTCTATAAAAAATAGAAGCTCCTTGCAATAGGTCAACGCCTTTGCTTGTAGCCTCTGCCGTTGTCTGTGTTCGTCCGCTTGCCGCAAATCTAATTCGTTCGCTTCAAGCGTCATTTCGTAAATATCAACCGCTTTTTCCTGTATGCGGTTCACCAGCGTAAAACGGTATTTTTTCGGGTAACGCTCCGTGCTGTTCGTGATCGTGAAGGTATGCTTTACAAGGTCTTTCGCCTTCACAATCACATTGAATTCGGACGGCTCTTTGCGTTCCCTCTCTTGTCCCTGCATAAATGCACCTTGCCTTCCTGATCCTCTGCAAAAGCGCGGTATCTTCCGCGCACCCCTCAAAATCAAAGCCCGCCGCCGTCAAAGTTATGGTTGCTTCGTGGCCTGTGGGCGTGATCCCGTGGATTGTCACCGCTTCGCCGCCGCACATGTCGCACGGCGGGCGAAGCTCTGTGAAGATATTCCCGATAATGCACGACAATTCCGCGCCCTTGCAGGCGCACCGCGTCAACATTCTATCCGTTGCAACGCCGCGTTCCAAACGCCCGTTGCGGTCACGCCGTCCAAATCGTCAAAGAGGATCAAGAACGGGTTTGTTGTAATGTCATTGAAAAGCACGGCTTCCAGCATTTCAATTCGCGCGGTGTTGTTCTGGATCAGGTTCAGCAAATGCCCCGCGGCGTCTTCGTCAAGGACATTTTGCAAGGTTGCGAACCATGCGTTGAAGTCGTTTTCTGCGTCGGTCTTAAAGTCGTTCATGTAGGCTTCAAGGGCGGCATACTGCTGATCGCCCAAAAGCTCCAAACTTTCCATATAGGAAACAAGATCGTTGAATTCGTCAACGCTCATTTCCTTATAGTCAGCAAACCACGCTTCAAGTTGCGCGCTGAATGCGTCGGTGTCTATCTGATCCACCACGCCCGCAACCACGCCGCACAAGGAACCATCAAGGCGGCGATCTGTTATGTATGCCTGTGAAATGGCCGTAACGCCTGCGCCTACAAGCACATCGGCAAGACACAATTCGTATGCGTCCGCGTCCCTCTGCAAAGCAGGGGCGACGGGGGAAGTTGCAGGCGCGGAAGACTTCACCGCAACGGAAATTTTGCGTTCGGTCAAGTCCCACCGCACAACAATTCGGTCAATACGGTTCAACACGCCGTCCGCGGTTGCCAGCGTTACGGGCAAATCGCTTGTGTTGTAATAAAAATAGCCGTTGATCCACGCTTTACCCGTTTTCACGGCGACGGCCATTCCTGAACCCGCTACCACTTGAAGGCTTGTGGAAGGGACAGGGAACACGCCGTTTCCAATGAATGAAGCAAAATATTCAGCCCATTCTTCCGCGCGGTACACGCGATCGCCGGAAACACTATTGAAGAAACTTGATTTTTCCATATTTGCACCCCTTTACTTTGTAATCTGCCTGATCTGTGTAATCAGGGCGGGCAAGCTCTCCCCGAAAGTAATGTCTATTTCCTCCATGTTCTGTTGATAGGTTTCCGCAACCTCCGTTATCCGAACATTGATTTTTATACCCCACCGTTTATTAACGCATGTCACGCGATCGCCCAAGTCGTAATCTTCCCTGTACTTCAAATTCGCGTGTGTGTTGATCGTGCTGGAAAAGCTCAATGTTTCGGCGTATTGTTCCAGCTCCGACGCGCCGCGCTCTTCAAGACAGGCTAAATATTCTTCATCGGTGCGCGTGATCTCTTCGTCGTTCTCGTTGGTGTACTTCTTCGTAATGTCCGTTGCGTTCACAAAGACTTCTTCACGGTCAAGGCCAGCCGCGCCGCCGCCAACTTCGGCCACAACGCGCGGTTCGGCTTCTTCGCCGCCCACATAAGCCGTTGATTTCAGGTTTTCAATGCTGTTTGTGTATTCCTGTTCCGTGATATTATCGAATTCCTGTGAAAAAATGCACGGCGGGTTTTCGGTTTGGTCTGCGGTCAAATCGCGGCCTTTATACACACTGAAATAGTGCTTTCCGGTCTTCACATCGGTTCGCAACCGGAAGCCCAATTTTGCCGCCTTCGCCGCGGTTTCCACGGAAAGAAGGGCGTTTGTGAAGGCTTCGGAAGTATAGTCTATTTTCCCGCTTCCGGTGTCTTCGTCCGTGGGATCAATTAAGACATTCGGGATCGCGCGGGCGGCCACTTTCGGGGAAACGACCGTTTCGCGGACAATCCGGTATAAAATATCCTGCGTCCCGCTCGTTGCGGTGATCTGATCGCGTACAATGCGCTTTCCGATCCATTGCGTGATAAACTTTCCTTGCACTTCGATTTCTTCAAGCCCCTGTGAATTCTTGCTAATGTGAACATACCTGATTTCTGCCGCCTCGGTGTCCCCGCGCTTCATTATCAGGTTGTTTTTTACCAGAAGGGAAACATGCTTGCTTGTGAATGGCACAAGCAACTTGAATTCGCCCGCCGACCAATACCGCCGCGTCCAGATTAACGAATTGATTTCATCAATTACGCCGTGCAATATCATGTCGCGGTCATAAATATATAGCTCCATTCGTCACACCCCCAAATAAAGATCGTCGTGATAAATGGATACTTCCAAATTTTCAAGGTTTTCTTCCGCGGAATACCTGTAAAGGTTATCACCGACCGAAAGTTGAAAATATGTGCTGTCCACATCAAGATAACGGAACGCGTCAGAAGTCACGCCGTCGCGTTGTAATGTTACTTCTTTTTCCCCGTATCCCGTGGACACGCTCAAAATGTCGCCAGCTTGAAGCGTGATATTCAGCTTTATAAACTCCTGTGTGTCCACATTCAAAAGGGAAGGATTTTTGACAACGCCAAGCGCGCGGAACTCTACGCGAATACCCGCTTGCACATCACCTTCGTTATAGACATTCACGATCAAAGAAGGCTGTCTATACCCGATTTCCCAACCTTCCGCAAGAGGGATTTCAACAGGGAATTCAAGGCCGCCGATCCATGTCGCTATATCGTCCCGCGTCTTTGCCTCTTTTCTCCAAAACGGATTAAGGCAAAGAAGCTGTATTGTGAAGTCCTGAAAAATAGCCTTCCGCGTGAAGGCGGGCGCGTTGTCGATCTTGCAGTCAATCACGCGCCGGAAGTCGCCGTATTCGTATGTCAGTGTCGCGGAATACTGCGGGTTTAACACACGGTTCATTTGCCTTCGGTAATCCCGCATTCTGTCCTTGTCCCGCTCCCTGATACTTCCGACAATCTCAATTTCGCGGGATTGAATGCGGTTGCCTAAATAGGTGTCGCCGTCCTGTCCCATGCTGTTAATGCTGTAAATCTCGTTGCGCACATCAGAAAGGCCGCTAACCTCGTTTGTGTGAAAAATAGAAGCGTGGGAAAAGGTGATACTTTCCCCACGCTCATTCGTATAAATCAGCTTTTCGATTTTCTTTGCCATCAGCCCATAACCTCCCGTGCAATCAAGCGGAATTGCTTTGCCGCCTCGCGCTGTTGTTGTGCATAGCTCGTTTCGTTCGCATAGATATTTTGAACCACTTGCACGCCGCGGGCGGCGTTGTCGTTCCTGCTGATCCTTCCGGACGGTCTTTGCGGCTCCGGAACGGTTGAAGCCGTCGCCCTGCGGATTGTCTTTTCAACATTCTGCATTTCACGGGCGAAGCCTTCGCCTAAACCTTCGGCCATGTATGCGCCGATCCCTGCAAATACCTTCGACGGGGAAGCAATCTGCATTTCCGCTTCTACGGCGGCGACAATTTCGCGCATCATAGAACGCACTTTGCTTTCCAGCCACCCCGACATATTTTGAAAGCCCTGCCAGATACCGCGCACCATTTCTTCACCCGCCGCCGTGAACTGCGATACAAACCCGTTGATCGTCGTTAAAATCGACTGTATGATCTGCGGGATTTTTGCCGTAATCTGCGGCGTGCCCTGCACCATGCCGGACGCTATGGCCTTGTCAATATCAACGCCCGCCGCGGTGAACTTCGGTTGTTGCGCGGTGAAGGCGGTAATAATCGACTGGACGATCTGCGGGATAATGTTTATAATATTCGGCGTTCCCGTTGTCATGCCGGAAGCAATATACTTCGTCATGTCAACGCCGATCTGATTAAGGCGCGCCGCCTGCGCTGTAAGCCCTGCTGTTACCCGCTCGACAATGGCCGATACCGCGCCGTCAAGCGCGCCGATATTCGCTATAATGCCATCGTTTACGGCTTGCACGGCTTCTTGTGCTGTAAGTGTGCCCGCGCTTCCCATTGCGCCCTGCATGTCCGCGGAAACGGTATCCATACCGCCGCCGAAGCCCTCGCCAACGCCCGCGGCCATGTTGCCGCCAATGTCAGCGAAAACCGTTGAAGGGGAATGAATGCCAAGAAAATTCTTGATACCGTCCACAATGCCGCCAAAGAAGCCCGTTACCTGATCCCACAACCAGCCCGCGGCGTTCTGGATACCCTGCCAAATGCCGGAAACAATATTGCCGCCGATCTCTACGATCTGATATGCAAGGCTTCCGAACGCCTGCACGATACCCGTTACAATCTGCGGAACCGCCTTCACGATTTCGGCAATAATTGTCGGAAGGTTTTGGATCAGGGAAACGAATAGTTGAACGCCCGCTTGAATGATCTGCGGGATATTGGAAACAATGGCGTTCACCAACGCGCCCACAATCTGCGGGATCGCGGGTACAATGGTTTGAATGATCTGCGGCAACGCCTGAATAAGCGCAACCAGCAAATCAATTCCGGCTTGCACGATCTGCGGAATGCTCCCGATCACCGCCGTTACAATTCCGTCGATAATCTGCGGAATAGCTGTAACAATGGTTTCGATAATCTGCGGCAACGCGTCGATCAGCGCGGTTAATAGGTCAATTCCCGCTTGAATGATCTGCGGGATAGAGGCAAGCAGATTTTCGACAAGGCTTGTAATAATCTGTGGAATGGCCGCAATTAGAACGGGGATCGCGGCAATCAGCCCTTGCGCAAGCCCTGTTATCAACTGCAACGCCGCGTCGATCAGCATAGGGATATTTTCAACCAGCGTTTGCACCATAGCAACGACCACTTCAACGATTTTCGGTAACAACTGCGGCAACGCCTGTCCGATCCCGTTTGCCAGCGCAAGGACAATTTGCAACGCGCCTTCGACAAGCAGGGGAAGGGCGGCGATCAACCCGTCAATCAGGGCAAGAAGAATTTGTGTTGCGGCCTGCGCAATCGCCGGAAGCGCGGCAACCAGCCCTTGCACAAGCGCGGTTATCATGTCCACCGCCGCCGTTGTGATCTGTGGCAGGCTTGCTACAAGCCCATCGACCAGCCCTAACACAATTTCGGTTGCAAAGTCCGTTACTTGCGGAAGGATTGTCGAAAAGTCTTCAATCAGCCCCGCAAGGGCTGTCCCGAAGGTGTCGGACATTTTGGAAATATCGCCGTTCGCGGAAGCTGCGCCCGCCGAAAGCTCGTTGACAAAATCAGAAAGGGCGGGCAACGCTTCTTCGCCAATCGGAAGAACAAAATTCGTTTTCAGCACGCGGCCAAGCCCCGACATAGCGGAACCGAAGTCGTCATATTTAACGGCGTTGATTTTGGAAAGCGCGTCGGTTGTGGTGCTGATCTCCCCGTTAAGGTTCGTCAACGCCTGCATACCTTCAACGCCCAAATCTTCCCACATCGTACCGAACAAGGCCACGCCCGCGGTATTCTGCGCTAAAGGATCGTCCATTGCGAAAAGGGCGGTTGTCACATCGTCAAAGGCTTTCGCGGCCTGCTCCCCGCCTGCGGCAAAGGCCGCCGCGGTTTCATCGGCGTTCAAGCCTATATCCTTGAACGCCTGCATTGTGCCGTCTGATCCGTCTTTAACCCTGATCCCGAATTCCTTTACCGCGTCGCCCAGCTTGTCAACGGAAAAGGTGCCAGCGTCCGCGCCGTTTGCAAAGCTGTTGAACATGTCTTCCGCGTCCAGCCCTAACGACTTGAAATGCACGGAATATTCGTTGATACTGTCCAGCAAATCCCCGTTTTTATCAAGTCCGTTTTGCGCTCCCTGCGCAATCAGATTGAACGCCTCTTCACCAGATAGCCCAAACTGATCCATAAGCATATTGACGGCGCGCATTTGCTCTTGAATATCAAAGCCGAATGTATCGCGCAACATCAAAGCGTTTTGTGCCAGCTCTTCAATTTTCGTCGGATCAACTTCGCCGGAAGTCTGCGCCACGGTTGCCATTGACGCGGCTATATCGTCCATGTTCTCCCCGAAGTTGTTGTTGTAGATACGCAACATTGCGTCTTCAAAGCCGTTCGCGGCGGCCTCCGCAATGCCTGTTGACGCTTCAAAATCGTTCATTGCGCCTTTGACTTCATCAGCGAAGCCCACGGCGTACCCGATCCCCGCAACCATAGCCGTTCCAATGGCGGCCACGCCTACGCCGATCGTTTTCAAACCTGTTCCAAGCGCGCCAGCTACGGAAGAAACTTTGCCGCCCAATCCGTCCAGCGCGCCGCCTGTGCTTTCGGCTTCCTGTGAAATATCCTCCAAGCCGTCCGAAAAATCGTTTGAAGCGTTGCGCGCCTCTTCTAATCCTGCGTCAAGGTTTCTGATCTCGTTTTCCGTTTTAATCATTGCGGCGCGGGCGTAATTCAGGTTTGTTTCCATCTTTTTAGCCGCTTCGGAAGTCCCTTGCCCCGCGTCCTGATACTTTTTCAAGGCGGCTTCCGCTTCGGCAACCTTCTTTTTCTGCTCTTCAAGCCGCTTGTTCAAAACATCTTGCTTCGCGGTCATTGCCTCTATGCTGTCGGCGTTCCCCTCGAAAGTTGCCGAAACAACCTTCATTTCGGACGCAATGGCCTTCAAAGAAGCGTCGATTTCTTTACAAGCCTTCTTGTATTCCTGTTCGCCGTCAACGGCAATTTCGGTTTTGATCTGGTCTTCTTTTCCGGCCACTTATAACCCCCCTAACACATCGTCAATGTCCGCTTCTTTTTCCTCCGGTTTGAAGCGATCCGGATTGAATTCTCTGTGAATTCGGAACAAAGCAAGGATTTTATACGGTGTCATGCGCCACACTTCGCGTTCCGGCCAGTGTAGAAGCGTAACGCCGATATAAAGCAGGCGGGCAAGGTCTATTACTCCTTGCCCGCCTGTGCGTTTTTTCTCTCTTCTTCCGCGTATTCCGGTTCGTCGTCTTCATCGTCCTGCGGCGGCTCCGTTGTGCCGCTGTTTCCCATTGCAAACGCCTTGAAAATCGCGGTTTTAACCTCGTTGAAGTTGCCTGTGTGGATCATTTTTCCTACCTGTTTTTCGGTCAACTGCTCTTCGCCGTCGTCTGCGCCCTCATTCAGAAGCAGGGTAAGAAGCCAGCGAAGATTTTTAATGCCGTCTTTGCCTTTCAGCATTTCGGCCAGCTTGTCAAAGCCCCCGAATTTGTCTTGCATTTCGTCAATGACATTCAGGGAAAACAGCAAATGCCGTTCTTTATCAAGGACGATCGGCAAACGCCCGTCTTTAATCGCACTCATAACAAAATAGGGGAAGCCCCGTCAAAGGGCTTCCCCGTGCCTCCTTTTCATATTTTGTTTTGTGACAGGCGGCCAGAATTAGCCGCCCGAAGTGTTGTTCTGTTCACGAACCTTCGTAAACCAGCCTTGCGCCGCGGTTTCTGTGGGAAGTGCCACATGCTCCGCTTTCCAAAGGCCGTCAGGCCGCTTGATAAACTGCCCTGTGATCTCCGGCGTGGTGAATTCGATACTATCGCCCTTCGTCTGGTAACTCTCCGAAGGAATAGCGAACTTCACCTTGTAAAGCCAGATATATTTATACATGCCGTTCGCCTTCTTCGCGCGGAAGCCGATTGCCATATACGGGGGATCGTCGTTTTCTCCCGCATATACAACCTGATCGTCGTCCTGCGTCTGCCCCAAAATGGCCGCAAGATCGGCGGGCATAAGATCGTTTACATTCAGCGTCAGCTCTCCGGAAACGAATTCTTTTACCACTTCGTCCGCGCCATCGTCCGCGTAAAGGATCGCTTCCGCTACCTCTACGGACATTTCCGCGCTAATGGCCTTCGCCATGCGCACGGGCGTTCCGTATGTTTCTTCGCCATCTTCGCCCACGGTGATCGGCGCGCGGTAAAGATCGCGTAAACCAATAGTTGCCATAGTTTTTATACCTCCGTTTGTTCGTAATATTTCGCTTCAATCGGGACATGGTAAAACCCCGTGTCCCTCTCGTACACTTCCGGATCAATTACAAGCCCGTAAAAGCCCGCCGCCTTCAACGCCTGCTTCACACGGCGCAAAAGGGCGATATAATCGCGTTTCGAGTAAATATCAACCCTGTATGTGTATTCCGTGCCGTGCGTTTCGTCGTCTGCGGCGGCCATATCTTCCGAAGAAACAAGCTGATATGTGATATATGTACCAGCCTTCCCGCGGAAGAAGAGGCGCGCCACATTCGGGCAAAGCGCGTCAAGCGTGGATTTTAACAGGCCGTCAACTGTATCTATCATTCCTGTTCGTCCTCCCATGCCTGCCGCATAGCCGCTTGAACTTCCGGCGTTGCCTTCTGGTGCGAACGCGTGAACCACGGGCGCGCGGGCATGTTGGTTCGCCCGTATTGGTGGACAAAACCAACGGTTGCGTTCCGCTCCCCGCGGCGGTTTTTCCCGTGCGGGTACACTTCCACGCATTGCCCCGAACCCCGCTTCTTTACGGCGGTGCATTTGATAGAATTTGCAAGATCGCCAGTAACGCGGTTACTTGTAAATGTGCGCCGTATTTCCTCCTGTTCGGCCTTCACAAGCACCGCGCCGCCAGCTTTTAACATCTTCGGAACGGCCTTCGCCGCCCGCTCGCTCCGGCGCAAAAACGCTTCCTGCGCCGCTTCAATTCCGGATACCTCAAACCGCGCCATTGCCTCCGCCTCCTTCCGCGCCGCTGTCCGGTTCTTCGCTTTCTTCGACCGGAAGATCGGAAAGCGTCAATTCGGTAATTTCTCCGCTTTTGTTGACATAGGTTTTCAAAACCCTGTACCGCTTCCCGTTCAGCTCCGCGGCCTGTTGCCCTTCGTATTCTTCCGTGTAAACATCAACCTTCAATTCCACTTGAAAGCCCGCTTGCGCGGCCTTGTAGAACTCGGAATAACCCGCGGATTTCACATTGCAAAAAATGGATTTCCGTACTTCTTCCGGCTCATTCTGGAACCCGTTTGCGTTTACCGCTTCGTCGGGCGGCTTCTGCGCGATCAAGGTAATTTCATCACCCCAACGCATGATAATCACCCGCCAAACTCAAAGAACATTTCAAGTAATCATAGGCCGCGCGGTATTTCTCGCTGTCTTCGGAATATCCGAAGTTTGCCTTTGCGTAAAGGACAATCGCCCGCGTGATAAGGGGATCGCCCGCCGCGGCCTCTTTGCCTTCGGCGGGCGTATCCTCCGGAACATTCACACCGACAAGGCGCAAATCCGCTTTGCAAGCGTCGATCAGGTCTTGTATTTCATCGTCGAAAGCCGCCGTTTTTACGCGTAAGGCGTTTTTCACCTTGTCAAGCATGGTTTATCCCTCCCGAATTACGCGCCTGCGGCCTTTGCGACGACAACAAGGGAATTCTTGTCAATCACCTTGCCGTCAACAAGCATGATCGCCTTCGTTACCATGTCGTCCGTGTCGTTGTCCTCGTACTTCTTCACGGTCATGGTGTAATTGGTGTTCAGCACATAGTCCTTGAAGTTGAACAGGAACGCATACGCGCCGCCCTTCGCCGCGGTTGCCACGGAAGGCACATAGTCGCAACAAATGACGGGGCGGCCAAGCAAGGCGCGTTCCGGCTTGCCTGCAATGCCATAATTCACACGGCCTACGGGCTGTCCGGTTTCATCGACAAGGCCGTAATACTGCATAAAGGTTTTCTTTGCCATGCACCACACCGCGCCGTTTTCGTATGCCTGCGGCAATGCGGCTTCGGCGTTCACAAGGTCTTCGTATGTGGGCGTGTCGCTCTCGATCTTCTGCCCCTCGTTCGGGGTTTCGGTAAGAATGCCCTTCGGCTGTCCGCTACCCGTGCCGGATACAATGGCCTGTTCGGTTGCCTTCGTCATAGCCTCGACAACATTGTTGACAAGGGTATTTTCAAAGGCCGAAAGTGCCATTGTGTCCACTTCAAGAGATACGGCCACGGCGCAACGCAACTTATGGTAAGCAAAAGTAATGCTTCCCGTGGTCTTCTTCTGCTTGTCGCTCCCTGCGCTTTCCGCTACCCAAGAGGCAACGGGCTTCGCGCTGGAAGTAGGGATAGAAACGCCGCCCTTGTACGCGGTGCGCGTCACAAGGGGAAGGATCATTCCCACGGCCTCCATTTTCTCGACGATCCGGTTAAGAATGGTTGTCGGGATCACCGCGCCATTTTCTGCGGTTTTGGAAACAGCGTCCGCGCGGAACTCTGCGGGAATAGGCGTGCCGCGAAGGGCGTATGCCATAAATGCGCGGCGATATTCCATGCTATCCAGCGGATCGGCTTCGTTCCTCTGTTCACCGCCTGCGGGGGAAGAGGGGGAAGGGAAGGTGCGGACAACCGCGCCGCCGCTTCTGCCCTCCGCAATGGAATTCAGAAGGTTGTTGCGCTGTTCGGCGGCGGCCATCAGCCCCGCCCGCTCGGTTTTCAGGTTGTTCACTTCGGTTTCAAACGCGGTCAACTGCTCCGCGGTCAGCTCCGCGCCTCTCTGCTCGATCTCGTTCGCAATCGCGGCAAGGCGGGCTTCAATTTCCTGTAATCTGTTCATAGTGTCATACCTCCAACATGATTTTTAGTTTTAATAGCTGTGCTTTCCGCGCTAACGCCTCCCGCCTCTCTGCTTCGATCACTCCGTCGAAGAAAGAACGCGCGGATATTTCGGTATCGCTGTTTGCGGGGTAAGATACCGCCGAAACATCGTAAACCTTCTTGATCTTCAAAATGGTTCTTGTGTGCGTGTCCCTGTCGTATGCGTCTTCTAAAACCTTGAACGCCCACGACATTTTTGTAATTAAGCCGTTGTTGATTTCTTCGTAAAGGTCTTGTGCGGCACGGCTTTTCGATAAATCGGCAAAAGTAAAGAGGCCGCTTTCGTCGGCCTCTATTCCAAGCGTTTTATTCGATTGTCGGGCAAGCACCTTGCCTTCGTGGTTGTATTGCATGATAACATCGGACATGTCCGCGCCAACAAGCGCGTTCCGGTCTATGACTTCAAAGTATTGCACCCCGTCGAACTCATAGAGAAGATACGGCTTGTTGAAGGTGGTTGCATAACCTTCTACATAGAATTCGCTGTCAAACCTCTTCGTCGCCTTCTTCGCCGCCGCCGTCAACGGAAGCACCATCGACCGATATTCCCGATCCTTCATTACCGGCATTTGTGTTCGCCTCCTTTCCAAGCTGTGAAATTTCGGTGTATTCCTTGCGGATATAGTATTTTTCGCCGCCCTCCACATGCGCCATGTTCCAAATGTCCATAACGCCGTTTCGGTTCAGCAACCCGCGATCGAAAAGCTGTGTTGAAATGTTCAGCTTCGTTTGATTGCTTGCGTATTGAAGCCTGTTCGCGGTGAACACGATTGCGTTTCCGTGGGCGATTTCCCGCGGCGTAAAGGTCATGTTTGACATGACAAGGGATAATTGCAGGGCGAAAGGCTCTATTTTCCCTTCGTAATACGCGTTCCATTCGTCTTCGGTGTATTTGTTTTGAATGATCCCCGCCGAAGTGCCGAAGTAGTTAAACACATTTTCGTTAATCTGCCCCATTTGAACCGCGTTGACGGTGAAGGGCTTGCTATCAACCTGTTTTACATCTGCGAATTTCTGATCGTAGATAATCATTCCGCTTTGATTGTCCGCGGAAAGGTTGTCTTCGGTGAAGCGTTCCCGCTCCTTCTTTATGTCCTCCGGCGAAAGCATGTTAGCGATACGGGCAAGGAAACGGATCGAAGCCGAATTTTTAACGCCGTTTATAATGCCCTGATTGTTCGCGTGGATCAACTGCATTGTTGGCCGCAAGGCGCGGTTGTCCTCTCCAAAAAAATCGTCTGAATATTGAAATTGCGTCAAAATCCCCACGCGGTCAAACTCGATCGCCGCCCGCTGTCCGTTGGAAAAGGTGTACCGCAAGAAGGGCGCGCCGCCGACCTCTAAAACCTCGCAATTTTGCGGCAATAGGGGATAATAACCCGCTATGCCGCCGAATTCGTCTTCAAGAGGCACAATAAAAGCCGTGTTATTCACGGCAAGGATTGTCGCCAGCCTGTAAAGAAACTTTGTCGTGTCTTGAAACGGGTTCGGCCTGAACTGCAATGTTCGTTCAAGGTGCTTTTTCGCGCTCCCCGTAATTTCCGGCTTCAATTTGCTACAAAAAGTAGCGAATGAATGAATAGCCGCCCGCGTGATCTCCATTTCGTACACACTTTCGGGCGCGTTTGTGAAAACGGGCGTGTACCCGTTTAGCATTTTGAAGTAGCCCGTTGGAACAAGGTTGTTCCGCGGCCTTCGGAAGATAGTTTCAAACACTCCCATTTTTCAAATCACCCCGCATTTTTCAGCATTACGCCGATTTCGTTATAGTATTTTTGCCGGACGGTCATTGCGTCAATGACTGATACAAAGCCGTCGATCCGCGCCCGCTGTTCAATCTTGACAGGCCGGAACTTGCGCGTTTCCATGTTGTGCTTTAAGGCCACATTCAGGAAATGCGACTTTAACAAGCTGTTATCCGGTATTTTGAAATTACCATCAAGCAAAATCCCTTCAAACTCGCGGATCACGCCCGCAAGGTTTTCACCCTGAAAAACATCGTCCATGTGGAAGCCGTATGCCGCCATGTCGTCAATCAGGTATTGCGCGCTGTAACGGTCATACCCGACTTTCAGCACATAGATTTCATATTTTTCTTTCAGCATGACGAACCAGTTATAAACATCTTTGTAATCTACATAGTTTTCGCCGGAAAGGGTAACAACGCCCTTTTGCACAAATATGTCATAGGGTACGCCGTCGATCGCCGTTGCCCGCTCGACGCGGTTTGCAGGCATAAAGAATTGTGTGAACGCGTATAGCTTGCCGCCGCGCTCCACAATGACGGTTGCCGCGGTAAGGTCTGTTGTCTGCGAAAGGTCAATGCCGCCCACGGCGTAAGAATGCCGGAAGTCTTCAAGCGTGATTTCTGCCGTTGCGCCTTCTACTATGTGCGCGTCAAGCCACGCAATAGAAGAATTCTGCTTGATATTGCAATACTTCGTCAGGAATTCGGCCTTTTTACTTGCGGACATTTCCGCAACCGCTATTTCCTCGCGGAAGAAGTCAGGGAACACGGAAACGCCCATGTTCGGGTTTGCCTTCTTCAACTCTTCAATATCGTTCCATTTTTCCACATCGTCAATCATGTAGAGGAACGGCAAAAGGCGGCGTTCCTTGCTATTGCCTTTCAAGAAAGCCGTGCTTCGCTTCATCAATTCATCGTAAATTCCGTCGTTCTCATATCCCGCCGTGGAAATGGACAGGATCAGCGGTTGCCGCCGTGCGCCAAGCGCGGATTTCATAACCTCGTATTGCTTCAAACCGCCGTCGCCGCGCCAGCTTGCAACCTCATCATTGACGACCAAATGCGGGTTGAAGCCGTCGCTTTTCTTCGCATTGAACGCCAGCGGCTTAACAACCGTGTTCGTGTCCTCTATGTAAATATCGGAACGCCGCTTTTTCGCCAGCTCCGCAAGCTCCGGTTCTTTCTTCAACATCTGGTAAAAGTTATCGTAAACAATGGCCGCTTGATCCAGCTTCGGCGCAAGGCAATATATTTTTGCGCCGTATTCTCCATCAAGATACGCCATATATGCGATAATGGCCGACGCAAAAAGCGTCTTGCCGTTCTTCCGGCCTATGACAATAAACACTTCACGGAAGACGCGCAAGCCGTCCGCGTCCACGATCCCGAAGATAACGGAAACACAAGCCTTCTGCCACACTTCCAGATTCAAAAGGTCTTCGCGGCCTTCGCAATGGTGACAGAAGTTTTCTATAAACTTGATCGCTTTGTTGGCCTTCTTCGCATTGAAGAAATATTCGCCCCGTTCAAGCCCCGCTATGATGATTTCATAAATCAGCCGAACCCATTTGCCAACCGTATATTTCCCGCTCTGAATACCTGAAAAATATTCGTAAATGTAATTCGCAAAGGGCATTATTCGTCCCTCAACGCCTGCAATTTACTTTCTTTTTTCTTTTCAGGCGGCACAAGATCGGTCAACTGCTTAATGATTGCGGCATGGTTTTTTGTCATTGCTATATGGGTTTTCACCGCGTCGCTTTGCTTCGTGCCTTTCTGGTTTTCGCCGTTCTGGTACTCCACAACATAGCCTTCGGCGTTGATGATTTCTTGTAGCTCTTCCAGCGAAACGGCCATGAACGCGGCGTTTTTTATCAGGCTTTCCACGGTTTGCAACTTGTTTTTGTCAAGGTCTTTGAAAACCCGCTTTAATCGGGCAATCTCTTTTTTGATCTTCTGTTCTTTCGTAAGCTCCTTCTTTGTCGCCACAAAAAGCGCCCCCTTTCTACACCGTCAACCACACCCCCACGGGTACACCCGTTATGCGCGCGCCTGCGGAGTTTTTTTAACCTCCCGCCCTCGGTGTTTCACCCTCCCTAATTCGGCGGCGAATGGGGGGGGATATACAAGATTTCCGTTTGCGTCGAAAGAATAACGCTTCTTCCGTTCGCCTCTGTGGTGTTCCTTGTTGTGGCAATCTTGACAAAGTGCCTCCAAGTTATCCCATGAAAGCGCAATGTACGGATTGTTTATATTCTCCTTCGTCAAATAGATTTTGTGGTGTGCAATCTTCGCAACAACTGGATTGTCGGGCGTGGAACATCGTTCGCAAAGATAACCCTTCGATTGCAAGAAGCCTTCGCGACACGCGCGCCACGCGTCCGAATTATAGAACTGTTCAGCCCACGCCTTCACGCCTGCCGCCTCCTTTCGGGCAATAAAAAAAGCCCTCACGGGCGAACCCGCGAAGGCTTGTGAAGTGCGCTGTTTATTTGCATTTAATCAGCGTAATAATTATAGCATATATGGACGGTACACACAAGGGCGCGAAACGGGCGCGAAACGGGCATTTTTCGGCCTGTTTTTATCTCTTCATTCCTGCCCGCAAGTATGCGGCACAATCCTTCAACCTCTGTCCCTCTCCTTCCGGTATGTACCCACGCCAACCGCCGCGGGTTTCCCGAACATGCACACGGCCATGTCATTAACGATTTTGTTTCGCCATCTGCGCGCGCTCTTCGCGTCACGGATCAACCCCATTCCCTCCAGCTCTGCGGCTATGGCTTCCCATGTGTACGGCTCCGCGCCTGTCGGACGCTCGTTGCCCTGCGCGTCCTCTCCGAAGTAATACATGCGGATCACATGGAATTCTTTTCGCTCTGCAAACAGCTTTACAACGCGGTCAATCTCTTCAAAGCGCGCCCGCGTCCTGTGGTAAGATATGATTTTATCCCGCTTCATTTCGTCAAGTATATCTTCCTCCGTGCGGTATGTGTACCCGCTCGAAGGGGAATAGCTTGAAATACTCGCGCTTCGGCCTTGAAGCTCCACATGTGTATAGGCTTCATAATCGGCCACCAGCGCGGCCAGCTTTTTATAATTAAAAAGCAAACTTTCCATTGCGCGGAAATAATTTACTTCGCCGCCCATGCCGTCAATATAGGCCATAGAAGCAGTTTCCCGCGCGACCTCGTTTATCAGCTCCCGCACTTCGTCAGTAATCAAGCCCGTTTTTTTCTTGCCCATGTCTGAACCCTCGCTTTCCGTTTACTCTTCGTTGCCGCCATCTTCGGGCGGCGCGTCCGCTTCGTCCGAAAATACACGGACGATCGCGGCCACTTCGTCAAAATCCAGATGCACGGGCTTGTTTTCGGTTATCCCGCTGATATTGTATCCCGTTACCTGTTCAAGCCCGTTCCTTTTCAGCGTGAATTTATCGCATTTCACCGTAAATTCCGCGCCGCTCTTCAAAATCACACGCATAGACATTTTCGCCATGTTTAACCCTGCCTTTCTTCTGCCTGCGGCTTGCCGTAATTCGGGTTTGGTGTCTTTACCCACCAGCGCGCCGCGGTGTTTTCCTCTTCGGGCTGTGCGCCCGCTATGATTTCATGCGTTGACGGCAAGAACATATTCCCCGCCGCCGAAAAATCCGCTTGTTTCTGTTCCCGCTCCTTCGTGCCTTCAACATACCCGCGCAAAGCAGGGGAAAAACAGGCGGCAAGGGCTGTCCCCATTGCGGCGAACATATCGCCAAAAGCGCGGGCGGCCTGCCGGATCGTCCGGCCAGCTCTACGCGCCGCCGCGCCCATCTGCCAGAATGCCAGCGACGGACGCAAAGACAAAAACAGGGCTTCATACGATCCAAATTCGCCAACGCGTGCGGCCATGCGCGCCGCTTTGTCCCGCTGGATACCGTAAGACATAACCAGCTTCAAAAACCGCTTCTTTTTCAACCTTTTTTTCCTCCCATTGTCAAATACTCTGTAATCACCTTCGCGGCGGCTTCCCACCCCTTGCACAAGGCCACAAAATAGCCTTGTTTTTCAAGGTTTGACAACCACGCTTTTTGATCGTCGCTTGTTTTACTGCCTTTCTGCCGCTTTAGCTCTATGTAAAGGCCGTGAAAACCGCCACGGGCAACGGGTAAGCACAAATCCGGCACACCCGCCTTCACGCCTTCGGCGCGGAAGCGTCCGGCCTCTGCTTTCTTCCGGCTCCCGCCGTTCGGCACATGGTAAAGCAACGCCAATTCAGGGAAACGCCCGCTTTGAAATGCCGCCCACCTGAAAAGGCATTGTTGTTCCACGCTCTCCGTTGGAACCGGAAGGGAAGGGGCGTTATTCTTCAAGATAATTCACCGCCTTTTCCACATATCCACACGGCAAGGCGTTTCTTCTTCGACATTCTGCCGCCGCGCCTGCCCGTGTTTCGTATAGCTCGTTCGGCCACACGCCTTCGTATTGCTCGAAGTATTCGCTTTCGCCAATATCCCAACGGACAAGGAATGCGCCGTATTCTTCGTTCACGGCAACGATTGTCACGGGGACAGGGCAGAAGCGTTCCCAAATGTCCGTAACAAACCAATATTGCCCGCCAATCTCCGGATTTTCTACCACCGCGCGCACCCCCTCAAAGCTGGACGATCCCGCCAACGCGTGCAATGGCCGCGGGCGTTACGGTTCTTCGCTTCAAAACCGCCGTGATCGTATTCCCGAAGCCTTCATAATGCGCTTTTGTCGTGACAAAGTATTGCAATTCGGGGTTCAGGCGTGCGCGAAGCCTCAATTTGAAAATCAGACTTTCGGTTACTTCGGTTTCAATCCGGTAAACCGCTATTTTGCCCGTTGCGCGGTCAACTTCGCGGCAAATTACCATCATTTCCGTTGTGTTCATTGCGTACCCTCCGTTTCTTTTTCTGCTTCTGCGGCGGCGCGGCCTTCCGGTGTAATTTTGCGTATATGTACGCGCCTGCCACAAAATCCGAATACCGCACGGCGCATTCGTTAAAGCTGTATTCAGGGAAAAGCGCGGCGAAGATCGCGGCGGGTTTCGCCTCGAAGTCTTCGGCCATCTGCTCCACCTTGCGGCGGCTTATTTTAGTGTCGGCCTCCGTGATTTTCGGATCAACAAGGTTTTTACTTGCCGCCCACCGTTTGCCGCCGTTCGGCTCCTTCGTCATATAGCGCGCAAGGGCTTCTAATCCGTAATCGTCCGGTTGCAGGCGGCGGGCATTTGCATACCCGCGGCCATTCCAAAGGGCTTCGGCTTTGTCCCGATCCATGCCGGACATAATGACATGGTGGTGAACACGCTTGCGTCGCCCGTCTTTCCCGCCAAACTCGATCACATAGGCATATTTCAATTCGGGAAGGCCATTCTTCCGGCGATACTCCCGCACCCTGCGAAGGTAATTCCGAATATCGCGGCGCGCCTGCTCTTCGTCCGGAACAAAGCCGTTTGAATATGTCAGCGTTACGCAAAGGTCTTCTTCCGTGAAATTCGCATTGATCTTCCGAATGAACTTCTTTTTTGCGTTTTTGTCATTCAGGTTCTTTTGTGCTTCCCGTGTTGTGTGCTTCTTTGCCTCTCGAACCTCGTTTTGCGTGTTCCATATCGGGAATATCTCAACTTCAAGCACATTTCCCGCCTTGATCGTGCGGGTACGATAACGAAAAACATTCCTGTGCCGGAACCGATCAAACGCCCTTTCGGTGTTCTCTCCGGAAAGGTCAAAGAGGAATTCATATTTTGCGCTGTTGTACGGCATGTTGTTTCCTCCCTGCTCGTGGTAAAGGTTTCACCCCCTCCCGTCCCCCTAAAGGGGGAAGCAGGCTCAAAGGAATTGAACACGCAAGGCCGGAAGGTTTGCATTTATCCCCGCCGCCTTTCCTGCTTCTATCACTCCGGCAACAACCCATCAAGGGCAAGCCGCTTTCGCGGTGCTGTCGCACCCTTGACAGCTTGCCGCCTCCGTGATCCTGATAAAGCAGGCGACGGGGAATTGAATACAAACCAGCACTTCCGGAATTCTGCTTTTCCGTCCATGTGTTAATACCCATTACAAGCCCGTAATACGCCGTGTTCCGGCGTTTCTTGACATTCTGCCGCCGCGGTGTTATACTGTCGTTAGTTTGAATAGCTCTTTTCGCGGCGACGCGAAGGGGGAAAGGCGGCTTGCAGGCAACGCAAGCCGCCTTCTTCTTTTCTATCCGTTATTAAAGCCCGCGGCCTCCGTGTACTCTTCGCAAGGCTCTTCTTCCTTCGGCTTGAACCGAAGGCCGTTCACACACCCGATACACGGAAGCGGGCGCAAGCCGTCCGGCTGTGTGCCGTCGCGGTGCTTTTTGCACTCTTCCAACTTGCCGCATGTATCGCACCAGCAACGGCGGCAATCCTGAATATCCGTTTTCAACTCCGGTTCTTCGTCTTCTCCATCGTGTACCAGCTCAACGCCGCCGTTTTCGGCGGCCAGCTCTTGCGCATAGGCGGCGAAGCCATCGGCCACGCCGCGGGCGAATGCGTCAGCCGCCGCCGCGCACGCGTGCGCAAGGTCAAAACCCATCGTGTGCGCCATTTCAACAAGGGCTTCTTCGTTTAAGGCTTTATTTTCTGCCACGGTGTCCACCGCCTTTCAATCCTCTGTAAATGCCTACCACAACGGCATACGCGATCACAACCGCCACGGAAAGGCAAACCACGCCGACAAGCGTATAAAAGGCGGCAACCATAAATTCAAATGCCGTCATTTTGAACCCGTCCTTTCTTATATATAATGTATAGGGGATAGGCCGCCCCATCGTGCGGGGCGGCCTTTTCTGTTATCCCTTGATAAGCTCGAACGCCTGCGCGTCGGTAAATCCGGCCTTTTTCAGCTCCGAATACCAGCCGAAAAGCTGTTTTGCTTCTTTTTCCTGCTCTTCTTGTTTGCCTTCTCCGATTGTGGCCGGAATATCAAAGGCGGCGGCAATGTGCTTCATCATGTCCACCGCGTCCGCGCGCTTCTGGTCTTCGTCTTCCTGCTCCTTTTCGCGGGCGGCCTGCGCCTCTGCTTCGGCAAGAATGCCCTTCGGCTCTTCGCCTTCCCCGAAAATGGCCTTGTTCAGCCCTTCCGCAAGGGCTTTCCCGATCATTTCACCGAACGACGGCTTGCGCTCGTTCACTTCGCCTTCGCCATAAGATACCAAAATATCAGATTTCAGAGCGCAAAGCGGACGCACGCCCCAGCCGCCGAATGCACGCGATGTTGTTGTCCAACGCCCCCGAAGTGACGACATTGCGCACAAAACTTTTATAGCCGTTCCGCTCGGTTGAAAACGGGGTACAAGTCCAATAGTCTTCCGACGCTTTCGGAATGATTTTGCGGAATGCGCGGTACATCTGATCCGTGATAAGCCCGATCTTTGCGCTGTCCGTGCCGTAATCGTCTAAACCATCGTCGGAAGTCAGGTCAAGGACGATCGGCACAAACGCTTCTTTGTCCGCGCCCGCGGCGGCCAGCTCTTCCAGAAAATCACCGTTCAGGAAAGCGCGGACGGAAGAGGCGGCAAAATCGTTCTTGTTGTCCGTGTCGAAAGCCATGTACCGAACTTCGCCGTTTTCGTCCTTCAACACATCTTCCGCAAGGCAAAGCGACATATTCGGGCGTGCGTCCAGCACAACCCACTTCACACCGCCGTATGTAATGCGGCTTTCTGCGCCAAACTGTCCGATCTTTCCGGTTTTCAAAGTCTTTTCCATTTGAATAGCTCCTTTCAATTTTTCCAGCACCGCCAACACAAAGCGGGCGGCGCGTGATTGTGATATATCGGCTTTCAATTTTTCAAACGCAAGGGAAAGCCCCTGCGCCGTTTCTGCAATCGTGGGATCGTGTGCGGCCTGCTCCCGCTCGTTCAGCATGGTTCTTCGCCGCCTTCCCCGAAAAGGTCTTGCGCGATCCGGTTGTATTCCTCAAAAATCCGGTCAAAGGCGGCCTTCCACGCTTCGCCATGCTCCCGATCTTCCGGCGTGGCGACATGCGCCAATTCGTGCGCGAATATTTCAACGCCTGCCGCAATGGGGATTTCTCCGGATACCTCCACAACGGGCGGCGATCCGTCTTCCGGAAAGGTTGTCACCCCGCAAGCCGCGCCGCCGCTTCCGTCTTCTACCTCCGGCGCAAAATAGGCCGCGTATTCCCGTTCGGGGTAAAGGTTCTTGAAGGCCAATGCAACCAACGCGAACGGATCATTTGCAAAGGGCGATACCAGCCGCCCCGCTCCCGCGGTCAACATTTCTTCCCGCCGTGACGATATGGGCGGGTTTTGTTGTATTCGTGCTTGATCCGTATTGCCTCTTCAATATCAATTCCGGCGTGGCCGCAATAGTCCAGAATGCGGATCATGCAATCGGCCAATTCCACCGCCACGCCTTCCGGCTTTTTACTCTGCGCCGAACAAGGCGCGTCCGGATTTTCCGGATTGTATGGCCTGCTTCCGCAATGCGCGCTTCCGTCTTCTTCGCAACATACCCCGCCAGCATTGCACGGGAAGTATAGAACAGGCCGCCCGCTCCGGTATTCTTCCAAAGCCTCCGCAAGCTCCGAAACGCAAAGCATAAGGATTTCGGGCAATTCCCGTTCCTGCTCCCACCAGCCATGCGCAACGGCATTTTCATGTACCACCGCGGCAAGCTCGTTCAATCCCTGTTTTTCCATCGTCTGAACTGCTCCTTTCAAATTCGGCGCGTTTCATACGCCTTTTTCAACGCCTCTTGCCCTCTGCTCATAATGGAAGGGGAAGCGATACCCAAAAGGGCGTTTACAAGCGTTCTGCACGCTATGTATTCGTTACCCCGCTTTTCGATCCAAAACGCCGTGGTTTTGAACTTGTCTGTTTTGATCCTTCTGATTTTCAGCATTGCGCACCCTCTCTTCCTGTTCGGCCTCTTTCACGCATTCGCATGTTTCGCCATAGTCAAGGTGACTTCCACGCCGATCGCAAACCTTGTATTTCACGATTTCACCGCCTTTCCGTTATAAATCACCAGCATAGAGGGGAAGGGCGCGGGATCGGCGGCGTTGCCGTCGTCGTCCGTAAACCGAAGCCGCCCACGAATAAAGCGAATTTCCGCTTTGTGGTATATAAAATCGTGGAAATAGCTTGTATCGGTACGCGCTGGAATAAGAAGAACAATCGGCGTTCCGGCCTGCGCCTCTTCGTATGCCTTTTGAACCCACTTGCCGATTTCGCGCCCATACGGGGGATTGCAAAATACTGTACCCCCCCCCCCCCCCCCCCCCCCAAGAGGATTTAAGCCCGTCCGTTTCCGGCGTGAAGTATAGCGGGCATTTTGCCGTTTTGTCTGTGGCCGCCGCGTCCAGCGTGAAGGAAAATTCTTCGTTCAGCTTGTCGAAGAAGTCTTGCGGCGTACACCAGCACATATTTTTAGAAGATAACAAAGCCTTGTTCATGCGCCCGCCCTCGCTTTCTGTAATTCCCGTTCAAGGCGTTCAACCTTCCGGCGCAAGGCGCGGTTGTCGGCGTTCACCCGCTCGATCTCTGCGGCCAGCTTGTCCGCGGCGGTGTCCGTTTCCTTTTGATAATCGCAAGGGCGCACAACTTCGCAAATATAAACCGTTTTGCCCGATCCGGAAAAATTGCTTTTCGTTTCCTCCGTCTGCAACACAATGTCCCGCGTGGCGCGGATTTCATCAAGCGACATCAGCACAAAGCGGGAATGCCTCTGCGTCCTAATCATCGTCGCCCGCCTCGCTTTCCGGTTCAATGATTGCCCCCGTTTCCGGATCAACCTTGAATTGCCCCGCGCTCTCTGCGGCGGCCTGCCGCTCCCGCTCCTGTTCCCGAAGGTCAAGAGAAACGGCGCATTGCCGTGTCAGCTCTTGCAGGCGTTGAACGAATTGCGCGCTTATAACATCACACGGCATAATTACCGCTTGAAGCAGGAAGCCCGCTTTTGCCACGATATACGGCGCACCGAAAGGCGTTACCCGCTCGTAAAGCTCCAATACATCAAGCACATCTGAAACGGGCGACAAATAACGGCTTTCGATGAAAACCAGCCCGCGGCGTGTCTGTAAGGGCTTCAAGGTCTTTCCGCTATACACAATCGAAAGGTTGCCTTGTTCAATGATCTTTTCGGTTGCGTCGGTGTCCTCGAAGCTGATCCCCTCCGGAATGTCACGATACCGCACAAGCCAGTCTTCGCGCTGTTTCTCCGGCACATCGAAGATCGTTAAAATGCTTTCTTCGTCCAGCTCCGGAAGGCCGGAAATGGGGTAAACCGTGTTTCCGTCGCCTATGTACTGCGATAATGTGCCGCTATCGCTGTATCGGTTGAATAGAACAACCTGTTTGTTTTTCTTGCATATCGTGGCAATACTTTTTATCTTCATTTGTGGCGGCCTCCTTTCCGGAAGTCCCGCACGGTATCGCGGATCGTGGTTTCCGTCAGATACCAGAACAGCGGCAACCCTAAAAGTAACGCTTCGCCGCCGATCGCCTCGTATCCGCGTTCGGCAAGGGCGTACCCCTGCCCCCAATGGAAGAGAAGAACGCCCGCCGCGGTAAGGGCGGCGTATTTCAGGACGGCAAAGGCAACATTCGCCGTCAATGTGCTTCCCGCTACCCGAAGAGGGCGGGAACGGCGGCGCGTGGCCGCCTGTGTGTTTTGAATAGCTCTTTGCATGTGTGATCCTCCTTTACTCGGTTTCGCCCGCGGCAATGGCCTTCCGTAATGTGTGCCGCTCCATACCTTCGGCCATCAATCCCACTTTCGCATAGTAGGCTTTTTCTTCCGGCGAAAGCTCTTCAATGCTTCGCGGCTTCACTTTGTCGGCGGGCGGGAAAAGATTGTTTTTGTTTGCGAATGCTGAATAAAATATTTCAAGCTCTTTCTTCATTGCCTCTTTGAAAAAGGCGTAATTCGCTTCGATTTCCAACCGTTCCGCGGCGGTGCATTCCGTCCCCATCTTTTTTCGCTTGCGCCCGCTATATTCGCCAACGCACCCGAAGCCGCCCGCACCTGTCACCATATAAATGATCTGGTTCAACAACCGCCGTTCGGTTTCTTGACTGTAAGGGAACCATGCTGTTTCGCGGCGTTCCTCTTCAATCTCGGTTTCGCTGATCCCGTATTGCTCCATCAGGCGGGTAAGAAGGGTTTGTGCGTTCTCGCGCTCTCCGTCAACGCCCCGATCGGCAAGAGCTTTTATTTTCTTCAAAAGCTCCGCTTTGTTTGACATTCCCGCCGCCCCTTAATATTTGCCGTAAACAATCACGGCCATATAAGGGCGATCGGTTTTCGCGGCGGTTACAATGGCCGTATTGATCCACGATACCCGCAAGAAGTCGCGCGCCGCCCGCTTTGCCAGCCTCCACACCGCCCGCGCGTCGTCGTCGCCAAACTCTGCGACGGCTTCAAGGCTGAATTCGCACACCTTGACGATCCTTCCGTAAGGCTTGCGTGCGGGGCGTTCCTTCATGTATTCTTTGTTGCCCTCTTTGCACTTGATAATTTCGATCGGGCGGGGGAACTGCCAGCCGCCGCCCTGCTTGTCCTGCTTCTGCTTCGACATAGTTTGAATAGCTCCTTTCGCTTAACTGCTGTATGGATTTTTCAAGCTCCAATCCCAAAACATGCCGCCTTCGTATTCCGTCCGGAAATGGTTTACTTCTCCATCACCCGTGAAGAAGACATATTCAGCGGGAAGGACGCGGCCAACCTCGCCGCCTTCCCGTTTTTCCCGCTCCCACCGTATCAGCACATCGGCGGCAATCGCCTTGAATTCCTCTGTTGCCGGATAGTCCGGCGAATATCCGGCAAATTGGTGCGGCTGTGTTACTACTTCGGCCACGGTGTCCGGCCAGCCTTCCGCGTCAACGCGGTTCAGGACGCACCAGACAACCGCCGCTTTGTGCATATCCGAAGGAATGCCGCGGGCTTCGCCCCATATCAGGCGCGCCAGCATTTCAACTTCCGCTTCGTCCGGTATGTATGGGGCGGGCGTAGGTGTCAGCGTGGGCGCTGTGGGCGCGTCCAGCTTGTTCCGCTCGGCCTCTTCAAGCGTAGGCGCGGGCAACGCTTGATCCTGCCCGCCGGGGCTGTCGTCCTCCATCGGAACCACCACCGCGACCGCCGCGGCGAAGGCGCACCCGACAACCACCACGGCCAGAAGCAGGAAGGGAAGGGGCGAACGGCGGCGCGTCCTGCGTCTGCGGTTCATAGTCTGTTTACCCGTCATAACAACCACACGGCGCACCACATAAGCAACCGCCCTTTGTCTCCGGAAATAATTGATCGAAGGAAATTTGCGCTTCTTCAAACTCCTTTGCCCGCATAAATTCCGCGTAATAGTCGCCCCACGCCCATGAACGGCCAAGCCCCTTCGCCGTTTTCAAATTTTCTGCGGCGTTTTGCTCCATTTCTACCGCTTTTTGAAATAGATCGGGGAATTGTTCCCAAAGGGCTTGAATTTCCTTCTTCTTCATGGAAGGGCAGAAATAGCAACTTGATTTTGCAGGAAGCGGAAGCCCTGCCCGCTGGATCACGCGCACACATTCCGCGCGATCCCACCCCCATTCATAGAGCGGATAACGGTTTTCAATTTTCTTGTTTTGTTCATTCGCCGCCTCGCCGTGTTGAACTCTTCGTGTTTCGCCTGCGTCGTATCCGATAAACTTTATAATTTTTCGTCCTGCCGCCCATTCCGCTTTACATGCCGCGTTATTGTTCAAAAACTTTTCCGTAGGGCGAATTTTATATTTTTGCGAACAGGTCTTAAACCCGAAAGCGATTGCCGGAAGCGTCTTGCGCTCAAAACATTCCGTTTCAAGGAAAAGGCGGTTGCCCTCTTTATCCGTTGTGTAAACCGTTGTGATCTCCGGCAAGCCGTGATTTATTAACCATGCGTTGAACTGTTCTATAAATTTGTAGGTGTGCGGCTGTTCTGCGCCTGTGTCTGCGAAGATAATAAGATCAATCGGAATTTTCCGAAGATACATGCCGATAATCATTGCGGTACTATTCGTACCGCCGCCAAAAGAAACTAAATTCACGCTTTACACTCCCTTTCTTCTGCCAATATCGCGGCAACCTCAATTCCTGATATGGTTTCCGGATTAAACAAATTCAATATTTTATTCCACGCTTTAGCCGCGCTTTGTGCCTCTATGGTTGCGCCTGTTTTGCTCCCGTCTGTGTAAGTCACGATCGCGGCATATTTCATCAACATAGTTTGAATAGCTCCTTTCGCGCCTATCGTGCTTTTAGGTTTAACCACCATTCCGGATTATTCCGGAATTTTTCATGCGGACAATATGTGCAATCCGTAGAAGGGCACTTCCGGCAATACCGTTTGTGAAATTCGTCGTCCCACGGCCCTTCTAAAATCGGCAATCCTCGAAGGAACGCCCCAAGCCCTGCGGGGGATTGCGCCAGCTTTTCAAAATTAGTCACCGTCAAAACCTCCCGTTCAGCTCCCGCCGTTTGCCTGTGCCGCCCCGCGGCGGCCTCTTCGCTTGAAGTTTTCCCGAACCACCGCTTGCGCCCGCTCCGCGCTGTAAACTTCGCGTTGCGCCGCGTCCACTTCTCCGGTATAGCCTCGTTGCAATTCGTGATAGATCGTCGCGGTATGCACGCCAAGCCGCGCGGCGATTTCAAGCGGGCGATCCCCGCGGGCGTGCCACGCCTCGATCTTCTTTCGATCCTCAAAATCCAGATACCTATAATTTCCCGCCATGTCTTCACCCCGTTTCTATTGCGGTTTATCGTGGTTTGTGGTATAAAAAAATAAATGCGGAAGGTTCGTAATTCCCGTTCGGGGGAATTCGTTTCCTTTCGCATTTAATATTACAACCCACAACCGCACCGAAATTGCCCAGGAAATCCTTGAAAATTATGAGGACATGGGTGTATAATATTGGATTGGGAAAGAACCTCAAAAAGGAAAAAATAGAGGAGGACATTTTATGGCAGAAAAACAGACCAAATTTATTTTCGTCACCGGCGGCGTCGTGTCGGGCCTTGGCAAGGGCATCACGGCTGCATCTCTGGGCCGCCTGCTGAAGTGCCGCGGCCTGAAGGTGGCCAGCCAGAAGCTGGACCCCTATGTGAACGTGGACCCCGGCACCATGAGCCCCCTGCAGCACGGTGAGGTGTTCGTCACCGACGACGGCACCGAGACCGACCTGGACCTGGGCCACTATGAGCGCTTCATCGACGAAAACCTGAACAAATATTCCAACCTGACCACCGGCAAGGTGTACTGGAACGTGCTGAACAAGGAGCGCCAGGGCGCTTACCTCGGCCAGACCGTGCAGATCATCCCCCACATCACCAACGAGATCAAGAGCTACATCTACAATCTGGCTTCCTCCACCGAAGCCGATGTGGTCATCACCGAGATCGGCGGCACCACCGGCGATATCGAGAGCCAGCCCTTCCTGGAGGCCATCCGTCAGGTGGGCCTGGAGCAGGGCCGGGACAACTGCTGCTTCATCCATGTGGTGCTGGTGCCTTACATCTCCGGCTCGGACGAGTACAAATCCAAGCCTGCCCAGCACTCGGTCAAGGAGCTGCAGGGCATGGGCGTGAACCCGGATATCATCATCCTGCGTGCCGACGGCAGCGTGGGCGGCGAGATCCGCCGCAAGATCAGCACCTTCTGCAACGTAAAGCCGGAGTGCGTCATTGAGAACCTGACCATGCCCAGCCTCTACCAGTGCCCGCTGATGCTGCACACCAACGGTCTGGACGACGTGGTGGTGAAAAAGCTCAAGCTGGACGTGCCCCCTGCCGACCTGACCGAGTGGAAGCAGGTGGTGTCCCGCATTGCCACCCGCAGCAAGACCTGCAGCATTGCACTGGTGGGCAAGTACGTCAAGCTGCACGATGCTTACCTCTCCGTGATGGAAAGCCTGTACCACGCCGGGTTTGAGAACGACAGCCAGGTGGAGATCCGCTGGGTGGAGAGCGAGGACCTGACCGATCAGGCCGCCTGCAAGGAAGCCTTTGCCGATGTGGATGGCATCATCGTGCCCGGCGGCTTCGGTGACCGCGGCATTGAGGGCATGATCCAGGCCGCACAGTACGCCCGCGAGAACCATGTGCCCTACTTTGGCATCTGCCTGGGCATGCAGATCATGGTGATGGAGTTTGCCCGCGGTGTGCTGGGCTACAAGGACGCCAACTCCAGCGAGTTCACGCCGGACGGTGCCCACAACGTCATCTCCCTGATGCCGGACCAGCAGGGCAACATCCCCAAGGGCGGCACCATGCGTCTGGGCAAGTATCCCTGCGCCGTCAAGCCCGGCACCAAAATGGCCGAGTGCTACGGTGAGGCCGAGATCTGGGAGCGCCACCGCCACCGTTACGAGTTCAACAACGACTTCCGTCAGGAGATGGAAAACGCCGGACTGGTCATTTCCGGCACCAGCCCGGACGGCCGTCTGGTGGAGACCGTGGAGCTGCCCGGCCGCGACTTCCATCTGGGTGCCCAGTTCCACCCCGAGTTCAAGAGCCGCCCGAACCACGCACACCCCCTGTTCAAGGGTTTCATCGCCGCAGCTCTGAAGTTCCGCGCCAGCGAGCAGCGCAGCCTGCTGCACATGTGATCCGTGAAAAGAGTGCCATGCCGAAACGCATGGCATTCTTTTTTTGCCCGGCGTTCATCCGGGCTTTCGGCCCCCTGCATTGCCCGCCAAGCCTTGCAAATCCGGCCGGATTGTGGTATGCTGAGAGCGGTAAATAAGGGAGTCTGCTAAAGCAGGCTGAGAGTGGGCTGTGTCGCCCAGACCTGTGACCTGATTTGGATCATGCCAACGTAGGGAAATACCGCTGCAGCTTTGAACACCAAAGGTGCGGGCATGTCTTTACGGGCATGTCCGCATCTTTTATTTTTATGCAAAGGAAGTTGTGACAGATGAAAACAGCATTGACCATTGCCGGCAGCGATTCCAGCGGTGGCGCAGGCATCCAGGCCGATATCAAGACCATGACCGCCAACGGCGTGTTTGCCATGAGCGCCATCACTGCCCTCACGGCCCAGAACACCACCGGCGTCACCGATATCTTTGAGACCACCCCGAAGTTCCTTGGCGAACAGATCGACGCCATCTTCACCGATATCTACCCCGATGCCGTCAAGATCGGCATGGTGTCCTCGGCGGAGCTGATCGGCGTCATTGCCGAAAAGCTGCACGCCTACGGCGCAAAGCATATCGTGGTGGACCCCGTGATGGTGGCCACCTCCGGCTCCAAGCTGCTGCGGGATGACGCCGTGCAGGCTCTGACCGAAAAGCTGCTGCCCATGGCCGAGGTGCTCACCCCGAACATCCCGGAGGCAGAGATCCTCTCCGGCATGACCATCACCGACGCCGCCGGGATGGAAGCTGCGGCCAAGCGCATCAGCGAGAAGTACGGCTGCGCTGTGCTGTGCAAGGGCGGCCACCAGATCAACGACGCCGACGACCTACTGTGGCGGGACGGCTGTGGCAAGTGGTTCCACGGCAAGCGCATTGCGAACCCCAACACCCACGGCACCGGCTGCACCCTTTCCAGCGCCATTGCGTCCAACCTGGCCAAGGGCTATGATCTGGACACCTCGGTGGAGCGTGCCAAGGCCTACATTTCCGGCTGCCTGTCTGCCATGCTGGACCTGGGCCACGGCTCCGGCCCGATGGACCACATGTTTGCTCTGAAAGGAGAGTTCGTTCGTGAGTAAGACGCCTTTTGTGGATGCACTGGTACAGGAGAGCCTGCCCATCTGGCAGCAGTGCCTGGATTCGGACTTTCTGCGCGGGCTGGAGGCCGGCACGCTGGACGAGGACTGTTTCAAGGGCTACATCGTGGATGACAGCCTGTACCTGCGGGAATACGCCCGGGTGTTTGCCTGGGGTATGACCAAGGCGCAGACCATGGCTGCCATGCGCAACTACTACTCCCTGCTCTCCTTTGTGAACGAGAACGAGGATGTAGCCCGCCTTCAGTATCTCAAGCGCTACGGCCTGACCGACGACGACATCCAGAGCCTGCCGCAGCGCCCTGCAAACCGCGCCTACACCGATTACATGATCGAGGCCACAAAGAACGGTGAGGGCGAAGCCGAGTGCATTGCAGCCGTGCTGCCCTGCATGCTGAGCTATTTCTGGATCTTCCGGCGGCTTCTGAAGCGCTCGCCCGGTGTGCTGGATACGGTGTTTGGTCCGCTGGTGAAGGACTACGCCTCCGACGGCTACGGCGACGTCTGCCAGGCCTGGGCTGACTACGCGGAAAAAGCCTGCACCGGCCTTTCGCCGGAGCGCGCTGCCCGCTGCCGCGAGATTTTCAAGGCCTGCTCGGAGTTTGAGCTGGGCTTCTGGCGCATGGCGAACCAGCCGCGCAGCGACCTCTGAACCATCAAAACCGCAAAAAATTGCCAAAAGCCCTTGACTTAAAGTAAACTTCAAGTACTACAATAAAGCTGTTGAAAATCGACCGGTTCCGGCCCGCCCGGGATCGGCCCATCGTCACAGGAGGCAGCTTTTATGGAAAAGATCGTACAGACCGCTGGCCGCGATGCGCTGGGCGCATTCGCACCGGCATTTGCTCACTACAACGACGACGTTCTCTTTGGCGAGAACTGGAACGATGACGCCATCGACCTGAAGACCCGCAGCATCCTCACCGTGGTTGCGCTGATGTCTTCCGGCGTGACCGATTCCTCGCTGAAGTATCACCTGCAGAACGCCAAGAACCACGGCGTGACCCAGAAGGAGATCGCCGCCATCATCACCCACGTTGCGTTTTACGTCGGCTGGCCCAAGGGCTGGGCCGTGTTCAACATGGCAAAGGAGATCTGGGCGGTGGAGCCGGAGGACGACAGCGCCCGGGCAAAGCACCAGGCGTCCATGGTGTTCCCCATCGGCGAACCCAACGTGGCCTATGCGAAGTATTTTATCGGCCAGAGCTATCTGGCCCCCATCTCCACCCAGCAGGTGGGCATCCACAACGTGACCTTTGAACCGGGCTGCCGCAACAACTGGCACATCCATCATGCAAAGACCGGCGGCGGCCAGATTCTCGTCTGCGTGGCCGGCCGCGGCTACTACCAGGAGGAAGGCAAGCCCGCTGTGGAGCTGAACCCCGGCGACTGCATCAACATCCCCGCCGAGGTCAAGCACTGGCACGGTGCTGCCCCGGACAGCTGGTTCTCCCACCTCGCCGTCGAGGTGCCCGGCACCGAGTGCTCCAACGAGTGGTGCGAGCCCGTCACCGATGAGGAGTACAGCAAGCTGAAGTAAGCTGCACGCCTGCCCTCCCCTGTCGGCTGGCAAATAAATGCAGAAAACCGCCCCGCTGAAAGTAAGACGCTTTCAGTGGGGCGGTTTGTTTTGTAGTAAGGGGTTGTTCAGGGGTTACTCGAGCTCGGTAAGTTTATTTCTTCACTAAACAAATTTGTTTAGTAATTCTATCCTTGGATGTTCACTTTTCCATGAGATTGCTGTGCTAGATGTGGCTTGCTGATTTTTTAGTATCAGGATAGTATCACGCAACCAGCGGAATCTCTGTGAGTATTATACCGAACTCTCCCTCATAAAGCAAGTCTGTTCTCTACTACCGAATGTTTACAATAAATTCCTTACTTTTCGCTACACAAATTCCATTTTTTATAATAAAGCATTGCACTGAATGTGTTCCTTTATACAAAGTGCTTTCCCTCTTCCCATCAAATCCCTCATTGGATGGTTCAAAATTTCCTCGTAAGCAATTGCCATTGTAGCTTCTTGCCCAGTATTCACAACTTGCCATATAACGCTATATGGTCGCTTTACTCCAGTTAATGCCCGAAAATGCAATGTGCATCTTTTTTCAAGTGGGATATCGTTGCTTATATACTCAACATCGCTTCCATCTGCTGCAGTCACTCTTAATGTTATAAAAGCAGCTCCACCACGCTGCATAGGCCATCTTGGCTTTTCCTTATAAGGTGCGAATATACAACTGTATACATTATTAACGCTTGAGCATGCAATAGCCTTGCAGCCTTCTTTGGGGAATTCATCTCCTAATATTTTTCTCCATGTATCATTTTCTGTTCCTTCATCGTTTAACATTGAAACATGCTCACTAAGTTTATCTATAAAATTAGAAAAATCTGTTGTACTATACCCGGCCAGCAGATCATTGCCCTCAATTTTTTCTGATGGGTCACTTATAGTTGGATTCACTCCGGCATCTGCATAATCTTCTTTATATGCAGCTACTATATTTTGCATTGTTGCAATAAGAAAATCTTCTGTTCCAAGAGATGAATCTCCCAAATTATCTGCTATGATTTTTTCTAATGTAATTCCTTTGGGATATTTAATATCCTCTGGACAATTTGTCTGACGCCACCACTTAAATATTTTTACAAGTGGTTTATATTTTTTATTATGTTCTTTGTTGACTGTAGTAGACCACACTTTATGACCTTTAGGATCAGTTTTTGTCCATTCTCCTGTATTAGAATCCCCAATATAATACACTTCCTCATCATCTTGATCAGAGATAACTGGAACAACATCTATTGACAGTCCGCCCATCTCAATTCCAACAGAATGCGATTGAATTGTTGCTGAATTATAATTCGCATTTTGAATCAAGACATCTTTTAACTCACTTATTACTTTCTTGGAATCATCTGTCATCTCATAAGATGTCACAACTATAATGTCCACATCTCTCTTTTTCCCTTTAGATGTGGGTCTAATAGATGTATGTTTTGCGTATGAACCGGACAAAAATGTATCTACATGTATTTTTTTATAAGTATCATGATTCTTCAGATAATCCCTCAATGTACTTTGCAAACTGCTAATATATGCCACTGTTGTACTACTCGGTTCGATTTCCGACAAGAAATTATTGAAATCCCGCTGTTTCGCCATAGTCTTTCCTTTCTTATGGATGTTGATGAACTTCTATCTTTTGCGCATACGCATTATAATCAATTGCTGGTACGGTTCCTATTTCCTGCAATTTTCCCAAAACTTTCAAAAGAAAATATACAAGTGATTTTGACTTGTCGCAGTAACTTATTGTCTTATCCCCTCGATCACATACAAAAGTTCCTGCTGCCACACAGCATATCATATCAAGCCTTTTCAACTCGTTTTCAGATAGGTTGTTTGCAATGTTATCTATAGTACTCGATTCTGCCCAGTCAGATGTTGTTGTTAATAGTCCTGCAACAATTTTGTGTAGTGGTTTAGGGTCATATTTTCCTCCTGCGTGCTTTATTGCCACTGATGTCCGTTTTAATTTTCTTACACTTTCTGTCTTATGTTGGGCATATTCCATATAGCCTTTGTTTAGGCTTTGCTTTACTTCAAAAACTGCATATACGCTTTCCGCTGGAATCAAAAATGTTTCATTGTGTTTAAGCACCAGATATGAGTACTGTCTATCGTAAATGATTACATCTATTTGTTCGCTTTCGTTCCCATCTGCATCAATTACAACTCCTTTGGCAACAGCATATCTATTCGGAAGATATGCCATTAGCCACTCTCTCCAATTATCTTCTGTGTCGTCCCCTTTCATTCCAGGATGCATCAATACTGATGCGCCAGTCTTTAGCCCTGCTTCCATTTCTTGTTGCATTCCATCATACAGCTTTCCAAGATCAACACTCGGCATTTTCGCATTCCTCCACTCTTAATTTCAAAGCATCTTGGTTCCAATCCCAAAGAACTTATCAAAGAAGCTCTTCAGCTTATCAATCACACCCTGTTTTTTCTGCGCACGGCCACCGCCGCCAAAGCGGGAAACAGGTGGCATCAGCTTGTCAATATCCGTGCCAACAGTCTTGATTTCGCCATCACGGAACGCATTGGCCAGATATTTGCGTGTCTCCGGCTCCTTCAGCTTTTCCTCTTGGATGATCTTTGCAAGCTCTTTCTCCCGCTGTTCGGACACATAGGTGTTCCACTCTGCCATCACATCATCCACATCGTTGACCCCTGCAATAAACGTTTCAATCAGCTGCTTTTTGCTACGCAGTTCCGGGCTGGCATCAATCGCCTTGCGAATCGTGATGAGCACTTCTTTATCATCGCAATGGGTATCATGGTACTTTTTGACCAGCATCAGGATGTAGTCAATGTTAATTTCGACCTGCCGAATCAGCTCCACCTCGAACACCACATCATCCGTGATATCCTCTTTGGTTTCATCGTGTTTCTTATTGCGCCATTCATCTCGCAAGTCCTGATAGCGGCCCAAATAGTCCTGTAAATCCCGTTCCGAGATCATCTCGTTGCCTTTGAAATCATCAAAGGAAGACAGCAGGTTCCGCATCCGCAGCAGCGCACCAAACAGCACGATAAAATCTTTCTGGTTCTGCTCTCCGACAATCTGCGGCTCTGTCAGCGGGAATTTTTGCGTCAGGTCATCGATCATGTCGGTGTAACCCTGATGGTATTTTCCCTGCTCATCCGTATAGCCGTGGTAATAGTCTGCATACTTACGCAGTAGAACGATGCCGCCCGCATTTTGATCGCCGAACAGCGAAATAGCCGCATCCACCCGCTTTTGCAGATTGCGGAAACAGACAATATTGCCAAAGGTCTTGATGCTGTTCAGGATACGGTTTGTCCGGCTGAACGCCTGAATCAAACCGTGCATCTTTAGGTTTTTGTCCACCCAAAGAGTATTCAGTGTCGTGGCATCGAAGCCCGTCAGGAACATATTGACCACGATCAGCAGGTCAAGCTCTTTATTCTTCATGCGGAGCGATACATCTTTGTAGTAATTCTGGAACCGTTCACCATCCGTCGAGTAGTTCGTATGGAACATCTCGTTGTAATCCTGAATGGCGGCATCCAGAAAATCCCGGCTGCTCTGGTCGAGGTTGGAGGTATCTTCCGGGTTTTCCTCGTCCAGAATGCCATCCGTTTCCGCTTCGTTGGCTCCATAGCTGTAAATGGTGGCAATGCGCAGCCGCTTGGTCGGGTCTGCCGCCATCTGCCTTTTGAACTCCTGATAATACAGCTTTGCCATCGGCACAGATGCCACGCAGAAAATCGAATTAAAACCGCTGACGCGCTGTTTTTTCTTAATTTCCTCCACTGCACCACGCTGGGCAGAGGCCACCTCTGCCACATTCGTCAGCAGATTAAACTCATACGATTTGTCTCCCCGATAGGTTTTCTGGTCGAAGTGGTCGAGGATGTACTTTGTCACCAGAGAAATACGCTTGGGAGCCATGAATGCCTGTTCCCGGTCAATGTCCCAAACCTGCTTGTCATCCATATCTGGCTCTGCATCCATCGTCTTGATGTAATCTACACGGAATGGCAGCACATTCTTATCGTTGATGGCATCAACGATGGTGTAGGTGTGCAGTTGGTCGCCGAACGTCTGCGCCGTGGTGAAATAGCGTGGATCAGTGGAGCTTCCTGCGTTGACTGCAAAAATCGGCGTTCCTGTAAAGCCGAACAGGTGGTACTTTTTGAAATTGTGAACAACGGCCTTGTGCATATCACCGAACTGGCTGCGGTGGCACTCGTCAAAGATGATCACAACGTGCTTCTGGTAGACCTCATGCCCCGGATTCTTCTTGATGAAGGTCGCCAACTTCTGGATGGTGGTAATGATGATATGTGCTTCCGGGTTTTCCAACTGGCGTTTTAGAATCGTGGTGCTGGTGTTGGAGTTTGCTGCCCCCTTCTCGAAGCGGTCATATTCTTTCATAGTTTGGTAGTCCAAGTCCTTGCGGTCTACCACAAACAGCACCTTGTCGATGTAGGGCAGCTGCGATGCCAGCCGTGCCGTTTTGAAGGAAGTCAGCGTCTTGCCGGAGCCAGTGGTGTGCCAGATGTAGCCGCCGCCCTCAATGGTGCCATACTTTTTGTAGTTGTTGGCGATCTCGATGCGGTTCAATATCCTCTCGGTTGCCGTGATCTGATATGGGCGCATCACCATCAGCATCTTTTCTGAGGTAAAGATGCAATACCGGGTCAGCACGCTCAGAATCGTGTGCTTTGCAAAGAATGTCCGGGTAAAGTCGATCAGATCCGTCAGCACACGGTTATTCGCATCGGCCCAGTAGGAGGTAAATTCAAAGCTATTGCTGGTCTTTTCCTTCTTGGTCTTGCCGTGTTTGGCATCCTTGATGGCATTGTAGCGGGTGCTGTTGGAGTAGTACTTGGTATTTGTGCCGTTGGAGATCACAAAAATCTGCGTATACTCGTACAAACCGCAGCCCGCCCAGAACGAATCCCGCTGGTAGCGGTTGATCTGGTTGAACGCCTCCCGGATGGCCACCCCGCGCCGCTTCAGTTCCACATGAACCAGCGGAAAGCCGTTGACCAGAATCGTCACATCGTAGCGGTTATCATGCCGTGCGCCGTCTGCTTGTTTTACCTCATACTGGTTGATGACCTGCAGGCGGTTGTTGTGGATGTTCTTCTTGTCGATCAGCGTGATATTTTTGGAACTGCCATCATCCCGGTGCAATACCTGCACATTGTCTTCCTGAATCTTCCGGGTCTTTTCAGGAATATGCTCGTTGGGGTTGGCAATTACATCACTGAAAAACTGCCGCCACTCCGTATCGGAAAACTGGTAGTGGTTCAGCTCTTCCAGTTGACTGCGGAGGTTAGCAATCAATTCATCCTCGGTATGCAGCGGCAGATAGGTGTAGCCCTGCTCGCACAACAGCCGGATAAACTCTTTTTCCAGTTCTGCCTCACTCTGGTAGCTGTCAGAACGCACCTTGGAAGGCTCATAGGCAGCAACAACGGTATCTTCATTGGTAGCCGCAACGATATTGAAAAAGGACATTTTTCATCACCTTATACTTTCAAGAACTCCGTTTACTGCCTTAAAAAGTTCATACTGATCATCTAATTGCTCAACAATTTTCAGACCGTGCATCATGTTGCAACGAATCCTATAAATTGTCATTAAACATCCCAGTGTTGTATCACCTTCCTTCTGATCTATGAAATCTTTCATTACTTTTCTTTCTTCTGCGTCTGTTCTCGTCCTTCTTGCATTGTCTGGGTACAATCCTGTATCCACATATTCTTCTGTAACCTGCATGAACATATATTTTCTTACTTCAAAAACATCTGCTAATTCTTTTTGCTTTTTTGAATCAATTCTCACATTTTCAGAAGCATTTTTGAGCCTACTGTAGTTGCAATTATTCTCGCAGAATTCCTTCTCAAACCAGTTCCACAGAATCGCGAACTTTCCAATTTCAAGAACTGTTTTGTTCTTTAATTCAAAATCTCTGATTTTCATAATTTCTCCTCAAAGCTCAACAGCTTATCTCTGTAATACTCATACTGCTTTTGTCTTGCTTCAATCTCCGCTGGCAAGCCGCTGGTCAAATCATTGCAGATAGAATCAAAACTGTCAAGGATAGAAATAATCCGTTTCTGTTCTTCAATCGATGGGAGATCAATTTGCAAACTTAAAATTCTTGTTGAGTTCAAGTCTCCACGTGCGCCCTCCTTTTTCACAAGAAGTTCTTCCTGCTTTGCACAGATGCAGTAATACACATATCTGTACAATGCCATTTCCGGGTCAACTTCAAGATTCAAACAATGCTGGTTTGTTGTCAGCGGAATTTTATTGATTGCACATCTTCCAGCAGTCGCGCCCGAAATTGCAACTATTACGCAGTTCTCTGGAATCCACTTTGCCGCAGAATTTTTTACTGCACTCTCCGTAATGAAGCACTCCGTCTTGCAAATATCCCGGAATACCACTTCCTGCGTCCTCAGCCAAGGAATATTCCCGTCCTCGTAATATTCTGATACGCCTTTTTTCGGTGTTCCGCCAGAGCAGCTGTTCTTTACTACATCTTGCAGAGAAACAACCGCATAGCCAAACACATACTGCAAGAGCTTAATCAGTGCTCTGCTCTGCTCTGCTCTGCTCTGCTCTGCTCTGCTCTGCTCAAAATTGTGTTGCCAGTTTCTGCAAATGTCAAGAGCTTATCTCGGTAATACTCATACTGCTTCTGCCGGGCTTCGATTTCAGCAGGCAATCCAATGTTGAGGTCAGAACAGATTTTCTCGAAATTGTCTAGCACATTTACAATGCGGTTTTGGACATCGAGAGGAGGAATATCCACTTCAAATTGTTCTAGCTCTCGCATTCCTAGGTTCGGCTGTGACCCATGGCTAGATTTTGCCTTTACCTGTTTTTGAACTCTTTCTGTTTGAAGCAAATAAAAAAGAAATCTTGCCGAATTTTTTTCATTCACTCTCATTGCAGCTAGCGGTGACCATATATTAAATCTAATATCTGTATCAACAAACGCTACTTTTCCAGTTGTTGAGCCCGATTTCACCATATAAACATCATTTTTCTGTGGTTTATATTTTTTACAGCACTCTTCGTCAAATTCTTCGGTAATATATCCTCTCCTTTTTTCAAAATGTATCTTTCCATCCCAAATCGAGTCAACAGAAATAAACGGCACTCCATTTTGAACAAATTGAGGTGTTGTATGTGGCCCATCTGTTATTGGCTGTGAAAGCATATCAAGTATTTTAACATGATTCCACTGAGGTTTCGTTGTCAGAAGATTATCTCTATAATACGCATACTGTGTCTTTCTGGCTGTAAGCTCCGCTGTAAGCTCCGCTGTAAGCTCCGCTGTAAGATTTGTGAAATTGTCTAGGATGCGGACAATTTCACGCTGAACTTCAATTGGCGGAAGTGGAATTTCAAATTTCATTACTGCATCTTTGCTTCCTCGCGGCATCTTGGCACCTTTTGAGTTCTGGATGTCATATAAAAAGAACTTCTCAGATGACAACACATAATACAAAAACTGCGGAAGTACTTTTTCTGTATCTTTAATTTGAACGGTCAACACATCTCCATTTGTGCCGCCCTCACAGTCTGCAAGCCAAACTTTACGGAGATATGGCCGGATATTACCAATCAAAATATCATTTTTCTGATATGCAATCACCATTCCCGTTGTTGGAACTGATGTTGCTTTCGTTTTTCCGGCTTTATTCTGAAGAAGATTTTCCACACCAACATAGTTATCTTCATTTATAGTTTTGCAATCTATTCTGGTCTTTGCGTAATGCGCTATTTCTTCCAAGCGAAATACTTGTACACCATCCGAACAAAGTTCCCGAACCAGTTTATCTAATTTTGGCATTTTGGCTTCCTCACTGTCAAACAAGTACAGTTTCTAGTCTTTTTCTCAGTTTCTCTTTCAATTCATTTATATTTTGGTAAATCAAGATATTATCCCCACGCAGGTCAAAATGAACGCCTTCACTTTCAAAGAAATCTTTCTTACAAGTCAAAATCAGTTTAAGTGTATGATTGCAAAGCTGCAATCCTCTTGCAATTCCAGCCTCATAATATACACCACCACGATTTCCAGTCAAATCAGCAATTACTGCAATCGAATCTTTTATATCTGCCTCAATTTCTTCGATGATTAGACCTGTATAGTCTTTTCTATCAATTCGCATTGCTGTATAGCCCAAATCTTCGGAAATTGGCTTATATGCTTGGTCATAGAAATCGCTCATTTCGTCAGAGAACATCATCGCCACGAATATTTGATTAGTCTTTTTAGGTAGTTTTGCCGCTACTTTTTCATACTTTCGTTTATATAATTGGCGAAGTAAAGCAGTAAGGTTTTCACACCTATTAAAATGGTCTCCCTGCTGTTTAATTCCGTCTATCAATGTCCATGCCTCTGTATCCGGCTCATTGATTTCCTCTAAAAAAGCCTCTACCTCATAAACCCACTCGCTTACCGTTGGCTTCTTTGAATTATCAATCAGTTCTTTGAGTTTTTCTTTCTCATCCATATTACCACGCCCCCCTCATTCTGCACTTTCTTCCAAATACCTGTCAAAATCGCTCTGGTACAGCCGATCCTGCACCACACGGTACTTTTCAAACTCCGTTTCGGCGTGCATCTTTGCAAGCTGTGCCGAGATTTTGCCTGCATCCCTCAGCACTTCCAGATCATCTGCCTGCAAATAGATGTCCAGCCGCTTGGCCCAGTCCTCCATGGTCATGGGGATATGACGGCGGGCACGGTTCTCGGCAAGGTCGAGGTATGCCGAAACGATCAGTTCCATGGATTTCATTTCATCCTCAGTCAGGTAGTTTTTCGCCACCGAAACATCGCTCTTTTTGATTTTGCCGTTGGGAGCATCCTTCCATGTGTGGAGCCCCATATGCGGCTTTTCGGCATCGGCACGCTCATAGATCAGTTCTGCCGCCGTATGGCGATGCACGGCATAGTGCATCTTATTCTGCACCTTCGCAAAGAACTCTTTTGTGGTCAGCGCATTGCGGTCATAATCCAGCGAAGTAGCGTAAATATCAGTAAGTTTCTGGTAGAAGTTGCGCTCCGAAATGCGAATTTCCCGGATGCGCTCCAACTGCTCTTCAAAGTACTTCTTGGTCAGGACTGTGCCGCCGTTTTTCAGGCGTTCCTCATCCATGGCCCAGCCCTTGATGGTGTACTGCTCCACGATCTGGTTCGCCCAGACACGGAACCGCACCGCCCGCTGGTTGTTCACCTTGAAGCCGACCGCAATAATCATTTGCAGATTATAGTGGTTCACGCTGCGAGTAACCTGTCGGCCCCCCTCATTTTGAACTATTCGGAATTTCCGAATAGTTGCCGCTTCGTCCTGCTCATGGTCAGCATAAATCTTTTTGATATGCTCATTGATGGTCGGAAGCCCCACATCGTAAAGGGTCGCCATCATCTTTTGTGTCAGCCAGATGTTTTCATCCTCGTAGCGCATCTCAATGCTGTCCTTGTCCTCGCCCGTAGAGGCAACAAAAGTCAGGTATTCCGCCGCAGAAGAACGTACCAATGCAGAATCTTTCTTTTCGTTTTCCATTTCAGCCCTCGATTTCTGCCACGATCTGGTCAATGGCGGCCCGCAGTTCGTTTTCTCGTGCTACGATTTGTGCAATTTCAGCGTTCAGCTTTACAATATCGATCTTCTCACGGGTGTCCTTGGCCTCCACATAAGTGGAAACCGACAGATTGTAGTCATTTTCCTGTACCTCGGAATACTCTGCCAGATGGGAAAAGTGTGCTTCTTCTGCCCGCTGTGCAAAGGTGTCCACGATTTTATTGATGTTTTCCGGGGTGAGTTTGTTGTTATTGGTCACCTTGACACACTCGGAAGAAGCATCAATGAACAGCACTTTATTGTCCGTTTTGCCCTTTTTCAGCACCATGATGCAGGTGGCAATACTGGTGCCAAAGAACAGGTTGCTCGGCAACTGGATGATGCAGTCAATGAAGTTGTTGTCCACCAGATACTTGCGGATCTTCTGTTCTGCACCGCCACGGTACATAATGCCGGGGAAACAGACGATTGCCGCCGTACCGTTGGAAGCCAGCCATGCCAGCGAGTGCATAATAAAGGCCAAGTCTGCCTTGCTCTTCGGAGCCAGCACACCTGCCGGAGCAAAGCGAGGGTCATTGATGAGCAGCGGATTCTCGTCACCGGCCCACTTGATGGAGTACGGCGGATTCGATACGATCAGCTCAAAAGGTTCATCATCCCAGTGCTGCGGATTGGTCAGCGTGTCCTCACAGGCAATGTCGAATTTGTCAAATTCGATGTCGTGCAGGAACATATTGATGCGGCACAGGTTGTACGTTGTGATGTTGATTTCCTGCCCAAAGAAGCCGTTGCGCACGGCATCCCGTCCCAGTACCTTTTCTGCCTTCAGCAACAGCGAACCGGAACCGCAGGCAGGATCATAGACCTTGTTGATTTCCTTCTTGCCTACCGTACCCAGCCGGGTCAGCAGCTCTGAAACATCGGCAGGCGTAAAGAACTCGCCGCCGGACTTGCCCGCATTGCTGGCATACATGGTCATCAGGTATTCGTAGGCATCGCCAAAAGCATCAATGTCATGCTCTTTCACATCGCCAAGGTTCATATCTGCCACGCCGTTCAGCAGTTTCACGAGCTTCTCATTGCGCTTGGCAACAGTCGCACCCAGCTTATTGCTGTTGACATCGTAATCATCGAACAACCCTGCAAACTGCCCCTCGGAGGAGCTGCCCTTTGCGGATTCCTCAATGTGCCGGAACACCGTTTCCAGCGTTTCATTGAGGTTTTCATCGTTGGCTGCTTTTGCCCGTACATTGCAGAACAACTCACTGGGCAGGATGAAAAACCCTTTTTCCTGCACCAGCCCTTCCCGTGCCTGCTCTGCCTCTGCATCAGGCATATCCTCATAGCGGAAGTCCGAGTTGCCTGCATCAATTTCGCCCTGATTGATGTAGCTGGCAATGTTCTCCGAAATATAACGGTAGAACATCGTACCGAGAACGTAGCTCTTGAAATCCCATCCGTCCACTGCGCCGCGCAGATCATCCGCTATCGCCCAGATTGCACGGTGCAGTTCTTCGCGTTCCTGTTCTTTTTTGGTGTCTACCATTTTTTATTTCCTCCATCAAATGCGGATTCCCGCATTGTTTTCTTTCATTTTAACATAGTAAATGTACCACTATTGGTACACCATGGTGTCTTTTTCTAAAAAGGATACACTTTTCCTTTATACTATCCTAGTAAAGCGTACCACAGCTTTTCCGTGATTGCAAGCCGATAAAAATTTCTATTGCATTTTTCAGCGAGATAGTGTACACTTTTTTCAATCTTGTCCACTATCTGCATCTCAGACGGTGTTTCGTATCAGTAAGCATCTACGGTTTTGGAGGGAAACAAATGAAAGTGAAAAAGACCAAACTGCCCGAAAATCTGTATCATTACACCAGCCTCATCAAGTATCGGATGATTCTTGCAACTGGGAAACTGCTTCTGACACCTTCCAATCTGAAATATGACAACGTCACGCTCCATGACGAACCACTCTTTTTTAATGGGCAGAAAATTGGTTATAAATCCGTTGACAAATATGAAAACTATCACCCTGTCGTCTGGCTGACTGCCAATGACCATGCTGGTGCCAAAAATACCGGCCTGTCCAACGACAAAATCATGTGCCGCATTACCATCAGGACCAATGGTAAAATCTGGCGGTATCTGCCTTGTCGCACTTTCTGCGACAAGTACAACGCTGACCGCAGCGTTGCCTCAACCCTCAAACAAACCGCTAATGACTACCTGAACTGGTACGTCTGTGAATCTGAGATTCCAGTCGCGGACTTTGCAAAGGTCGAGTTTCTAGCTGAAGATGGCACCTACAAAAACGAGAAAGACATTCCCGGCTTTGCTCTGACGGATATTGCCCCGGAGCTTTTTGAGTAAAATATCACTTATATGTACAGAACCCCGCCAACATCCGCTGGCGGGGTTCTGCTATGCTTACAGCTCTACGCTGCTCTGTCTGCTCTTCTTCTGGCACCTATCTGTTGTCTGCTCCTGCTCCCTCATAATCCCAATGACCTGCTGCATCTTCTCGGCACCGAAATAATTCCATACTCGCCTGAAATCACGTTTCATCGCATAGAGCTGCTCATTTTCAGCCTCCACCTCTTTCAGCCGCTGGCTCAGATGATGGGTAGCTTTCTTCTCGTCCTGATAGAAGTGCAGATACTTATCCCTCTCATCCTTGACCTCCCAGTACTTCCGATGGAGGGCAAAGAGTACCTTCACCAACTTCTGGATCAGCGGCATGGCCTTCTTCTCCCGATAGCTCTTGGCGGTCTCAAACGTGGCTGCTTCTGGCACCCATTCTTCTGGCCGCTGGGAGTACTGCGCTGACAGGTTTTCCAAACCTTCCATGATGGGAGCCAGCTTGTTCAGCTTCTGGCTCTGCTTCTGGTAGGTCAGCTCTGCTTTCTGTACCCGCTGTTCAGCGGCTTCTACAGCTGTCTGCGCTGTTTCCAGTTGCTCCTGCATCTCGGTCAGGTCGGTCTGGCACTCCTGCTTGGCAACTTCCAGAGCCGCTACCTCTTTACTACGCTCCTGCTTTTTGAAGTCCAGCACAGACAGGTGCTCTTCGTGGGTGCCTTTCTGTTCCCACTCGATGCCATGCCGCTCCATCACGGCGGCAAGCTGCTCTTTCTCGGCGTTGATCCACTGGTTCAGCTCGGATTCCCGTTTAGAACCGCCTGCAAAGCCCAAGGCTTTCAGCGCCTGCTTCAGGGACACCTTGGTGTCCAGTCCTTTGCCCTTCCAGCCGGACACATACGGCACGAAGTCGATGTGCAGATGGGGCGTAGCTTCATCCATGTGGAGGAATGCTCCGAACACCCGCAGTGTCAGGTTACGTTCTTGGAACCCCTGCATATACTCGTCCAGCAGTTCCTTTGCCAGTGCGCCGTTCTCGGTCAGGACGCCCATATCATCTTTGTTGCCGATCTGGACGATCAACTCATGGAAGAGCTTTTCCTGCTTGCCTGTCCGCAGGTGCTCATAGTAGTCGTTGATACAGCGGTCCTTGCGCTTCTGCTTGGCGTTGTAGCGGTTCACTGCCTCGTCAAACAGTTCGTGGTACACCTTCTGAATCGGTTCATCCCGGTACACAACATTCAGGCTGCTGCGCTCCGGGTCTACGTTTTCAGCGGTGAAACTTCTCCGGTTATGGTTGAGGGAGCCGGGACCCCGCATTGCGGAAATAGTTCTTTTCAATCGCACGTCCTTTCTCTGTGGAAGTAACTGGTGCCGGACACGGCATAGGCTTTGTTACTTTCGTCGAAAGTAACGCAAAAGCACTTTTGACAGACGTTCCGTCCATCAAAAGATGCCTTTGCGCCCTGCCGGGGGCCTCCGTCTGCGGACGGGGTTTCGCTGCATCTCGCCGCTGCCCGGTCCAACACCACCTTCCTGCGTGATTGCATTCACAGGAGCGTGACACGCTCCTGTCCTCTGCCAATAGAGGAACTCACCAGCGGAAGCTTTCTGGCACGCCTCGTCTGTCCAGATACTCCTGCCGAGCCTGCTCCCGCTGTTCCTCGGTGGGTGCTGTCTTGTACTGGGCATACAGCTCATGCCGCAGCATCGCATCCAGTTTTTGCTCCAAGCCCTGTTCAATAATCTCTTCGTACTCATTTTCGCCGCTCAAATGATAATGCAGCAAGGCAACGAAAAGCTCCTGTGAAATTTGCACGTTTTTCATCATTATCACCATCCCGTGTCGGTTGTGTCGATTGTGACGGTATTTTATATAGTAGCAAAAATACCGTCACAACCGTCACGAATCGTCACGCCCCAGAATTTTCCAGCGTTAATTTGACCACCCTGCCCTCATGGGTGCGCCTGCTTTCGTACCGAATCCCATAGTCGTTGTAGAGCCTGTCGACACTCACATTCAGCTTCCGGGTCAGGATGTTTGCCTGTATGCTCACACCCGGCAGACGTTCCAGCAGTTCCGTGGGCGCACCGCTCCACTCCGGCTGTTCCGGGGTGAGCATCTTTGCCACCGCTTCCAGAAGCGGGTCGGGCGGCAGCTTCCAAAGTTCCGTTTCGGCTCCTTGGAACTCCCACACACAGCGTTCCCGGTTGAACTCCAATGTCAGCTCCTGATCCGGCTGGTCACGCCCCACGATGTCCAGTAGTGCGGTGTTGTCCGTGCGCCGCTTCTTCTGCATGATGAACGCGCCATCCGCTGCACCCAACAGACCGTTGGTGCCGGAGATCATATCAAAGCTGTCCTCGGCTTCCATCTTCCGAGTGTGATGAACCACCAGCAGGCAGATGCCGTACCTGTCGCTGAAAGTTTTCAGTTTGGTCACGATCTCGTAGTCGCTGGCGTAGCTGTATCGGTCACCGCCGATCTCCCGCACCTTCTGCAGGGTGTCGATGATGATGAGCCGTACATCCGGGTGCTCCCGGATGAATCCTTCCAACTGCTGGTCAAATCCCTCGCTCACGGACTTAGCTTGTGTTGCGAAGTAGAGATTGCTGGTCTCCTCCACCCCGAACATCCGGGAGAGCCGCCGCTGCAGCCGGGCATAATCATCCTCCAACGCCAGATAGAGGACGGTGCCTTGATGCACCTCGTACTCCCACAGCGGAAGCCCCATCGCCACATGGTAGGCGAGCTGCCCCATGAAGAAGGACTTGCCCACCTTGGGCGCACCTACGAAGAGGTAGGTGCCACTGTACAGCAAGTCGTTCACGATGGGTTTCCGAGGTGGATACACCGTGTCGTACAGCTCGGTCATTGATACCGTGTTCAGCCCGAAATTGTTTGACTTTTTCGCGGCTTGCAGATTGATTTGCTTGTCCGAATTTGTTATAATATTGGTGCTAGCTTTGTGAGACGACTGTACCGCATCTGCGCCAACAGATGCACCCGGTACGGTCGTTTTTCTATTGTCCGTCATTCGCATTCCTCCTTAAGTCCGTTCAACGTCAGAGCCACCATTTGCAGGGTCTCCAGCAAGTCCGGCGGAACTTCTTCATCCACGGCCAGCCGCTGCAATTCCTGATAGATCAGCTTCATCTGGCCTCGCAGAGCTTTGTAGACCCTTGGGTTGCCTACCACGGTGATTTCCCGGTCAGTCAGGCGGCGGATGATATACTCCTGCTTGGTCAGCCCGGAGAGCTTGACTTTTGCTTCCAGAACCTCGTCCTCTTCCGGGGACATTCGGAAGGCTACCACCTTGTTCCGCCAGCGGCCTTGCTGGTCGAGCACTCGTTCCATCTTCATCCTTCCTTTCGTTCCATGTCCAGCTTCTGCGCCATCTCCTGCTGCTTTGAGGGGAAGAGGTGGGCGTACTTATAGGTGATGTCCACACTCTCATGCCCTACCCGGTCAGCGATTGCCAAAGCCGAGAAGCCCATTTCAATCAGCAGCGACACATGGGAGTGCCGTAGGTCGTGGATTCGTATCCGCTTCACCCCGGCCTCCTTGGCTCCCCTGTCCATCTCGTGGTGCAGGTAGCTCTTGGTCACCTCAAAGATCCGCTGGTCTGGCTGGACTTTGTAGAGGGATTTCAGATAGTCTCTGATCTCGTCCGTCAGAAACTGCGGCATCTGGATGACCCGGACGCTCTTGGGTGTTTTCGGGTCGGTGATCACATCCCGGCCTTTCAGCCTTTGATAGGATTTGGTGATGGAGAGCAGCCCCTTGTCCAAGTCGAAGTCTGCCGGAGTCAGAGCCAGCAGCTCGCCCTCCCGGATGCCACACCAGTAGAGGACCTCAAAAGCGTAATAGGATTGCGGCTTGTCCATCATCGCTTCCGCGAACTTGAGGTACTCCTCCTTTGTCCAGAAGAGCATCTCCTTGTGCTTTTCCGACCCCATGCACCCGGCTGTGGCCGCTGCGTTTGATTTCAGCCCGTAGAACCGGACGGCGTGGTTCAGAATGGCACTGAGCTGTCCATGGAGTGTCTTGAGGTAGGTCGGCGAGTAGGCCTTGCCGTTTTTGTCCCGGTAGTTCAGCATCTCGTTCTGCCATGCGATCACATCCCGCGGCTTGATCTCGCTGAGCCGCTTTTCTTTGAAATACGGTAAGATTTTCGTTCGGATGATATGCTCCTTGACAGACCAGGTGTTTTCCCGGAGTCGCTTTTTCTTGTCAGTGATATAAATTTCCACGAAGGCTTCAAAGGTCATGGTCAGGTCTGCCGCCTGCTGAAGAAGGAACTCCCGCTCCCACGCCAGAGCATCCTTCTTGGTGGCAAATCCCCGTTTCAGCTTCTTCTGCTTCACACCTTGCCAGTTCTCGAAGTAGAAGGAAGCGTACCATGTGCCCTGCCTGTTGTCCTTGTAGGCTGGCATCCTATCACTCCTCCCCTGCCCCGTAGATTTTCTCCTGATAGTACCTCCTGCTTACCCGGCCTCCCACGGTCGTGTAGCCCTTGGCTCTCAGTTCCTCGTTCCACTGGGCGATCATTTTGTACGCCAGCCCCTGCGAGATGTCCAGCTCCTTTGCCAGCTCGTCTGCCTTGATAAAAATGCTGTTTGCCATTTTTTGTCCTTTCCTTGTCGGTTTCATTTCGGTGCCGCTTCATCCTCGCTGACTTCCGGCAGGCATATCCCCTTGGCGGTGCTGTGCCGTCCCCTTGCGGAGCGCTCGCTTCCTTTCGGAAGGTCTTGGCGGTTTTGGTCAGTTTGGCGGTCATTCAATTTTACTAAGCATTTTTGTTTATCTCTTTGCATCCTCATTATACTAAACACATTCCGTTAAGTCAAGAGACTTTCAAGCAAAATCTTAAACTTTTTTGTTTATTTTCTATTGCACCTCCTATTTTTCTGTGCTATACTAGGTTCAACAAATATGTTTAAGTCAGGAGGCAATCGCATGGCAGTCGGTGACCGCATCAAGCGCGCCCGCAACTTTCGTGGTATGACCCAGAAAGAACTGGGCATTGCCATCGGGTTTGAGGAGAAGAGCGCAGACATCCGTATCGCACAATACGAAAGCAACACCCGCACTCCTAAAGAAGAGTTGCTCCGCAAGATTGCGGAGGTATTGGATGTGAACTATCGGTCTCTCTATGAGCCGACCCTGTACGCCGCAGAGGATGTGATGTACACTCTGTTCGAGCTGGACGAGCACTATCCCGGCACCCGGCTCTACGAGGTCACAGACACCACCGACCCGGATTTCCCGGAAAAGCACATGGCAGTCAGCTTCCGCTATCGCCTGCTGGATGATTTCCTGAAGGAGTGGCAGCTCCGTAAGAAGCAGCTCCGGGAGGGTGAGATCACCAAGGAAGAGTATCTGGAATGGAAGCTCAACTGGCCTCAGACTGCCGACGGCTGCGGCCGGTACGAGCCGAAGAAAAAGTGGCGTAAAGAATAAAAGACACAAAAATGCCCTCTGAAAAACTTACCGTTTCTCAGAGGGCATTTTCATGTCTCTCTTTATGAATAATCGTCTGATAGTATCAAAGCAGTATCAGAGCACCTTTTGGTTCTCAAAATATCGCATTGTATCAATACTTTTCAGGGTTTGCAGATTACTCGAGCTCAATCGTTGCCGGCGGCTTACCGGTGCAATCGTAGAACACGCGGTTGACGTGCTTGACCTCATTGACGATGCGGCTGGTGACCGTGCCCAGAACATCCCAGGGCATGTTATAGCTCTCAGCAGTCATGAAATCGGTGGTAGTGACAGCGCGCAGAGCCACAGCATAGTCGTAGGTGCGCTCGTCGCCCATAACGCCCACGCTGCGCATATTAGTCAGGGCTGCGTAGTACTGGTTGATCTCCTTATCCAGACCGGCCTTCGCGATCTCCTCACGCCAGATGGCGTCGGCATCCTGCACGATGGCAACCTTCTCGGGGGTCACTTCACCGATGATACGAATACCCAGGCCCGGGCCGGGGAACGGCTGACGGCTGACCAGATATTCCGGCAGGCCCAGCTCGCGGCCGACCTGACGCACCTCATCCTTGAACAGGTTGCGCAGGGGCTCCACCAGCTCCTTGAAGTCCACGGTGTCGGGCAGGCCGCCGACATTGTGGTGGCTCTTGATGACGGTGGACTCGCCGCCCAGACCGCTCTCGACCACGTCGGGATAAATGGTGCCCTGTGCCAGAAAATCGACCTTGCCGATCTTCTTGGCTTCTTCCTCGAACACGCGGATGAACTCCTCGCCGATGATCTTGCGCTTGCGCTCCGGCTCGGTGACGCCTGCCAGCTTGCTGAAGTAGCGCTCACGGGCATCCACGCAGACAAAGTTGATATCAAAGTTCGGGTTGCCGGGGCCGAACACCGCGCAGACTTCTTCCTTCTCGTTCTTGCGCAGCAGGCCGTGGTCCACGAACACGCAGGTCAGCTGCTTGCCCACGGCCTTTGCCAGCATGGCGGCCAGCACGGAAGAATCCACGCCGCCGGACAGTGCACACAACACCTTGCCGTCGCCGATCTCCTCGCGCAGAGCCTTGACGTTGTTCTCCACGAAGGAGTCCATCTTCCAGTCGCCGGTGCAGCCGCAGACGTTGTACACGAAGTTGTGCAGCATCTTCTTGCCCTCGGCAGTGTGCAGCACTTCCGGGTGGAACTGGATCGCATACAGGCCCTTCTCAGCGTTCTCTGCCGCTGCCACCGGGCAGTTGACCGTGTGGGCCGTGATCTTGAAGCCGGGCGCAGCCTGCTCGATGTAGTCATTGTGGCTCATCCAGCAGATCGTAGAAGGCTGAACATCCGCAAACATCTTGCTGCTGTTGTCCACAAAGACCTCAGTCTTGCCGTACTCGCGCTCCGGTGCGCGGCAGACGTGACCGCCCAGCAGATGCATCATCAGCTGGCTGCCGTAGCAGATGCCCAGCACAGGCACGCCCCAGTTGAAGATCTCGGGGTCGATCGTGGGGGAATCCTCCAGATAGACGCTGTTGGGGCCGCCGGTGAAGATGATGCCCTTGGGGTTCTTCGCCTTGATGACCGACAGATCGGTTTTATAGGAATAGATTTCACAGTAGACATTATTCTCGCGGACACGGCGCGCGATCAGCTGATTGTACTGGCCGCCAAAGTCCAGCACGATGACAGTTTCATGCTGCATGATGTTCTCCTCCCTTTTCACTCAATGTGTTTTCTATAGATAGATTTAGTATAGCACATCTGACAAATAAAAGCGACATCATTTGTGAATTTTCCTGTTTTTATTTTCGAATCGGATGCCGCAGCACGGTTTTCAGCTTTTCCGGAGCGGTTCGACGCGGGTCACCCAGATAAATTTCATGATGGCGGCGTGTTTCCGAGAAGTCCAGCACACAACCCTGCTCGGCCGCAAAGGCATCCATCTGTGCCAGCGTCTCCGGCTCGTCATCGTAAGCACCCACATGTAAACACTGCACGCAGAGCCCCTCGTCGTAGGCGAAGAATTCCGCCCTGGAGAAATCCTTTTTCTTTTTGCGCGTCGCTTCCTGTACGGCCCAGTCGAATTCTTCCCGGGTGACGAACTCCGGCAGGCGGATCATGGATACCCACTCGAAATTTTCCTTATGAGCGTAGTCCACGCCTTCCACGCCCTGCTGCCGCCACAAACCTTCCAGCGGCGGCACCACATACTCAAAATAGCCGTCGATCTTATGGCTTCCCTTATAGCTCATCTTGATGGTGAACGCAATACCGTACAGCACCTCCATGGCCGCCTGATACTCCCCTGCCGGGTCGTTCGGGTCGCCTTTGCCGCGCACCGCCACAAAATTCATGGGCGGCACTGTTATGAGATGCGGCTTTTTCGGCGGGAGGTAAAACGCCTTATACTCTTTCTTATAATCAAACGGCATCGTTCTTTTCCCCTTCCAGAAGTTCTTTCTGCTTCTTTTTGCTGAAACCGCTCAGCACCAGCTGATAGGACTTCTCCAGCATTTCCCGCAGCAGGTCGTCTGGAACGCTTCCATCCGCTTTGATCGAGTTCCAATGCACCTTATTCATGTAGTAGCCCGGAATGATGTCCTCATACTGTCGGCGCAGGAACTCCCCTTCTGCCGGGTCGAGTTTGAGGGTAATGTAGACGGCCTTTCCGGTCGCATCATCCAGACAGATGGCTGCAAACAGTTTACCACCGATCTGATAGCGAATCCCGTTCCATTCTGCCTGCAAGTCCTTTGTCACACTGGGTTTTGCCAGCAAATATTCATCGATCCAAGGATATTTCATCTACGATTCCTCCATCCAACAAGATTCGCTCTCCCAATTCCCAGTATATCACAACAACATTATTTTGTAAACAATAAGTTGTTAGTATGTCATCAAAAAATCCCCTGCCCATACGGACAGAGGATGATAAAACAAAAAGAGTCCTTCCCGCTCTCCGGAACGGGAAGGACTCTCGTAAATTTAACCTTTAGCCTTAGGAAAGGCGCGAAGGGTCAAAATCACTCAATGATCTTGCCGACAACGCCAGAACCAACGGTACGGCCACCCTCACGGATAGCGAAACGCAGGCCTTCTTCCATAGCGACAGGGGTCAGCAGCTCAACGTGCATCATGACGTTATCGCCGGGCATGCACATCTCGGTGCCTTCGGGCAGAGTGATGATACCGGTCACGTCGGTGGTGCGGAAGTAGAACTGAGGACGATAGTTGGAGAAGAACGGGGTGTGACGGCCGCCTTCGTCCTTGGTCAGAACGTACACCTGAGACTCGAAGATCTTGTGGGGGTGCACGGAACCGGGCTTAGCCAGAACCTGGCCACGCTCGATCTGGGTACGATCAACACCACGCAGCAGAGCGCCGATGTTATCGCCAGCCTCAGCGAAGTCCAGAGACTTACGGAACATCTCCAGACCGGTGATGGTGGTGCTCAGACGATCGGGCTTAATGCCGACGATCTCCATTGCGTCGCCAACCTTGGCGATACCACGCTCAACACGACCGGTAGCAACGGTACCACGGCCAGAAATGGTCATGACATCCTCGATGGGCATCAGGAAGGGCTTGTCCTCCTCACGATCCGGGTTGGGGATGTAGGAGTCAACAGCATCCATCAGCTCCTTGATGCAAGCGTAAGCAGGATCCTCGGGATCGTTGGGAGCCTCCAGAGCCTTCAGAGCGGAACCACGAATGATCGGGGTGTCGTCGCCCGGGAAGTCGTACTCGGTCAGCAGCTCACGGATCTCCATCTCGACCAGATCCAGCAGCTCTTCGTCGTCGACCATATCGCACTTGTTCATGAACACAACGATATAGGGCACGCCGACCTGACGAGCCAGCAGGATGTGCTCACGGGTCTGGGGCATGGGACCATC
>OBAI01000124.1_pt1 | contig 96083 bp, 99 predicted proteins | sample 1517461 | NCBI WGS metagenome assembly OBAI01 (sample SAMN04571696, study PRJEB22368) | human gut metagenome | biome: human gut; material: stool | host: Homo sapiens | place: Luxembourg | collected 2012-06-29
GCATAGCGGGTGGTTGTTTGTACCACGCAAGCGTGGCACTGGGTAAACCCATTAATAAAAAAAGACAAAGGACAGTCTGTGTGGCTGTCCTTTGTCAATATCGGGAAGTAATCCAATTACTTATTAGCTGTTAAATACGCCTGTCGAGAGGTAACGCTCACCTGTGTCGGGGAACAATGCAACGATTGTCTTACCTGCATTTTCTTCACGCTTGGCAAGCTCAATTGCGGCTGCAAGAGCGGCGCCTGAAGAGATACCTACGAGGATACCTTCTGTCTTTGCAATATCATTTGCATTTGAGAAAGCGGCTTCGTTAGCAATCGGAAGAATTTCGTCATATACCTTTGTATCGAGAGTATCGGGAACAAAGCCTGCGCCGATACCCTGAATCTTATGAGGACCGCCGTGGCCTTCCGAAAGTACGGGAGAAGTCTGCGGCTCAACTGCAATGACCTTTACATCAGCCTTCTTTGACTTGAGGAAGTTACCCACGCCGCTGAGTGTACCGCCTGTGCCGACACCTGCAACGAAGAAATCAACATTGCCGTCCGTATCCTCCCAGATTTCCGGACCCGTTGTATCAAAATGAGCCTTAGGGTTAGCAGGATTCTCAAACTGACCGAGGATAATGCCGCCGTCAATTTCCTTTTCAAGCTCTTTAGCCTTTGCAATTGCACCGCTCATACCCTTTGTACCGTCAGTAAGAACGATTTCAGCACCGTATGCCTTGAGGAGATTTCTTCTTTCAACGCTCATTGTTTCGGGCATTGTGAGGATTGTCTTGTAGCCCTTTGCAGTAGCTACAGATGCAAGACCGATGCCTGTGTTACCTGATGTCGGTTCAATGATTGTTGAACCCTTTTTGAGTTTACCGCTCTTTTCAGCATCCTCAACCATAGCTCTTGCCACTCTGTCCTTAACACTGCCGGCAGGATTAAAGAGTTCAAGCTTTGCAACAACCTTTGCCTTGAGGTCATATTTCTTTTCTATATTAACGAGTTCGATAAGCGGTGTTCTGCCGATAAGTTCTGTTACACTTGTATATACTTTGCTCACAAAAATCAAGTCCTTTCAAAATTCAACAAATTAAAATCAGTCATCAAGTGAATCAAATGCTTCCTGAAGGTCATAGATAATATCGTCGATATTCTCTGTGCCGATTGAAAGTCTGATAGTGTTTGGCTTAATGCCCTGTTCTGCAAGCTCTGCCTCGCTGAGCTGTGAATGAGTTGTTGATGCAGGGTGAATTGCAAGAGATTTAACATCTGCAACATTTGCAAGAAGTGAGAATACTTCGAGGTGGTCGATGAATTTCTTTGCAGTTTCAGCGTCACCCTTGATTTCAAATGTGAAGATTGAGCCTGCACCCTTCGGGAAGTATTTCTTGTAAAGTGCGTTGTACTTGCTGTCAGGAAGTGAAGGATGATTAACATTTTCTACCTTCGGGTTCTTAGAGAGGAAGTCAACAACCTTGAGTGCATTTTCAACATGGCGTTCAACACGAAGTGAAAGTGTTTCAAGGCCTTGGAGGAACATAAATGCGTGGAACGGTGAAAGTGTAGCGCCTGTATCTCTGAGGAGAATGGCACGAACATAAGTTACAAGAGCAGCGCCCGGAGCAGCCTCTGTAAATACTGCACCGTGATATGATGCGTTAGGCTCTGAGAACTGTGGGAACTTGCCTGATGCAGCCCAGTCAAACTTACCGCTTTCAACGATTACACCGCCGAGAGCCGTACCGTGACCGCCGATAAACTTTGTTGCCGAATGAACAACGATATCTGCGCCGTACTCAAACGGTCTGAGAAGATAAGGTGTAGCGAATGTGCTGTCGATTACAAGCGGAATCTTGTGTGAATGAGCAATGTTTGCCACTTCTTCAATATCAATAATATTTGAATTGGGGTTACCGAGTGATTCAATGAAAACAGCCTTTGTGTTTTCGTCAATTGCATTTTCAAATGCGTTTTCTTCGTCAGGATCAACAAACTTTGTTGTTACACCATACTCTGAGAATGTATGCTCAAGCCAGTTGTATGTGCCGCCGTAGATTGTCTTTGCGGCTACGATGTTGTCGCCCGCTTTTGCAAGAGCCTGGAGTGCATATGAAACTGCCGCTGCACCTGATGCAACTGCAAGAGCTGCTGTGCCGCCCTCAAGAGCTGCAATTCTCTTTTCAAAAACATCCTCTGTCGGGTTTGTAAGTCTGCCGTAGATGTTACCTGCATCTTTGAGTGCAAAGCGGTCTGCGGCGTGCTGACTGTTGTGGAATACATAAGAAGTAGTTGCGTAAATCGGAACTGCTCTTGCGTCTGTTACAGGGTCTGCTGTTTCCTGACCGATGTGAAGCTGTTTCGTTTCAAATTTAAGATTTCTTTCGCTTAATTTACTCATTTTAATGTCCTCATTTCATTTTAATTTTAATTTCAGAAGTTATGTTGCGGATTTGATGTGTCCCGTATCACATTCGTGCATTACTGCAACATCGTTTGAATCTGAGATTTTTCATTTGGATCACCTTTCCCATATTTCCTATTTGATTGGTGGGTTTTAATTGGATTGTCTATATCATACCACAGATTTTTTATTTGTCAATAGGTTTTTTGAAATTTTTTCTTATCTTTCCTATTGGTTTAGTAGGTTTGCTGGGTTTTGATTATTGAAAAGGTCGAAAAAGCCGATATTCAAGCCGTTTTTTAAATTTCAACCGTTAAGCAGTCAATTTGAAATTTTTTCTGATTTTTTAAAACTAATATTCAAAAGTATCATTTGCAAACGGCAAAACACCGCATTACCTACTAAATTGCTGTGTAAACAACAAAAGCACCCATAAAGGATGCTTTCGGATTATATTAAATCACATAGTTATCTGCCGAATTTGCAATAATGTCGGCAAGAGTAATGTTGTCAACAACATCGTCAATAGCCTTCTGGAGTTTCTCCCACACAAAAAGCGTTGAACATTGTTCACGACGATCACAGGTATTTTCATTACCCTCAAGGCAAGCCACGGGTGCAAGACTGCCCTCGGTAAGTCTTAAAATCATACCGACAGTATAATATTCGGGTTCATGAGCAAGACGATATCCTCCGTTTGAACCTCTTGCGCTGAGCACATAACCTGCCTTTGTAAGTACGGTAATAATCTGTTCAAGGTATTTAAGCGATATTCCCTGACGGGCGGCAACCTCCTTTAGGGCTACATTTTTCCCTTGTTTACACTGAGCAAGGTCAACCATAAGTCGGAGCGCATACCTGCCCTTTGTTGAAATTTTCAAATTAACCACCCTATTCATATATTAATAATATGATTAAAGCATATCATAAACGGCTGTATATGTCAATGAGCCTGTTGCACAACAATAACCTATTTAACTTGTAAGAAAACACAAAAAGCGGGAGCGAAAAACGCCCCCGCAGAGTTTATATATGAAGTTACGACGATACACCGCAAATCAGTGTTACAATTCTTACTGCAAACAAAGCAAACGCAATCCACATAATCGGATGAATTTCTTTGATTTTGCCTGTAACAATCTTGAGAATAACCCAAGTAAGGATACCGAACATGATACCTGTTGCTATTGAATATGCAAACGGCATAAAGATGATTGCTACGAAACCGCCGACTGTATCGGCAATGTCTGAGTCAAAATCCATCTTTGTAACATTCTTAATCATAAGAAGACCTACAAATACGAGTGCAGGAGCTGTTGCAAATGAAGGAATAGCAAGGAAAATCGGATAAAGCGGAATAGCAAGGATAAAGAGAATTGCAGAAGTAAGAGCTGTAAGACCTGTTCTGCCGCCCTCTGCAACACCTGTTGTTGACTCAACATAAGATGTTACTGTTGATGTACCGAGGCAAGCACCAAGGCATGTACCGAGTGCGTCAGACATAAGAGCACGACCTACACGGGGAAGTTCGCCCTTTTCATTGAGGAGATTACCCTCCTGAGCAACACCGATAAGTGTACCTACTGTATCGAAGAGGTCAACAAAGAGGAATGCAAATACGATAACAGCAAAGTTAAGCGCATGCTGTGCCACATAACCGAAATCAAACTTGAAGAAAGTTTCTGTTGCCATATTCTGGATAGGTCCGAATACAGAGTAGTTTGCAAAATCAGGAATGAGTGATACACCCTGATACCAACCGCAAAGCTGAGCAATGATGCCAAGAACCCATGTTGCAAGGATACCGATAAGGATTGAGCCTTTAACTCTGTAGTGCCAGAGTGTAGCAACAATGAGGATACCGACAAGTGCAAGAACCACCGGAGCAGAACCAACATCACCGAGCTTAACGAGAGTTGATGACTGAACAGCCTTGCCGTCATAGTAAGCGTCTGTTGTGATAACGCCTGCGCCCTTAAGACCTACAATCGTGATAAAAAGACCGATACCTGCCGAAATACCGTACTTGAGGTTCTGAGGAACCTTGTTTACAAGTGTTTCACGGAATTTGAAGATTGAGAGGATAATGAAAATAATACCCTCAACAAGGATAGCTGTCAAAGCTACCTGCCATGGATTTGTGATACCCTGCTCTGCAAGCTGCGGAACAACTGTGTATGCAAAATATGCATTCAGTCCCATACCGGAAGCAAGAACTACAGGATAGTTGGCATAAAATGCCATGATGAGTGTTGCGAAAGCAGCCGATACAGCTGTTGCTGCAAAGATTGCATTCGGATTCATTCCTGCGGCAGAAAGAATACTCGGGTTTACAGCGAGTATGTAAGCCATTGCAAGGAATGTTGTAATGCCGGCAATAATCTCGGTTTTGACATTAGTGCCGTTTTCTTTCAGTTTGAAAATCTTTTCCAAAAGAAAGCCCCCCTAAAATATTTTGTCGAAACACGACATAGTTAAATTGTAGTTTATTCTTGCCAAAATTTCAAGTGGTATATTATACAAATTCATTGCAAAAATCAAGTTTTTGATTGCTTTGTGAAGTTTTTTGAGGAAAATCAGGTACAGGCAATTATTGAACATTTCACGAATAAAATTATATAACGATAAATTTTAGTTTAAGGGGTGCTGTTATGATTGAGTTACTCGGATTTCTAGGACAATATATATGTTTTTTCATTCTTCATGTTTGCGGAGGCGGTTCGTTTCCGAAACCTTTAACAGAAAAGCAAGAGCGTGAATGTCTTAAAAAAAGTGCAAACGGCGATATTGCGGCAAGAAATATGCTTGTTGAACACAATCTGAGGCTTGTTGCACACATAATAAAGAAATATTACGGAACACAAAGCGAACAGGATGACCTTGTATCAATCGGCACAATCGGTCTGATAAAGGCAATCAACACATTTGACATGAACAAAAACATAAAATTAAGTTCTTATGCGAGCAGATGCATTGAAAACGAAATTCTTATGCATTTCAGAAATGCAAAGAAAAGTGCACAGGATATTTCTTTAAACGAAACAATTGATACCGACAAAGACGGCAACCCTCTCACCCTTCTTGATATTATGTCGGTTGACGATAACATAATCGACAATCTTGATTTGAAGCTTAATTCAAAAAAGCTCGGTCAGTTCATAAGAGAGGAACTTAACGAGCGTGAGCAAAAGATTATTGTACTGAGGTACGGTCTTGACGGCAAGGAAGCCATGACTCAAAAAAGTGTTGCCAAAATGTTAGGCATATCCCGTTCCTATGTCAGCCGCATCGAAACCAAAGCGTTAAAACAATTGCGAAAACGATTTGAAACAAGTTCGAATTTGTGAGATAATATGTTAATTAAATTCATCAGGGGTGTTCCTCGAATGCCCCTGTATATTTCACAACAAAAAAATTCTTGACATATACCAAACTGCGTGATATAATAACAATGTTGCAGATAAGCGGATGTAGTTTAGTGGTAGAACTTCAGCCTTCCAAGCTGATCGTGTGGGTTCGATTCCCATCATCCGCTCCATTAAAAGGTACTCAAAAACGAGTACCTTTTCTTTTTGCAAAAAAATAAAACAATCGGATGGGAATCGAAAGCCCGTTTAGAAAACAGTTCAGCGAACTGTTTTTAGGGCGTAGCGTTGATCCAAGTTAAGCCTAAACGCTTTAGACAAAGACGAGATTGGCAACTTCTGTATCACAAAGTAATCATCCGCTCCATTAAAAGGTACTCAAAACTGAGTACCTTTTCTTTTTGCAAAAATTAAAAAACAAAACAATCAGATGGGAATCGAAAGCCCGTTTAGAAAACAGTTCAGCGAACTGTTTTTAGGGCGTAGCGTTGATCCAAGTTAAACCTAAACGCTTTAGACAAAGACGAGATTGGCAACTTCTATATCACAAAGTAATCATCCGCTCCATTAAAAGGTACTCAATACTGAGTACCTTTTCTTTTTGCATATTGAAGAAATAAAACAATCAGATGGGAATCGAAAGCCCGTTTAGAAAGCAGTTCAGTGAACTGTTTTTAGGGCGTAGCGTTGATCCAAGTTAAGCCTAAACGCTTTAGACAAAGACGAGATTGGCAACTACTTTGCTTCATTTATATATTATTTGAGTAAATTAAAATCTTACCAATCAAAACTTTTTCTTTAACTTAGCAAGCTTTTTTTCGGCATCTTTATATCCGCCTTTGACGGCTTTTTCGTAGGCTTTTACGGCTTCTTCCCTATTGCCTGTTTTTGCATAATATTCACCCAATGCGAATGATGCTGACGCTATGCCGTTATCGGCGGCAATTTTATAGTACTCCATTGCAAGTTTCGGATTGCGGGTAACACCTCTGCCGTCCATAAGAATATCTGCAATTTTGGACGCTCCATTCGCACTGCCAAGGTCTGCGGCTTTTTTGTACCACATAGCCGCCTGTTCGGGATTTTTGACACCGTTCACGGAAAATTCAGCCATCCACAATACGGCAGGAAGATAATCGAAATCGGTTGCAAGGGTATTCATTATATTTTTAGCACGGGCAACGGTTTCAACGGTCGGATTTTTCAAAAGCCGTCTTGCCTTCATGTATTCAAGCTCGCACATTTCTTTTCTGTTCTGAACGCTTGTACCGTGCAGAATCGTGCTTACATCGCTCTTAAATTCGCCGTCATTCGGTTTTTCAGGGGGCTGATATTTTTTCATTTTATCAAACAAGTTCATGACTCTCCTCCTTACCGTTTTCTGCTTATCATATACTTTACTTCAATATTACGAATACACAATTTTTATCATATCAAAACATTCAGAAAAACATATGATAGCATCAAGGCCGGCGGATGATATCCGCCCCTACAAGTTTGTCATTCTACATTAAGATTATAAATGAAAACTGCTAATTTATAAATCTGTTTGGGCATTATATTCAAAAAGCATATTGATTTTATCCTTAAATTCGATTATAATTTACTTGTAAACATAAAAACCACTTGTTTTTTAAGGAGATAACGATGAATATATTTGACAACATTGCCGCTAATCTTTCATTAAAGTATGAAAATTCGGAATTTTATAAAAACAAACTCATCAAACGATACAAGCCACTCATCACACCGGGTGTAAAGTCACAGGACGAGCTTATCATTTCTCTTGAAAAGCACTTTGACCTTGAACTGACCGACAAGGCTGTTATGAGCAAGACTTTTCTTGAACTCTGCGTTATGGGCAACATTGATTGTGATGAGCCTGATATGATTGATTTTGAGATTTACAGAGTTGTGAGGAATTCAAAGAGCGAGGCACTTTATGCCTGCGAAAAATACGACCTCGATGATGACGACATTTTTATAATTTTTGAGGAGCATAACAACTTCTTTATCAGTAACTCGCAGATTGTCGAGATGCTGCTTATCATCAAAGAGGGTGTTTCTGCCGAGGACTATGAAAATGAAACTCCCGAATTTCTCAACTACATCCGTGTCTGCCGTTACTTCTGCCAGACAAATTTTTTCAAGCTCAATAAGGCTGTTACATATGACGAGTTCGATATGATTGACATTCCCGAAGATGAAAGTGATTCTGACGATGCCGAATATTTTGACGAATCTGAAGATGATACAGATGACGATTTCACAGACGCAATTGAGTTTTAATTTTTGAATTTTCACTTTTCGACTTAACAAAATAGCAAAAAAATTACGAGGAAGGTTTTATGCCTTCCTCGTTTTTGTTTACTGCAAATCACTTTCTGAAAGATGAATTCTATCAAAAGTAGCGTCTTTAAAATCGTCTGAAAATGCATTTATTACCAAGATATGTAAGTTGTAGTAGTACTGAATACCATTTTCATTAAATACATATGTTGTTTCGTTGCTGTTCTTACATTTTCCAACCAACCTGTTAGAAACAACAGGATTTGCGTCAATCAATGGTGCAATCAAAACAGCCGCCAAAACACATAATATCACTACAGGTATCACTATTTTTATTGGAGCAGGTTTCTTTTTCGGATTAACCTGAACAAAATTCTGAGAATATTCAACATTTGTACTACTATCTGAATTAGCAGAATTATTTACAGTCACATTTTGAACATTACTGTCTGTTGTGTTTGTCACAGGTTCAGTTGAACTATTAACACTGTCACTTGGCTCTGCCGCAGAAACAAATTATTCAAGAAACGAGCTTATCAATGTAATCCTCAGTCACGGCGTTGAAAACATCATAATAGAATAATCAAACTTTTTATCGGGAAGGAGAAATCCTTCCCTTTTTTCATACTACGGACTGAACCGCAACAACTTTAAAGCAATGTTCCTCATTGTCTGCATAAATCTGCGCCGAGAAGAACTCGTCCATATTGCAGAAAAGTCCATACGATTCAATTCCTACATCTTCATCCCTGTCAAGGCGAGCAAGCACTTCGTTGATTTCATCGGTAAATGCAACGATTTCTCCCACATTTTCGTGAATCCACTGCACACCGTCAATTCCGATTATCATTTCCTCATTCCACTTTTTGCGGCACTTTTTAAATGCTTTTTCATCATCAACATAAATATATCTTTCGATTATATTCTTGATTTCCTCAGCTTCATCGTGATACTTTTCAAAATCAAATGCGATAACAAGAAACATTTCACTATTCCACAAATTTGAAATTGCGAACTCCTTTTTCTCAACAATGTCGCCAAAATCAAAAACATTGTCCATACAGGTTTTATCGTCAATGTACTGGGATAACCACAAATCAATGCCGTCAAAATAAGCTATTTTTCCGTACTTGAAGTCCTTTTCGCCAGAATTTTCAAGGCAATCAAAAATGCTTGGAACTCTATCAGGAAAACACGCCACCGTGATAAATTCCTCATCGGAACAGTTGCCGATATTCACAAATTTTCCGCTGCAGGTGATGTCAATTGTGAATCCGCCGTGATTACCGAGCTTCGGGATTTTGCGGTGCGTTTTCAAACACAAGCTTTTCGTGGATCTTTCTTTTACAATTCATTAACATAATAATTTCCACCTTTCATTAACTTAGTAACAATTATTGTTATTTCCCTTTTAATTAGGTTTTTCCTTTCCTTTTCTTTAATAATATTATACCATAAACCACTGTCCCATTATTTACCCTCTGCTCTAAAAAACGGCTTATTTATGCGGTTTTTTTGCGAAAATTCTTCATTTATTAAAAACAGAGCATCTTGACAAATGTGTGAATTTTTTGTATAATCAAAGAGTTTGTTTTTATAGGAGAGAATTCGTTTATGGAAAGAGAAAATTTTAAATCCCGACTTGGGTTTATCCTTGTAAGTGCGGGTTGCGCTATCGGAATCGGCAATGTGTGGCGATTTCCGTATGTTGCAGGACAGAACGGCGGCGGACTATTTGTACTTTTGTACCTAATCTTCCTCGTTCTTATGGGAGTTCCTGTTTTGACAATGGAACTTGCAGTCGGAAGAGCGAGTAGAAAAAGTGCTGTTCTCGGCTACAAAAAACTTGAAAAGCCAAAGAGCAAGTGGCACATTCACGGCTGGTTCTGTATGCTCGGATGCTACCTTTTGATGATGTACTACACCACGGTTTCGGGTTGGATGACGAGCTACTTCTACAAATTTGCGACGGGTTCATTTGAAAGCGGAATGACCTCGGAGCAAGTTGGCGGAGTATTCAACGAATTGCAGTCAAATCCGCTTGAAATGGTAATTTGGATGGCGATTATCACCGTCCTCGGATTCCTTGTTTGCAGCAGAGGTATTCAAAAGGGCATTGAAAAAGTCAGCAAAGTTATGATGATTGCGTTGCTCATACTCATTCTTGTACTCGCAGGCAACAGCTTATTCCTTTCGGGTGCAGGCGAGGGACTCAGCTTCTACCTTGTTCCCGATTTGGACAAGGTGAATGAAATCGGACTTGGCAATGTTATTTCATCCGCTATGAATCAGGCATTCTTCACACTCAGCCTTGGCATTGCGGCAATGGAAATTTTCGGCAGTTATATGTCAAAAGACCACACTCTGCCGAGTGAGTCAATCAAAATTTGCGCACTTGACACATTTGTTGCGATTATGGCAGGTCTTATCATCTTCCCCGCTTGTTTTTCATACGGTGTTCAGCCCGACCAAGGCCCTGCTCTGATTTTCGTAACACTTCCGAATGTGTTCGTAAATATGGCCGGCGGAAGAATTTGGGGTACTCTGTTCTTCCTGTTTATGACTTTTGCGTGCTTCTCAACAATCATTGCCGTGTTTGAAAACATCATTTCGTTCTGGATTGATATGTTCGGCATCAGCAGAAAGAAGTCTGTTCTTATCAACACAATCATCATTCTTATCGCAAGTTTGCCGTGTGTGTTCGGTTTCAACATTTGGAGCGGTTTCCAAATTTTCGGTCAGAATGTTCTCGGTATGGAAGATTTTCTCGTAAGCAATATCCTTCTTCCTGTAGGTTCGCTTGTGTATCTCCTCTTCTGCGTTACAAAATTCGGTTGGGGATTTGACAACTACCTTGATGAGTGTAACACCGGTAAAGGCATTAAATTTTCAAAGGCTTTAAAGCCGTATTTCAAGTATGTACTCCCTGTTCTTGTACTGATTTTGATTGTTCAGGGATTCATAAAATAAGTTAATATATTTCTTTAAAAGCAAAATCCCGACAGTATGTTTTTGATACTATCGGGATTTTTTATGTCCGCATTTATTAAATTTACTTTTTACGATTGAACTTTTTCACCTTTTCGGAAAGCTCGACAAGCTCTTCTTTTGAAAGTTCGGGAAGATGTTCAAGGTCATCAAGAAACTTTGCACTGCTTTCATCAGCACGAAGTTTTGTGCTTTCGACATAGTAGCTTGTGATTACACCGGGGACTACTGCAATGATAAGAATTGAACATATCGAAAGAAAGATTGAAAGCACTCTGCCGACAAGCGTTGTTGCAAGCACATCGCCAAGACCTATTGTTGTGGCAACGCTGAAACAGTACCATATGCTGTCAAAAAGCCGAGTTATGTTCGGTTCAAAAATCCATATTGCAACACTCACCGCAAAAAACACAATAACATAACTGCACAAAAGCTTAATTGCGCCCGTCCGTTTGAGGACAATTTTCAACAGTCTTGTCTTTTTCAAAGCACCACCCCATTTGTATAAATTATAGCAATTAAAATTACCTCCGTCAAGGCGGTGGATATACAGCTTTAAGAATAGAATCATTTGAAAGTGAAATTGTCCTATCGGACAGTTGCGGATGACATACCGAATAAAAATAAAACCGACCTGTCATAACAACAAGTCGGCTTTATTTCTGAAATATAAAATGAAATGAAAAATTAAAATTAACGATTAATCGGAATATTTTCTGATTTTGAGATAAATTCCCCTGTCATCGGCAATTTTCTGACAAGCCTTGATGTCCTCCTCGGGGATTGTATCTACGATTGAAAACTGGGTATGTTCAAAATATTTCTTTGCATCCTCTGCAAATTTGAGCATTGACTCATACGCATGGTCAAAAACAGGACGGCAAACTTCGTCATACTTTTCCGATGAACAGGTATTGAGGCTGATTGAAACAGAATCAATATACTTTGAAATCAACTCAGCTGTGGGCTTGTTGTTGATTCTGTCAGAAAGACCGTTTGTGTTGAGTCTGAGTTTGATGTCGGGGTGCTTTTCCCTTACATATTTTGCGGTTTCAAGCATATTGTCAAGAGCTGAAGTCGGTTCGCCGTAGCCACAGAATACAAGCTCCTTGTAGCCTGTGAAATCAAAATCATCAACAGCCTTTTTAATATCCTCCATACTCGGATCATGCTTGTGCCAGAGTGTATCTGCACTGCCGACCGAATCGGTATTGTTGCGAATACAGAATGTGCATCTGCAAGGGCATTTGTTCGTCAGATTAGCATAGATAGATGTTTTGTACACATAAAGAATATCTGCCATTATGTTTTCTTCTCCTTATTGAAACTCACATTAAAGCGAGAGTTTTTTCTTGAAATTGATTTTATCAAGACCGATGCCTACAACAATGTAGATTAATGCTCCTACACCGGGCTGCAACCAGCAAGTGGGAAGTTCCGCAATTGCGGCACCAAAGTCATACATAAGACCGTTTGCAATAAAGTAACCGCCGATTGTAACGATTGTTGTTGGAATGAGCATAAGAAGTGATGACGGACTGATGATTTTTTCATCTTTGCCACGCTTCTTCATCGCCATTCTGCAAAGCACAAACGGAACTGCGTTGACAGCCTTGATAATAGCTGTTGGGATTGCCCAATGCGGATAACCCGAAATAAGGTCGGCAAGAGCGCCGCCGATTGATGATGCGATAATTCCGAAAGGTCCGGGAAGAATACTTGCGGCGAGATAAATCATAGAGTCGCCTGCATGAGAGTATCCAAGCGGTGACGGAATCTTGATAAAAGCAGTTGTAACGGTAATAAGAGCCGCACACATTGCCGTAATTGCAATCAGCTTTACATTATATTTTGAATCGGTTTTTGAAACAGTTTTAGCAGTCATAGTAATTTCCTCACAAAAGCATTTTTAAATGTTTTTCAAATTCAATACCCTCGTTGCGGTGAATACCAAGTTTAACGGTTTCACAAAGAGAGGTCTGTATGAATTTTACCGCCAGATTTACGGTATCTTTCAGGCTGTCACCACGGAGCAGTCCCGAAAAGACAACCGAGGCAAACAAGTCGCCTGTACCCGAATAACTTCCGCCCGTCTTTTCACAGCTGACACAAAACACCTCATCATCGGTTGCAATAAGATTGTTAATCTTTGTAACCTCATCGGAAATTTTATGCTCAATGCCTGTAACAATCACGGTTTTCACCTTGTAGAGTTTCAAAAGCTTTTTGGCAAGCTCTGCAACCGTATCGAGAAAATCGGGAGAATCGGCATTTTTAATCAGTTCTGAATAGTCGGTATCGCACAGAATACAACATTCGGTAAGGTTCGGGGTGATTACATCGGCAACAGAAACGAGTTTTTTCATCTTTTTGCCAAGAGTTTCGGTATAAAGACTGTAGGTTTTTCCGCCGTCACCGAGAACCGGATCCACAAGTACAAGCGTGTTGTCGGTTTCAAAGCTGTCTATAAATGAAAGAATTTTGTCCACCTGCTTTTCGCTTGAGAGGAAACCCGTATAGATTCCGTCAGGCTGAAAGCCGAGTTTTTTCCATTCACTTGTGTAATAATCAAGCTTATCAGTGCAATCGTTGCAGTAAAAGCTTTCAAATCCCGTCTGACTTGTCAAAACGGCTGTCGGCATAGGACACGCCTGAATGCCCATTACGGACAAAACAGAGATTGCCGCCGTCAGCGAACACTTGCCAAGCCCTGAGAGATCATTGATTAATACAGCTTTTTTTGTCATCATACCACGCCTTAAAATTTCTGAACAGTTCAACATTTATCTTGTGATGTTGTCATTATACAACACCACTGTCATTATTTGTATGTACAATTTTCAGAATTTTTATAGGTACAGTTTGTAAGATGCAAAAAAAGACGCCTCACATTGAAGGTGCCTTTTCATATTTATAAACTGATTTTCTGTTAAAACTCATAATGTGACCACATAGAGATTATTTTTACGATTTTTTCTTCCTCATAAACCATATAGACAAGTCTGTGCTGAGAATTTATTCTGCGTAAATAGCATTGTTTCAAATTTCCGATAAGCCGTTCATAAGGTGGTGGATTTTGAAAAGGATTTTCGCTGATAAGTTCAAACAAATTCTGCACATTACGCTTTAATGTAGGATACTGCTTGATTTTCTCCTTATCCTTTTGGGCTGATTTTGTAATCATCAGCTTATAATTACCACTCAAATTCTTCACACTCCTCAAGCGGAGTTTCAATTCCGTCCTTTAATTTTTCACTCATACCGGGAATTGAATTAAGATACATTGTTTCAACAAGATTATTATAATCTTCTTCACTTATAAGAACAGCATTTCCGCTTTTGGTGCTGATGTTTATAGGTTCATTATACTTTACAGTCTGATCAATCAATTCAAAAATTTGTTTTCTGAAATTAGTTACATTAGTATTAATCATAAACGCACCTCCTATATTACTATATGTACATTATAGCGTACATATAGTAGAAAGTCAATATTTTTACAACAAAATTCCGCAGGTTTTCTTAATCATATGCCCCGCCTCGTGCATTGTCGTGGCAGTTTTGGTTTGTCGGTGTGCATTTTTGGCTTTATCAACAAAGCAGACATAAAATGATTGTACAGTTTACCGATATAATTAAAGGTCGGAATATTGTATAATTATTTACATATTCTATTTATCGTGGGGAAATATGTATGTGGAAGGAACTTCATACACAGCATGAAATTGACAATTTCATGAAAGAAATTATCAGATTTCACGACAGTTGCATAAAAGAAATCAAATATTCAAGCGGTGCTTATGTCGAAAAGAATCTGTCAATGTCGCCGGTAAACACAAAGCGTACATTAACAGTTCTTATTCAGCGACAATTTGAGGATATTTCCGCACTTGAACTTGAGTTTTCGGAACTTGAGTATATAAGAATGTACCCTGTAAATCCGGACTACACCTGTGAAATATTGGACGCATCATTTTTCATAAAAGACGGTCTTATTTATTGGTGCGATAACGGTGATGTAAAGGAAGATGACATACACAATTATAAAGGCACGGTCATCTGCTCAAAGAAAGTTCGTTGGAGAAATGCAAGCGAGCTTATCGGTAAAAGAGATTTTTATAAAAGTGCAAACGAATAACAGACAGCAATTTAAAAGCAACGAAGTTTTTGCTCCGTTGCTTTTTTTGTTAACCTATAAAATCATTAAAAGATTTTTGCGCTATATCCGATACTATTCTCTGCATTTCACAACGGGAATTTGCGTTTCTCGCCCTGTCAATGCAGCTTTCACGGTACTTTTTCGGCATACTTGAAAAGACAAACATTGCGTCGGGATTTTCGCCGAGTGCCATTGTAAAACCAAGCGGCAAATCCCATTTTTCTCCGAGTATTTCTGCAGTTCTGTTCACCGTAATCACCCCTGTTTTAGTTTTTGCATAGGGATTTAAGATACAACAGAGAATAATCGGAAAATATAAACCGAAAATAAAATTACTTCTGCTCTGCAACAACAGCAAAAAACACAAGGTCGGAGTCGCTGTCATTAATAAGGCTGTGTGTATGACCTTTCGGGCAATAGTGGCACACGCCTGCTTCAACCCTTTCATACTCGCCGTCCATAAGCACCTTGCCTGTTCCCTCAATGATGTAGAACATTTCACAGTTGCCCTCGTGAGTGTGAAGTCCGATTGACGCACCGCTTTCAAGGCGACCGTGCATAATCATATTTCTGTCATCCGTGAATTTCTTTACGGCATATGCCTTTTCTCCGCCTTTAAAATTCGGCAAAATTTGTTCTTCCATATGTTTAAAATCAATAATCATATCTCTTGTCCTCCTGACTAAATTGAAATTTTAAAGTTCTTTATAATAAGGACAGATGTCCTCATAGTGACCGTCTTTCATCAAAAAGCCTTTCGGAATAACTCCGAGTTTTACAAAGCCAAGGCTTTCATAAAGTTTTCTTGCAGGTTTGTTGGTTCTCACAACAGCATTGAACTGCAAAATTTTGAAGCCGTATTTTTTAGCACGCTCAAGGCAATCCGACACAAGCATTCTGCCGACACCTTTTCCCCTTGACGGTGAGGAAACCGCATAGCTTGCATTACAAATATGACCGCATCTGCCGACATTATTTGGATGAAGAATATACATTCCGAGAATCTCGCCGCTTTCATCGGTTGCAACGGGACAACAAGTTTGCTCTGCAAAAAACTTTTTTCCGCTTTCAAAATCAAGTTCTTCAGTCTGCGGAAAGGCAACTCCGTCTCTTACAACTTCATTCCATACGGAAATCATACCCTTAATATCATTTTCCCCGTATTCTCTCACGGTAATACTCATTTTCAGTCACCTCGGGTTAATTTTAGCACTATAAGTTAAAATTTTCAATCCAAACGGCTGAAATATTTACTATTTTTACCTTTTTAAAATTGCAAATTAATCTTGAAATTTGTCGAAAGATACTGTATAATCTATTTATAGAATTGAATAAGAATGATCTTATCAAGAGTGACTGAGGGGACAGGCCCTGTGAAGTCCGGCAACCTGCGTATGCAAGGTGCCAAATCCTGCGGTATTTACCGAAAGATGAGTAAACACAGCACCTTTCGGATGAACGGTGCTTATTTTTTTGGAAGGAGTTTTCTAAATGGCTAAACATTTATTTACATCCGAGTCTGTAACGGAAGGTCATCCCGACAAAGTGTGTGACCAGATTTCCGACGCAGTTCTTGACGAAATCCTCTCTCAGGATAAAAACGCTCATGTTGCCTGTGAGGTTACGGCTACAACAGGCATGATTCATGTTATGGGTGAAATTTCAACCGATTGCTATGTTGACATCGCAGATGTTGCAAGAAAGGTTGTAAACAACATTGGCTACAACGATCCGAAGTGCGGTTTTGACGGCAACACCTGTGCGGTTCTCACATCAATTGACGCACAGTCACCCGACATTGCAATGGGCGTAAACGAAAGCCTTGAGCTTAAAGACGGCGAAAGCGATACCGACAATCAGATTGGTGCAGGTGATCAGGGCATGATGTTCGGTTATGCGTGTGATGAAACACCCGAACTTATGCCGATGCCTATTTCTCTGGCCCACAAGCTTGCAAAACAGCTTACAAAGGTAAGAAAAGACGGCACTCTTTCATATCTCCGTCCTGACGGCAAAACTCAGGTTACTGTTGAATATGACGATGACAAGGTTGTTGGCATTGACACGGTTGTAATTTCAACACAGCATGACGAAGATGTTACACTTGAGCAAATCAGAAAAGACCTTATCGAGTATGTTATCGACCCGATTATCCCTGCTGAGCTTATGAACAAGAACACAAAGATTTTCGTAAACCCGACAGGCAGATTTGTAATCGGCGGTCCGGTCGGCGACTCAGGTCTTACAGGCAGAAAGATTATTGTTGATACCTACGGCGGATTTTCTCGTCACGGCGGCGGTGCATTCAGCGGTAAAGATCCGACAAAGGTTGACCGCAGTGCCGCTTACTACTCAAGATATATTGCAAAGAACATTGTTGCCGCTAAGCTTGCTAAGAAGTGCGAAATTCAGCTTGCATATGCAATCGGTGTTGCAAAGCCTGTTTCAATAATGGTTGACACATTCGGCACATCAAAATATTCAAACGAAGAACTGGCAAACGCTGTTGAAAAGGTATTTGACTGCCGTCCGCAGTCTATCATCAGACAGCTCAAGCTCACGGAAACAAAGTATCTCCCACTTGCCGCTTACGGTCATATGGGCAGAGAAGAACTCGGTGTTGAATGGGAAAAGACAAATAAGGTTGACGAGCTTTTAAAGGCTGTCGGCTAATAGAATTAAATTGTTCGATAATTTCGGGAGTAAGGTTTGTGTACAAACGCAAATTCTTGTTCCCGATTTTTTTATTTTAAAAAATATTGTTGATAGATTGTACAAACAATTACAATGCTACGCTCGGGCTTGATATGTTTTGTGGGCATTACAAACTATCCGCACGAATTGGGGACGGCGGCTCGCCGTGCGGGCGTCCGATGAACGCCCCTACCGGATTGTGGTATTCATAATTAACACAAAAATCCCGATTAACTTTTTACGGTTAATCGGGATTGTAATTTTTATACGGATATTATTTTTAATTCTTAACCAGAATTAAGCTTCTGCAATAACCTCAACTTCAACAAGGACATCCTTTGGAAGCTGTTTTACTGCAACACAGCTTCTTGCGGGCTTTGATGTAAAATACTTGCCGTAAACCTCATTGAAAGCACCGAAATCTTCCATATTTTTTAAGAAACAAACTGTCTTAACAGCCTTTTCAAGTGAACTGCCTGATGCCTCAAGAACATTTTTAAGGTTTGTGCAAACCTGTTCTGTCTGAGCCTCAATTGTTGCAGCCTCAACATTGCCTGTTGCAGGGTTAATTGCAATCTGACCTGATGTGAAAACAAGACCGTTTACCTTTACAGCCTGTGAATACGGACCGATAGCATCGGGAGCATTTTTAGTATAAACCTTTTCCATTATAATGACCTCCTGTCAATATATTAAAAATTACTGATTAAACAAGCTTAAAGCCTGCGTCAACAAGTGCATCACGAATTTCTTTAATCTGAGCAAAATCTCTTGTTTCAAGAACAACACGGAGATAACAACCGTTTACATCTGTACCCTCTCCGCCTCTTTCGTGGTGGATAGAAATTACATTTGCACCCTTTTGTGCAATAATATTTGAAACGGCAACAAGCTGACCCGGCTTATCCTGAAGTTCAACACAGAAAGTCTGCTGTCTGCCTGTCATGAGAAGTCCACGCTTGATAACTCTTGAAAGGATTGTAACATCAATGTTACCGCCTGATACAACGCAAACAACCTTCTTGCCCTTAACGGGGAGCTTGTTGAACATTACAGCAGCCAAAGGAGCTGCGCCTGCGCCCTCGGCAATCATCTTCTGTGACTCAATAAGCTTGAGAATTGCAGATGAAATTTCGTCATCGCTTACTGTTACGATATCGTCAACATACTTCTTCACATATTCAAATGTATGCTCACCCGGTTCTTTAACCTGAATACCGTCGGCAATTGTAGAAACGCTGTCAAGATGAACAGGCTCGCCGTTCTTGATTGACTCAACCATTGAAGGAGCGCCCTCTGCCTGAACACCGTAAACCTTAATGTTAGGATTAAGGCTCTTGATTGCACAGGCAACACCCGAAATAAGTCCGCCGCCGCCGATTGCACATACAACAGCGTCAACATCGGGCATTTCGTTCATAATTTCGATACCGATTGTACCCTGACCTGCAATTACATTTTCATCGTCAAACGGGTGGATAAATGTATAGTTCTTTTCATCACGAAGTCTTAAAGCCTCGTTATAAGCGTCATCATAAACACCCGGAACCATACAAACCTCGGCTCCGTAGTTCTTAGTAGCCTCAACCTTTGAAATAGGTGCACCGTCAGGCAGACAGATAAGCGACTTGATACCGTACTTTGTAGCAGCAAGTGCAACACCCTGAGCGTGGTTGCCTGCAGAACAGGCAATAACACCTCTTGCCTTTTCTTCTTCGGTAAGCTGAGAAATCTTGTAACCTGAACCTCTTACCTTGAATGAACCTGTAATCTGAAGATTTTCGGGTTTGAGATAAACATCACAATCATCACAAATACCCCTTGCCTGAACAATATTAGTCTGTCTGATAACATCCTTCAAAACATATGATGCGTGATAGATTTTGTCTAATGTAAGCATACCAATTACTTCCTTTTCTATATGTATCCACTGCCTATTTTAATACAACAAAGCTTTAAAATCAAGTTTTTTTGGAATAAACAAAGGGAATTTTTGCAGGATTTTTTAAAGTCTTATTCATAATTCGCAAACAGAATATAAAATAATAATAACGAACAAATAAAAACACCTGCTTACAAGCGTAAACAGGCGTTTCTATGAAATTATGAAATTGGTATTAACTAATTGAATACTTACAGCCTAAGTTAAGCAAGTGATGCGCCAAGCTTTTTGCAAGCCTCAAGGGCGTCGTCATCGGGAGCATCGTTACAGATAACGCTTTCGCAAACAAGGTTTGCACCATCACCCTTACAGGTGTCCTCCCAGTTTCTCATCCATTCGCCGTCACCCCAGCCGTATGAACCGAAGAGGGCAATGCTTTTGCCGTTTAATGCACTTTCACATTCATTGAAAACAGGCTCAAACTCGCTGTCCTCAAGAACCTCCGCCCCCATTGCAGGACAACCGAATGCAATGCCGTCAAAATCGGCAACCGATGAAGAATCAAAATCGTTTACATTTGCAAGAGTAACTTCTGCGCCTGCGGACTTTGCACCCTCGGCAACGGCTTCCGCCATCTGCTCTGTGTTACCTGTACCGCTCCAGAATACTACTGCTACTTTACTCATATTATATACTCACCTTTCAGTTTTTGTACTTGATTACACTTTAAGTCAGTTACACGCAACCGTCAGTTTCTGAATAGGTGTGCCCTGTAACCACTTAGAGTAATAGATGTCAGAACATTTTTTGAATTTGGCGAACTCTTTGGCTGCTTTTTCTTCATTACCGTAAACCTTCCAGCAACCTGAATATTTACAGCAATTTCCTTTATGAAGAATAAAGCCACGGACATCTTCGGGAGGATAACCGAGGAACAGTCCGATTTCGTGCGGGAACTCGGTTGAGTCTTTAAGTCGGTGGCGAAGCTCCCTTATACAGCGTGCGGCATCGTGTGAATGATACCCCTGCGACTCAAGCAGCTTGCACGCATATTCATCGGACAAATCAACAGCAAGCTTGGACGGGCGAAAAATATAGATTAAAGCCTTTCCGTTGCTGAACTTCAGTGGCAGAACTTTTATTCCCTTTTTGCAGAACATTTTATTCAGCTTTCTCACATCACATTCGCACTCAAGCCGTGATGAGTACGGACAGTTAAAAAGGTTAGCCGTTTTTATTCCTGCAAGCGTTGGGGAACAATGCTTGATAATTAAATCTTCTGACATCTTTTCCTCTAAATAATTGAATGAATGATTTGAATAGAATTGAATAAATACACCACAGTGATTATCCGATAATTGTTTTGCAGTTAGCTTTTGCTAACTTAATTCCATAAGCAAGACTATTTTGTTGTCTTTATCTTACAGTTAAAATATACCATCAATCAATGTTGTTATCGGCTCTTAAAAGGTTTTCTACGCTCCAAACGGACAGACAATTTCAGCAAAGATTTAGGGACAGCAAACGCTGTCCCTGAAAGGAGAAGAGATATTATGAATAATTACCCGGCAAAGTAATCATCAAATACTCTGCGGATATTTCCGCAGTCTGTCAGAAAAGAATATAGGCGTATCTTTTCGACAATGTTATTATAGCACCTTACAAAGTCTTTTTACTGCTCTTTACGGACATATAAGGCTCTGTTCAGACGAGCGATTTTCTGTACTCGTTCGGCGACTTGTTCATCACCCTTCTGAAAGCACCAGCAAACTTACTGCCGTTGTTGTAGCCGACAATTCCTGCAATTTCAAGCACACTTTTGTCGGTGTTTTTCAAAAGCGAAGCGGCTTTTTGCATTTTACAGTTCGTTATGTAGCCGTTAATCGTGTCGCCGTAGACACCCTTAAAACAGATCTTGAGAGAAGTTGAAGAGATGCCGAGCATATCGGCAAGCTCCGTAATTGTTATATGCTCGTCAAGGTGAGCAAGCAGATATTTTTTTGCCTCTTTTGCGGCGGTAACCTGTGAGCGTGAAAAATATCGTCTTTCCTCACTCTCACCCTTGTATTCAAGACCGCTCAAAAACAAAAGAAGTTCAAGCACCTTAACCTTGTGATAACCCTTTCGGATATTTTCGGGAACGGAATAGAGTTCCGAAAAAATATGCTCAATGCTGATATTTTCACGCATAATTGAGTACGGCTTTTCGGAACAGAATTTCATTTCAAGCTCTTCGGGGCTGACAAAAACATCGTCAAGAATACACGAAAAACACCTTGGCACACGGTTCATATCAATTGCAACCGACACACCGTGGTAGTGGCTCAGCGGACAATATCTGTGTCGGATGTTTTCCGTATTCTTCTGTATCGACAAATCACCCGACGCAAGGTAAAGATATTCGCCGTTTTTGTATTCAAACTCAATTCTGCCCTCCTGACAATGCGTGATGATGAGCATTTCTCTTCCCTTTGCAAGATTAATGTCACAACTTTGCATATGTACATCATAATACACAAGCTCAATGCCTGAAAACACAGGATACACGGTGACCTCGCAATCGCCCGTGCTGTCCTGTGAACGGTATATACTGAACGATTCGCAGTGTTCAACAGTCTGTATCATACCGTATGGATTGTCAATTTTCTGCAATACTGCCATAAGGTTGCCTCTCTTCTCCTAAAAGACCTTATTCCACCTTCATAACGGTGTATGCGCCTATATCGTTAACTGTCTTTTTGAGGACTTTATCCTCAATTTCTCTTTTCATTCTGACCGTAACCCTGCCGGAAGAAACATCGGCTTCCGCCCACACACCGTCAATTGAATTGAGTGCGTTTTCTACTCTTGCGGAACAGTTTTTACAGACCATTCCGTCAACAACAAGAGTTTTTTCATAAGGATAATGTGACTTATCCTTATCGGCAACCTTGTTTTTCTTAACGCTTTCGTCACTTGCACCGCAACATCCGCTTGCAAGCTTTTTCCTGTAACTTCTGATTACGAGAACCACAAACGCAATGAATGCCACGGCAAGCAACCCGTAAAAAACATACTCCATATTTATCTCTCCTTTTATTTTTTAGGTTTTAATCGTCACTCTTTAAAGCCTGTGAGAGTTTGATTTTATTAATTTTCTTTTGAAGAATAAAGTATATAATTGCATAGCAGATAATGCCGATTACTGCCATTTCAACAAATACATACCACGGTACAACATATGGTAACCAACCCTTCATTTCAAACATAAAGTAGTGGTACAAGCCTTCAAAAACATAGTATATCAGCGGAACACTTACAAGGATTGCACCTATTGTCACAACCGTTGTTGCACGGTTATACAGCTTGCTAGCCTCTCTGTTTGAATAGCCGAGAATTTTCAGCATTGAAATATTCTGCTCGTTCTTTTCGATAACAAGCTTTGAAAGCAGATACATAAGGATAATGTAAATCAGAACCGAGAAGCCTACAAGAAGTGTGAACGACATACCCATTGAATCGTCAAGCTGATCCGTTACGGTTGTAAGGTCTTTCTGAGTGATTGTTGTTGCAATGTACTTGTCGTCAATATCTTTAAGTTTTTCGTTGCTGAAATAGCCTGTAAAATATCCGTCATCCTTATCAAAAACATCGTTAAAGTTATCGTTTGTCATAAACACACAAAGTGACGCAGGATAGTAGTAACTGCCGACAATCTTGAATGTGTATTTATTCTCGCCGTACTTATCCTTCAAAGTAACCCTGTCGCCAACTTTAAGGTTGTATTTCTCAAGATATCCCTGTGATGCGACAGCTTCATTTTTCTTTTTAGGAACATTAACCTTTGAAAGATACTCCGAATCTTCCTCAATTCCGTAGGCTGAAATTTCTTCGTCATTTGACTCGTAAAGCGTTGTCATACAGAACTTTTCAGCCGCATCATTACTTGTTTCAACAGGAGCTTTCAGAACATACTGATAATCGCAAATCATATTGTTTACAACTTCTGTTTTGTAGTTTTCAAGCAACGGATTGAGTGCAAGTCCAAAGAATAACAGCAGACCTGCAAACATAATTCCGAACACCATAATTATGTATGACGGAATGTTCTGGAGAATAATTCTCAGACGGAAACGGGTAAGAAATCTGAAATTCGGAAGTTTTGCCGCCTTTTTCTTTTTCTTCATATGGAAGTCATGTCTGAGAAATTGGAGCGGAGGCAATCTCAATGCCTTTGCAATTACAAACAGATTGATAAGTGTAATTATGATACACGGAATCACCGTTGTGAGTATGAACGCATCACCGTTCCACAATGTCTGATAAGGCGGCAGACTGTAGCTGTGATAATACATATTCATCACAACATTTTTCATAGCCGTATAACCGAGAATATTGCCTATTACAGCCGCCGTAAAAGTTACAAGTGTGGGAACAACAAGGTAATGTCTTGTAAGCTCTCCCCTTGTGTAGCCCGACGCTCTGAGTGTACCGATTACCGAGGCTTCCTGTTCGACAGTGTCACGGCTTGTGATTGCAAATATAAAGCCGAATACAATGATAAGAACATAAAGCAATGTAAGCATCATAGTTTTGTCACTGCCGATATCGTCACCGCTGAACATAATAGCCTGATTGTCGGCACGCTTTACAAAATCTGTGAGCATTCCTGTTTTAACAAGCTCTTCCTTCACATCATCGCCCAGGTCATTTTTCCTGCTGTCTGAAAGATTTTTGTCATTGTCAATCCACGAGTAGCAATAAGTGTAGCTGTCATCGGCAATTTTGTTAAAATCGGAATCTGTAACAACAGCAACCGAAAACTTCTTCGCATCAAACATCATATCCGTGTTGTTTTTGAAAAGAGATGTGTAATCAGAGAATGCAACCGTTGCGGAAACTGTCATATCTTTATCGGCAACTTTGATTTTATCGCCGACTTTAATTTCATTGTTTTCTGCATAAAGTCTGTCAATTGCAATTTCGCCGTTATTTTCGGGTAGATTGCCCTCAAAAACAGAAATCTTATTGAAATCGTCACGATTCCTGTACAATCTCAAGGTATGTCCGTTCTTGATTTCTTCGTTCTTATAAAAATTCTTGTAAAGCTTAACTCCGAGGTTTTCAACATTTTCTTTTGTTTTGTCGTCAATTTCTGTGGCAAGACAAAAGTGACCGTCCTCAACATTGTACTTTTCAAAAGAATTGTCAAAGGCGGATTTCATGCTGTCGCCTGCGACAAGAAAGCCTGAAATAAAACCTATGCTTAAAATCAGAAAGAGGAAAAGTGCAATGTATTTTCCCAAATCGTTTTTTATTTCTCTGGGTATTCGTTTTGTAAGAGGATTTCTCATAACGCACCTCCTACCAGTCAAGCTCTTGTGCCGGAGTTTTTTCCGTATTGACAATATCGTGTCTTACCTGACCGTCACGGAGTTTTATAACTCTGTCTGCCATATTTTTAATAGCATCATTGTGAGTTACGAGTACAACGGTGTTACCGTACTTTTTATTTACATCTTCAATCAGCTTGAGAATTTCTTTTGAAGTTTTGTAGTCAAGAGCACCGGTGGGTTCATCACACAAGAGCAAGTCGGGATTTTTCACGATTGCTCTGCCGATTGATGTTCTCTGCTGTTGACCGCCCGAAAGCTGATTCGGAATTTTGTTTCTGTGTTCATAAAGTCCGAGCGTTTTCATCAAATCGTCAACATTTAGGGGATTGTCGCTGAGATATGCACCGACTTCAATGTTTTCCCTTACAGTAAGGTTTGGAATGAGGTTGTAGGACTGAAAAACATAACCGAGGTGCTTTCTTCTGTAGAGTGAAAGCTGTTTTTCGTTCATATTTTCAATTGTATCGCCGTTGATTGAGATACTGCCCTCCTCGGCAGTTTCAATACCGCCGATAATGTTAAGAAGTGTTGATTTGCCCGAACCTGACGGACCGAGCAAAACACAGATACTGCCCTTTTCAATATTGCAGTTTATGCCTTTGAGAACCTCTGTCCTGTTCTCACCTGTGCCGAAGAATTTGTGAATATTTTTGATTTCAAGATACATTTCGTATCACCTCTAATTATTTTTTACGATTCAGAATCGTACTGAATACACATTACTCATATAATTTCTTCAACACCAAATTCATAATTTCAATAACAAACAAGAAGGGGTACAGCTTTTTAGCTGTACCCCCTACAAAACATTTACTTATGATTATGGCAGTCACCGTGACACGCACAGTGCGCACAGTTTGCACCGCAGGAGGATTTGCCCTCTTTTTTGTCTTTTACCATACGGGCAACCACAAAAGCAATCACGGCAATAACAATTAATGCAACAATGATTGTGCCGATATTAGCCGCTAACCATTCCAACATATTTATTCCTCCCATTTGTTAATCAATAAATTTATTATTTCTTAGCCGGCTTAACTTTAAGAGTTGTAGCCTCTTTGTAAGGTCTTACGAGCATATAAATCATAAATGCAAATACTGCAACGGCAAAGATAAGACCGATTACATTAAGACCGCCTGCAAAGATTGAACCGAACTGGAATACCATAAATGCAATTGCATAAGCAAATACGCACTGATAACCGACTGCGAACCAGAACCACTTGATGTTGTTCATCTCTCTCTTGATAGCACCCATAGCGGCAAAGCAGGGAGCACAGAGAAGGTTGAAGAGAAGGAACGAGAAACCGCTGAGTCCTGTGAATGCGGCACCGATTTCTGTCCATCCGCCCGGATAAAGGATACCCATTGTACCAACGATGTTTTCCTTAGCAACAAGACCTGTGATGGATGCAACGGTTGCCTGCCAGTTGCCCCAGCCGAGCGGTGCAAAAATCCATGCAAGACCGTTACCGATTGCTGCAAGAATTGAGTTTCCGATTTCGTCCTCACCGAGCATACGGAATGTACCGTCAACAAATCCGAAGTATGTTGTGAACCAAACAAGGATTGTTGAAAGGAGAATGATTGTGCCGGCTTTCTTGATAAATGACCAGCCACGCTCCCACATTGAACGGAGAAGGTTGCCTACTGTCGGAAGATGATAAGCCGGAAGCTCCATTACAAACGGAGCGGGGTCGCCTGAGAACATCTTTGTCTTTTTAAGCATAATGCCTGAAACTACGATTGCAGCCATACCGATGAAGTAAGCCGATGTTGCAATCCACGGTGAACCACCGAAGATAGCACCTGCAATCATAGCGATGAACGGCTGTTTAGCACCGCAGGGAATGAATGTTGTTGTCATAATAGTCATACGGCGGTCACGCTCATTCTCAATTGTACGGGACGCCATGATACCCGGAACACCGCAGCCTGTGCCTACAAGCATTGGGATAAACGACTTACCCGAAAGACCGAACTTACGGAAGATACGGTCGAGTACGAATGCGATACGAGCCATATAACCGCAGCTTTCGAGGAAAGCAAGGAGAATGAAGAGTACAAGCATCTGCGGAACAAAGCCGAGAACCGCACCTACGCCGGCTACGATACCGTCAAGGATAAGACCGTTGAGCCAGTCTGCACAGTTGATTGCATCAAGGCCGTTGCCGATAAGAACAGGAATACCGGGAACCCAGATTCCGTATGTTGCGGCATCGGGAGCACCGTAACCCTCTTTATAATCTGTATTGAGGTAGTTTGAAACAGCCTTTTCAAGATCAGATTTCTTAGTGTCGGGAGTTTCTGTAATTTCAAGAGTTTCTTCATCCTGAACAGAATATGTAACGCTTGCGTCTGAAGGTGTGAGATTTACGAGTTCTGCAAGAGCAGCCTTAGCGGCATCTTCGGAATAATTTTCAGATTCAAGGTCAACAGCTTCGGCAATGTCGTCATTACCGTACTGAGCATTGAATGCCTCGATAATTGCATCTGAATCACCGTAGGTTTCTTCAGCCTCGGCAGCCTGTGATGAGCCGATACCGAAAAGGTGCCAGCCGTCACCGAAAAGACCGTCATTTGCCCAGTCAGTTGCGGCAGTACCTACTGTCTGCATTGAGATGTAGTAAACAAGGAACATAATAACCGCAAAAATCGGAAGGCCGAGCCAACGGTTGGTTACAACCTTATCAATCTTGTCCGATGTTGTAAGCTTACCCTTGTTTTTCTTCTTATAACAGCTCTTGATGATTGAGGCAATGTAGATGTATCTCTCATTAGTGATGATACTCTCTGCGTCATCATCAAGCTCTTTTTCAGCCGCCTGAATATCTTTTTCAATGTGGTCAATAACATTCTGCGGAATGTCAAGCTTTGCAAGAACCTTGTCGTCACGCTCAAAAATCTTGATAGCGTACCAACGCTGCTGTTCCTCGGGCATATTGTGAACAGCTGCCTCTTCAATGTGGGCGATTGCGTGTTCAACAACACCGTTAAAGCTGTGCATGGGGATTGTCTTTGTTGAGCCTGCGGCTTTGATTGCGGCCTCGGCAGCTTCCATAATACCTGTGCCTTTAAGAGCCGAAATTTCAACAACCTTACAACCAAGCTGTCTTGAAAGCTCATCAATGTTGATTGAATCGCCGTTCTTCTTAACAAGGTCAATCATATTGATTGCCACAACAACAGGGATACCGAGTTCTGTAAGCTGTGTTGTGAGGTAAAGGTTTCTTTCAAGGTTAGTACCGTCAATGATGTTGAGAATCGCATCGGGGCGTTCACCTACAAGATAGTTACGGGCAACAACCTCTTCAAGAGTATAAGGTGAAAGTGAATAGATACCGGGCAAGTCCATGATTGTAACATCCTTGTGCTTTTTGAGCTTACCCTCTTTTTTCTCAACAGTAACGCCGGGCCAGTTACCGACAAACTGATTGGAACCCGTGAGTGCGTTAAACAAAGTTGTCTTACCGCAGTTAGGGTTACCTGCAAGAGCAATTTTAATTTCCATATATCAGTTATCCTCTCTTAGATTAGCGAAAGCTAACCGTAATGTTATAAAAATACGGGATTTCTCCCGTAGGATTTGCAAGTCCGAATTACTCAACTTCAATCATTTCAGCATCGGCTTTTCTGAGTGAAAGTTCATAATTTCTTACAGTAATTTCAATCGGATCTCCGAGCGGAGCAACTTTTCTGATGTAAATTTCAACACCCTTTGTGATGCCCATATCCATAATTCTGCGTTTGACAGCGCCCTCACCGTGAAGCTTAACAACCTTTACGGTTTCACCTACTTTTGCCTGTTTTAAAGTTTTCATAACAGTTTCCTCCATCTAAAATTGAGCATAAAGCCGTATAAAAACACCTCTCGGAACAATTCCGCCGTGTGTTTGTTACATAGAATCAAATCATAATTTTACGAGCCATTTCTTCGCTGATTGCAACTCGTGTTTCCTTTACATTAACAATAACATTTCCGCCGAGTGACGAAATAATGGTAACCTCTCCGCCGGCAACAAAGCCGAGATTTTCAAGGTGCTTTTTAACCTCGGGAGAACCTCCGACTTTCTTTATAATATTGGTTTCACCTGTGTTAGCAAACATCAAAGGCATCATAAAATCAATCTCCTTTAAGTTAGCAGATACTAACAATATTTGTTAATCAAAGGTTAGCTCTCGCTAACCGATTATATGGTACTATAAAACTCGAAATATGTCAATAGGCTTGCGAAAAAATTTTATTTTATTTTGAATTTTGGCAAATTGAATATTTCACATCTGTAATTCGGATATTATTTTTGTTGATTTCGGTAAATCGTTTTTTCATAATTATTGAAAGCACAATTAATTTTATTGATTTTTTGTTCATATCATGATATGATTAGACAGTGTAAAGGAGTGCAGACTATGCAATTAAAAGAATCAGGTGAAATGTACCTTGAAACAATATATGTTCTTTCAAAAAAGAGCAATTATATAAGATCAATTGATGTATGTGAAGAAATGGGATATTCAAAACCGAGCGTCAGCCGTGCGGTCGGTCTTCTCAAAGAGGGCGGTTATCTTAAAGTCGGCGATGACGGCTCGCTTATTCTTACCAACCTCGGCAGGGAAATTGCAGAAAAAACATATGAAAGACACACCGTTCTTTCAAAGCTCTTTGTTATGCTCGGAGTTAATCCCGAAACTGCCGCCGCAGATGCCTGCAAAATGGAACACATTATCAGCGACGAAACCTTTGCCGCATTGAAAAACCACCTTGAAAATCATATGCAGTAAAAGGCTGAATAATTACCGAATATTACACACAAAAGGCTGACGAGAAATCGTCAGCCTTTGTTTTTTCTCAACTGCTTTCAATAAGGCGATACACTTTTTCCGACCAATCCCATACCTCGGTAAATTCAAAATCACCGATTTTTATAAGTATATTCTCCCAACCTTTTTGAACGCTGAAATTATGTGTCTAACTCATAGTAATAAAGCGTGTTTGTGTCGGTGTCATAAACTCCCAATACAAAATTAAGCGACGCTCTTTCAAGCATATTCGTAAGACTGTCATCTTGCTTGTCAATCAACATTGAATAGCCGTTCTTTATTTCGGGTATTAGCGAATTGCCGTTTTCATCACACACAAATCCGCTGTAATCGCCGTATAACAAAGACTGAACCGTTTCATCGGACGGCAACGGCGTCCATACATTATTATTTTCAATTTGCGTTAAAGCGCTGTCATCTGAAAATTTAATTTTGGCAAAGGTTGCTCCGTCACCGTTAAATCCGCCGTGTGTGTCGAACGATTCTGCAACTTCACCGCTTGAAACATTAAGTTTCAGATTATAGGCGACCGTATCTTTATCACCACACCCAATCAACGAAAACGCAAAAATAACAATAGTACAAATTATTACAACTGCCTTTTTCATAAGCACACCTCGTCATTGTAAATAACATCAAATGAACTTTGTTAGCCAATTATCCAAGAATTTCACCTGTTCAGCTGTATGAAACCAATGTTCACCGCCATTCATAACAGTAAGGTCAGCATTTATCTTCTTTGCAAATTTATTGATTGTTTCAAACGATGTAAGGTTATCATTTTCACCGTACAAAATTGAGGTGAGAACATTCCAAGAAATTTGGTGTTCACGAACATAGCAAAGATATTTCCAAGATAAAGTTTCACCAAATTCAGTAGAGATTGTTTTCTTATCACGAAGTTCATTCTCTGTTACGTTCGCCCATTTCATCATATTGGTAATGAGGTTTTCCATATCTACAACAGGCGAAATAAACATAGCTTTGTCAATCTGTTTATCTGAAAAGGCATTCATAGAATAAAATGCACCTATGCTATTCGCAATCAGAACTATATAATCATAATTTTTGCAATAATTATCGAACAGATTTGTAAATTCCTGTTTTGCATCCCACGGTGTTTCTGATTTATAGTCAAAACCTATAACATCATATTCAGGTAGCAAAGGTTTGTAATGCTCCGATTCTGTAGCATTACCACCCTTTCCGTGTACATATACAGCCAGTTTACGCATTTAAAATTCTCCTTTTGCGGAACAATATCAACGCTTGCGGAATAATGCAAAGGCGATTTGCGGAACAATAGAACTGCCTTTTTGCTTTATTCGCATTAAAATTTCATTGTGAGAGAAATTCTGTTCTTTTCGGGATCAACTGAAAGAACCTTTACATTTACAACATCACCGACTTTGAGAACTTCGCTCGGGTGCTTGATGTACTTATCGCAAATCTGCGAAATATGAACAAGTCCGTCTTGATGAACACCGATATCGACAAATGCGCCGAAGTCGATTACATTTCTGACCGTGCCTTTAAGCTCCATTCCCTCTTTCAAATCCTTGATGTCGAGAATATCACTTCTGAGCATTGGTGCAGGCAGTTCGTCACGGGGATCTCTGCCCGGTTTGGAAAGTTCCTTTACAATATCGTCAAGAGTCGGAAGTCCGACTCCGAGAACATCGGCAAGTGACTTTGTTCCCTTTGCCTTTACTCTCTGCTGAATATCGGAGAAGTTGCCTGATTTTATTTCTTTGTCAGAATATTCAAGAAGTCCTAAAAGTTCTTTTGCACTCTTGTAGCTTTCGGGGTGAACGCCTGTGTTATCAAGCGGATTTCTGCTTTCGGGAACACGCAAAAATCCTGCACACTGCTCAAACGCTTTAGGTCCGAGTTTCGGAACTTTCTTGAGTTCTGCTCTTGATGAGAACGCACCGTTTTCTTCACGGTAAGCAACAATATTCTTGCACACAGTTGCGTTAAGTCCCGACACTCTCGACAAAAGTGCAGGCGATGCCGTATTAAGGTCTGCACCAACCGAGTTTACGCAGTCCTCTACAACACCGTCAAGTGTTTCACCGAGTTTTTTCTGCGGCATATCGTGCTGATACTGACCGACACCGATTGCCTTAGGCTCAATCTTAACAAGCTCTGCAAGAGGATCCTGAAGTCGTCTTGCAATTGACACGGCACTTCTGAGTGTGAGGTCAAGGTCGGGAAGTTCTGTTGCGGCAAGCTTTGATGCCGAATAAACCGACGCACCTGCCTCGCTGACTACCATATAATAAACGGGGTGGTCAGCCTCTTTGATTGTTTCGGCTGTGAACATCTCGGTTTCCTTGCTTGCAGTACCGTTGCCGATTGAAATAATATCAACATGATGCTTTTTGATGAGGCGGAGCAAGGTCTGCTTTGACTCCTGAATTTTTTTGTCTGAATGTGTAGGATAAATTACGGTTGTATCAAGTACCTTGCCTGTGCTGTCAACAACGGCAGTCTTACAGCCTGTGCGATATCCCGGATCAAGTGCAAGCACGGTTTTGCCCTTTACAGGCGGCTGCATAAGCAGCTGCTTGAGGTTTACGGCAAAAACCTTCATAGCATTTTCAGCGGCGGTATCTGTAAGGTCGTTTCTGACCTCACGCTCAATTGAGGGATAAATAAGTCGCTGATAAGCGTCTGTGCAAGCCTCACGGATAATGTCTGAACAAAGCTGATTTTTGTCTGTAATCATTGCTCTGAAAATTGAATTAAGCGGTTTTTCGCTGTCGGTTTCAACGCTGACTTTGAGAAATCCCTCTTTTTCGCCACGATTCACGGCAAGTACCCTGTGACCTGCAATCTTTTTAACAGGCTCTTTGTAGTCATAATAATTTTTGTAAACGCTGTCCTTTTCTTCATCTGTTGCAACAGACACAAGCACACCGTTTGCGTTTGTAAGATTTCTTATTCTCTTACGGATTTCCGCATTATCCGACACAAGTTCTGCAATGATATCCATTGCGCCCTGAATTGCATCTTCAACGGAGGTAACTCCCTTTTTTTCGTCAATATAATCAACTGCCGACTTTGACGGATCAAAACCTTTTTCCTGCTTTAAAATATCGTTAGCAAGCGGTTCAAGTCCCTTTTCCTTTGCAATTGACGCCCTTGTCTTTCTCTTTGGACGGTACGGGCGGTAAATATCTTCAAGTTCGCTTAGCGTGGCAGCCTTGTCAAGTGCAAGGTTGATTTCATCCGTGAGCTTTTCCTGTGCGTCAATGAGTGAACGAATTTCATCTCTGCGCTTGTCAAGTCCTCTTAAATATTCAAGTTTTTCGGCAAATTCACGAATCAACTGGTCATCCATTGAACCGTGCATTTCCTTTCTGTATCGTGCAATAAAAGGAATAGTGTTGCCGTCATCAAGCAATGTGATGATGTTCTTTGCATACTCCTCTTTAATATTAAACTGCTGTGAAAGAATCTGTGAATAATCCATTATATCCTCCGTTTTTGTTTTGTAAGGCTTATTATAACATACTTTTAAATAATTTGCACTAAAAAGAAAACGAGCAGTCAAAATGACTGCTCTCATGAATTATTTATGTTTATGTATTTTAAGCACTTTTCTTTTTGCGAATATAGGCAAAATAGAGCGGAAGTCCTACAAAAATCATACCGCCGATTATGTTGCCGATTGTAACGAACAGCAGAGATTCACAACCCGAAAGATTTGCAAGATTCTGACATTGCTGTGCCGTAATACCGTAAAGCTCCTGAGCTTTTGCAACATATTCGGGATTCATTGCCGCCATAACACCTGTCGGAATATAGAACATATTTGCAACGCAGTGTTCAAATCCGCAGACTACGAATGCACAAATCGGGAAAAATACGCCGAAAATCTTACCTATTGCATCTGTTGCGCCTGTTGCCATAACGATTGCAAGGCACACGAGAATATTACAAAGTATGCCACTGATAATTGCCGTTGCAGGATTTATTGTTGTTTTGGCAAGTGCAACCTTGATTGTAAAAGCACCGAGTCCGCCATTTGAATAATTGAGCTGTCCCGAAAAAAATATCAGCAAATCAATAATCATTGCACCGACAAAATTTGAAATATAAACCGTAACAAGATTCTTTATCATTGAAACAGGCTTAATTTTCTTTTCAAGTGTCGGAATAATCATAAGGCAGTTGCCTGTAAAAAGTTCACTTCCTGTAAACACAACAAGCATAAGTCCCACAGGGAAGATTACGCCTGCAACCACTCTTGCAAGCCCCACATCGGCAACTCCGTGCATTGCAACATCACTTGCCGCACCGCCGAATGCGATAAATGCGCCTGCCATAAGTCCGAGCAAAATCATTTTCGGCAGAGAAAGCATTGATTTTGTTACACCTGATTTTGACACCAGCGACGCAATTTCAGCCGGTGAATTAAATCTGCTGTCCATTAAAAAACCTTCTTCAATTAGTTTATCAATTGTTGCAAAATTTACTGCCATTCGGCAATAAACCGCAAAATCACAGAATACATATTATCACAAAAGCAAAGTGTTTGTCAATTAATATGCGATTATCTGTTAATATGCGATTATCTGTAACATTGCACACAAAAGGCTTTACAAATTGTCAAATACAGTTTATAATCATAGTGTAGATATTACACAATCTAAAGATGTGTAATATTCGTAATCAGAGTGAGAATAATCACATACAAAACGGGAGCTGTTACCGGCTGAGAGGAAATTCGATTTCGACCGTCAACCTGATTTGGATAATGCCAACGAAGGGACATATCAAGCTTGAAGTGTACGCACTTGGAGTATGTCTTTTTGGCATACTCCTTTTTTGTTGTGTTTTTTCTCCGAGAGAATTTTATTTTAAGGAGTAGTTTTAATGAAAACGAACAATAAGAAAAATGCACTTGTTATGTGCGAATGTGCAATTATGATTGCACTTGCGGCAGTTTTAAGCTTTGTAAAAATCCTTGAACTTCCCTACGGCGGCAGTGTTACCGCATTCAGCATTGTTCCGATTGTAATTATCTCATATCGCCACGGTGTAAAATGGGGATTGCTTTCGGGATTTGTATTCAGCATTATTCAGCTTATTCAAACTGCGTCAACCCTCTCATACGCAACATCATTTTTGGCAGCTGTAACAATCATTTTCTTGGACTATATATTCGCATTCACGGTTATCGGTCTTGCAGGCTTTCTCAGAAACAAGGTCAGCAATCCGTCTGCCGCTGCCGTAACAGGCACGGTAGGAGTTTGTGCTTTGAGATATATCTGTCATGTAATTTCAGGCTGTACCGTATGGGCAGGTGTCTCAATCCCCTCAACCGACGGACTTCTCTATTCACTCAGCTACAACGCTACATATATGATTCCCGAAACAATAATCAATGCGGCGGCTGTATTCTGGCTTTTCGGCTGTCTTAACTTCAGAAGTGAAAAAATCAGCGTTGCAAAGAAAATTGAAAAGAACCTTGCAGAAACCGTTTCGGCATCAATTTCAATTCTTTCACTTATGGTTGCCGTAATTGTTGACGCTGTTGCAGTTTTTGCGTCACTTCAGAATCCCGACAGCGGTGTGCTTGATTTTTCACTCATTTCAAACACAAACTTCACTCTTGTAGGCATCGTTTCGGCAATCGGAATTGTGCTTTGCGTAGTTTTTGCAATCATTGCAAAGGTTACTTCAAATTCTGCCAAAAAGGTTAATTAACATTTAATCGGATATTAACGGTAAAACCTCTGTATCAGGGCTGACGGCATTGCTGTCGGCTCTGTTTTTTTATTATGTAAACACAAGTATGAAACGGGCATATTATGAGAATGAACAGCAATGTTCATAAGTTTGAACAAAAAGGAGAATTAAATTGGATATTAAAGAAATTATTTCTCAGCAGTACGGAATACCGAGTCTGCCAAAGAGAACGAGCGAGGCTATGGCATATGTTCCCTTTCAGCAGTTCGACTCCCCAACCTACAGCCCGTTGCAGGGGCTTGAGTCGGGTACAATGTTCCCCGTTCTCAACAAACCATTCTACGGAAAGAAATGCGGTGAGGGACTTGACTGAAAGAGAAATTCTTTTAAAGAAAATTTCAACCTACGAATTTGCCGCACTTGACCTTCAGATTTATCTTGACACTCATCCGCACGATACGGCAATGATACAAAAAATGAACGGTTTCAAAGAAAAATTGAAACCGCTTGTTGAAGAATATGAAGAAAAATTCGGTCCTTTGAAAAAGAGTATGACAAGCACCAATATGTGGAGCTGGATAAAGGGACCGTGGCCGTGGGAAAACGAGGAGGATTGCTGATGTTTGTCTATGAAAAAAAGTTACAGTACCCCGTCAATATCAAAAAGCCGAACGCAAAGCTTGCCAAGATTATCATAACGCAATACGGCGGTGCGTAAGGCAAAATGTGATACTTTTTATTTTCGTATAACATCCCGATAAAAATCAATAAACGCATTAAGCGCAGGAGATTTCCACTTGTTTTTGTGGACAAGCAACTGCGTCCACACCGAAACATCACAATCGTTGACGGGAAGATGTTTTATCTCTCCCGAATTGTAGTAATCCTCCGTGATGAAATCAGGCAAGAACGAGATCATTTTGCTGTTTTTGATTAGAGAACAAATTTGCAGAGGGTTTCCTATTTCCAAAACAGGGTGAATTTCAAGCGATTGTGTGGCAAGTTCATTGTTGAGCAATTTTCTGTAGCTCATATTACTTTCGGTCAGTACAAAATCCTCGGTGCATAATTCTTTTAGCGAAATATTTTCTTTATTCAAAAGTGGATTGTCAACTGATGCAAAAAAGTGAACCTTTTCCTCATGCTCTGCACAAATTATAAATTCCGAATCATAAATGTGGCTGTCAAGCGTAAAAATCAAATCAACCTCATTTTTGCGTAACATATCAAACATCTGCTCTGTACCGCTTTCGACAACGACAAGGTGAATATTAGGAAAATGCTTTCTGAACTCAAGAAAATCATCTTTAAAAAATCGGTTGCAGACAGAACTTGACATTGCAAGGCGAATGTTGCCCTCAATTGTTTCTGGGGTACGCAAATCTTCAAGCATTTTTTCGTGAGATTCAAGAATTTCTCTTGCGTGTTGCAGAACCGTTATGCCGTCGGAAGTCAGGCTGATTCTGTGGTAAAAGCGGTCAAAAAGCACCGTGTTAAGCTCGCTTTCCAACTGTTTTATCTGTGATGAAACGGTTGACTGGGTATAGCCGAGCTTTTCCGCTGCAGCAGAAAATCCCGAATATTCGCACACAGCTACAAAGGTTTTAAGCACATTGGTATCCATAACTAAATCCTCTTTTATACGAACGATATCTTCGTTATTATAGCACAGTTTTATCAATTTTACAAATGGTATTTTATTTGCTATACTACTCTTTGTATTGCAAAATAAACAAAGGAGCAGTATTTATGACGAAAAAATATTGTGTAGATAAAATAAATTCGGCAGGAGGACTTGTGTTGTGAATCGTGAAAAATTAGGAAGCCGACTCGGCTTTATAATGCTTTCGGCAGGCTGTGCAATCGGTTGCGGAAATGTGTGGAAGTTTCCGTGGATGTGCGGACAATACGGTGGCGGAAGTTTTATGCTTGTGTACATCATCTGTCTTATTGTTTTGGGAATTCCGTGTTTGATAATGGAATTTTCGGTGGGCAGAGCGGCACAGACAAGTCCGATTAAAATGTACCGCAAACTTGAAAAGCCAAAGCAAAAATGGGGCGGTTTCGGTTGGGCATGCCTTGTTGGCAACCTTGCAATTATGGCTTTTTACACAGTTGTTTGCGGTTGGATAATTTACTACTTCATAAATTTTCTGACGGGTAACAACCGTGACCTCGGATTTACCACAATGATTGCAAATCCGTCAGTCAATGTTATTTTTATGATGATAACGGTTGTTATCGCCTTTGTTATACTCTCGTTCAACATTCAGGGCGGACTTGAGAGGATAACAAAATATATGATGATTGCTTTGCTTGCACTTATGATTGTGCTTGCAATCCACAGTCTGTTTTTGAGCGGTTCGGGTGAGGGTATGACATTTTACCTCAAACCCGACTTTTCAAAAATCAACGGTGATGTTGTTGTGGGTGCGATGAATCAGGCATTTTTCTCGCTGTCAACAGGTATGGGCGGTATGGCTATTTTCGGAAGTTATATCGGCAAAGACCATTCACTTATGGGCGAGGCAATCAATGTTATCTCTCTTGACACACTCGTAGCTCTGCTTGCAGGCATAATCATCTTCCCTGCCTGCTTTACTTACAACCTTGAAGTTAATTCAGGTCCGAACCTTTTGTTTGACACAATGGCAACCGTGTTCAACAATATGCCCGGCGGAAGAATATGGGGTTCGCTCTTCTTCCTGTTTATGGTGTTTGCGGCAATGTCAACCGTTTTGGGTGTTTGCGAAAATATTCTTGCAATGATTCGTGATTTGACAGGCTGGTCAAGAATAAAAGGCAGTCTTATTAGCGGAATTGTAGTGTTTGTGCTTGCACTCACAACGGCTCTCGGATTCAGCGTTCTTCATTTTCAGCCGTTTGCAGAGGGTACAACATGGCTTGATTTTTGGGACTTCATTGTTTCCACAAATGTTCTTCCTCTCGGTTCTCTTGTGCTTGCTCTGTTCTGTTGCAACAAGTTCGGCTGGGGTTGGGATAACTTCATTAAAGAAGCCAACATGGGCATCGGTATGAAAGTGCGTTCGTGGATGAAACCGATTTTCAAATATGTAGTTCCTACAGCTATCGCATTTATCTATGTTTACGGACTCGTCACCTTTAAATGGCGATAAATAAAATTTGATACACAAAATAAAATCCGTATGGAGCAATCTTCATACGGATTTTTTCGGTTTAAATATTCATTTCCTTGTATTCTCTGTAGGTTTTGAATCCCACGGAATCGTAAAACCTCATTGCACCCTCGTTGAATTCCCACACATCAAGTTCCAGCCTGTCAAAGTCTCTGTTCTTAGCCTCTTGTTTGCAGAAGTTTATCAGCTTGGTTGCAACGCCCATTCTGCGGAAGTTTTCATCAACTCCGAATTCTGCAATCTAATAGAATTTTCTCTTCAAACCGTACGGAGATTTCTCCTTGACTATGTATTCAACAGTTGCAAATCCGCAGATTGTGTCACCGTTCACGGCAACGATAACATCGGAATTTTCGCCATCAAAAACTTTGTATACTATGTTTTTCATCTCATCGCAGAAATCATCTCGGAATATATCAGGTCTGCCGTTTGAATGAACCCTGTTGACCTGATAACGAATTTCATTCACACGGTCAAGTTCCGATTTCTTAGCGTATCGTATTGTAAAGTCGGGCATATTGTCACTTCCTTTTGTTGTGGTTTATATAATCTGATTTTGTGATTTCAAGCTCGATTATTTTACTCTCTTCGCCGTTTACGGTTTCGGTTTCGTAGCAGTCGGTAGCAATTTCATTGAAACCGATTGATTTGTAGCATTTGTACGCAGGGATATTGTTTTCAAATACGCCGATTGTGACCTTTTCCACACCCGAAATTTCAAAGGCATATTTGAGTCCGAGTTCAAGAATTTGCTTGCCGTAACCCTTTCCCCTTTGCGTATCATCAACAATTACCCAGCCGAAACGAAGTATCTTGTTGTTGCCGTTTATGTATCGCATTATAAAATGTCCGACAACACCGCTGTCGTCAAAGGCGGTCATAGGGTAAAAATTGTCCTCTTCAACGCAATCGCCGTTATTAAGTCTATATTTATCATCAATAATTTTTGCATTAATCGGGTACGAACCAAATCTTTCTCCGCCCCATTTTACAAAAGTTTCCTCATTTTTAATCCAATCGGCTATGTGTTTTGAATCACAGCTTTTGTACGGTCTTAGTCTTAACATTTTAGTTCACCTTTTTCAATTTTCAATTAAAAATTTCTAATTTTTCTGACATTGCGGTTCATTAAATGTCTGCCGAGATTTTTATATAAAAAAGCCTTTACTGGTGACATTTGCTGATGATGTTCTTTGAGCAAATCGTCGGGAGAATCATAAACACCGAAATCTTGATTAATACCCTCGCTTTGAATATAGGTGTTATTTCGGTCAAAATCTATGACAAGATTTTTGAAATCTTTAACGGCAACACCGTAACCGCAAAATGCACCTGAGCAACTGCTGTTAATTTTCTGCAAATTGTTCAGATACTTTTTATCGAGAATAAACGCTTCGAGTTCGTACCACTTATCTTCAAAATACACTTCAACCCAACTGTGAAACACATTTTGCGGAGCATTTTTATAGACAATTCCCGTCATTGCACCATTTTGCAGTTTTTTGTCAATAGTAAATCCGTGTACCCGACAGGGAATATTGCACGCTCTGAGCAAAGCCATAAGCAAAGTACCCTTTGTGTTGCATTGCCCAAAACCGTCTTTCAAAACTTTTGAGGCAGGAATGTTATCGTCAATGTTGTAGCCGAACAGTATTTCATCTCGCACAAAATTATAAATTGATTTCAGCCTGTCAAATTCCTGCAGTTCAAGCCATTTTCTGTTTTCAATTAACTGCTGTATGTTAGGATTTGAATAATCCAACATTTTCGTTTCTTTAAGATATTTGTTCATAATTAGTTTAAAGTAAGGTTATGTTTTTCTGTTAAAGTATCTTTTAAAAGTTCGGTTATTTTGAAACTATGTATATTTATTCGCATCGTGTTTACACATGATACGATTGACGAACACGGTTCGTCGCTACATTTGGATACACAATTTTAATCACATCAAAAAATATGTGATTAAACAAAAACATTCATCAATGCGGGCGTCCAATGAACGCCCCTACTGAATTGTGAAAACAATTACAATGTTACGCTCGGGTATAATGTGTTTTTTTGCATTACAAACTATCTACACAAGTTGGGTACGGCGGCTCGCCGTGCGGGCGGATGATATCCGCCCATATAGGTTTTGTTCTTTTATAGAATTTTGTTTATATAATGATTTGCAATACAAATCAATACGAATACGGTCGGGAATGTGAAGTTTGTTCTACACAAAACTTTCTTCCCGACCAAAATTTTCAATTTTCCATTTTCAATTTTCCATTAAAGCGTAAGCTTAAATCATCCAATACCAATACTTGTCCTGATTGTTTTCCGAAAGGTCGGGACTGAACTGGAGTTCGGGATTTTTGATGCTTACTTTCATACCCTCAGTAATTGAGTTCACAATAAAGGCGTTACCGCCGATTGTTGCACCCTTGCCGATTACGGTTTCACCGCCGAGGATAGTTGTACCCGAATAGATTGTAACATTATCACGGATAGTAGGATGTCTTTTAACACCTTTAAGCTGCTGACCTTTTCTTGTTGACAACGCACCGAGGGTTACACCCTGATAGATTTTTACATTCTCGCCTATCTCGGTAGTTTCACCGATTACGATGCCTGTGCCGTGGTCGATGAAGAAATACTTGCCGATTGTCGCACCCGGGTGAATATCAATTCCCGTAAGTCCGTGTGCGTACTCCGAAAGTACTCTCGGAATCATCGGGATTTTAAGCTTCCACAATTCATGTGCCACTCTGTAAACCGTGATTGCAAAAAATCCTGGGTAGCAGAGAATGATTTCATCCGTACTGTATGCGGCAGGATCGCCGTTAAAGGCCGCAACAACATCTGTTGCAAGGTAATCACGGATTGACGGAATCTTTGAAAGAAACTCATAAACCAGCTTTTCTGACTTTTCCATAACCTCATCATATGAAAGGTCGTTGCACTTTTCGCAACCCTTTAAAGCCTTTGCAATCTGCTTTTTAAGGTTGTACTGAATAAATTCTATTCTGTCGCCTACAATGTAGCCGATGTATTCTTCTCTTACTCTGTTCTTGTCAAAATAGCCCGGAAACAACAGCTTGCGGATTTCTTCAAGCACCTGAATAAGCACAGATTTGTTGATAATGTTATCCTCCGAAAGTCTGCAAGTCTGTTCATGCTTTGAATAGCTTTCGAGAATTTCATTGACTGTTTTATTTATATTATCATTCATATGAATACTCCTTTTTCAAAATCCTGTTTAATTCACTTACTGGAAGTCCGACAACATTAAAATAGTCACCGTCAATCTTCTTTACAAGCAGAGAACCTTTGCCCTGTATTCCGTATGCACCTGCCTTGTCAAAAGGCTCGCCCGTTGCAATGTACTCCTCTATTTCCGAATCGGAAAGTTCAAAAAATTCAACAAGTGTTACATTGGAAAATGATTTTGCAACACCGTTTTTGACGGTACAACAACCCGTGATAACCTTGTGCTGTCTGCCCGAAAGCAGTTTTAACATATTCTCGGCATCTTCCCTGTTCTTAGGTTTGCCGAGCATTTTGCCGTCAATAAAAACTCCCGTGTCACAACCGATTACAATATCTTTTTCATAACCGTTTTTTGAAATATGCAATGCCTTTTTAACGGCAAGATATTCGGGACGCTTTTCAAGCGGAACATTGTTCTCAAGCGTTTCGTCAATGTCTGCGGGAACAACTTTAAAGTCGGTTGTTATAAAACTTAAAAGCTCTTTTCTTCGTGGTGAAGCAGATGCAAGTACAATCATAATCTATCTCCGTAAAATTACTTTTGACTATTGTAACATAAAACCGAAATAAATAAAAGATGATTATACAAAAAACACAAAATGTACAGCAATAATCAGCTATTCGGATTGACCGCACTCCGTACTTTGTATTGACAATAATTTTGCAAAGTGTTATATTTAAGGACAGCGGTAATCCGCATTAATAAGCACAATTCAACGAAAGGAAATGAAATATATGGCTAACATTAAGCTCCCTGTTCCCGTAACGCTTCTTACAGGTTATCTCGGTGCAGGCAAAACTACTCTTATCAACCATGTCCTCGGCAATCAGGAGGGCTACAAGTGTGCCGTTATCGTAAACGATATCGGTGAAGTAAACATTGACGCAGAGCTTATTCAAAAGGCAGGCGTTGTTACTCAGAAAGATACAAACCTTGTTCCGCTTACAAACGGCTGTATCTGCTGTACTTTGAGCGTTGACCTTATCAACCAGATTACAGACCTTGTAAAGTCAGGCAAGTTTGACTACATTCTCATTGAGGCAAGCGGTATCTGTGAACCCCTTCCGATTGCACAATCAATCTCAGTTCTTGAGGGCGATAAGGAAAACAATATTCCCGAGCTTGTCCGTCTTGACAACATTGTTACAGTTGTTGACGCACTCCGTATGGCAACGGAATTCGGCTGCGGTGATGATCTCCTCAAGGAAGATGTTGACGAAGAGGATGTTGAAAGCCTTCTTATCCAGCAGATTGAGTTCTGTTCAACAATCATCCTCAACAAGGTTGACAAGGTAACAGAGGAACAGCTCAAGAGAGTTAAGGCTATGATTAAGACGCTTCAGCCAAAGGCACGAATTATTGAATCACAGTTCGGCAAGGTTGAAGTTAAGGATATTCTCGATACAAAGTGCTTTAATTTTGAAGAAACAGCCGCATCCGCAGGTTGGGCTCAGATTTATGATAAGGATGAAGATGACGAGGATACAGACCGTCACGGTCATCATCACCACCATCACCACCATGATGAAGACCATGACGAACATGAGCATCACGACCATGACCATGATGAGGACGGTCTTGACCACTCTCATTGCGACCACGAACACGGTCATTGCTGTCACCATGACCACGATCATGAGGACGGCGAAGAAGAGTACGGCATCGGTTCATTTGTTTACCACCGCATTCGTCCTTTCAATCAGGACAAGCTCCAGCAGTTTGTTGAGAACTGGCCAAAGAGTGTAGTCCGTGCAAAGGGTGTTCTCTGGTTTGATGACAAGAGAGAAGATGTTTATGTATTCGAGCAGGCAGGCGTTCAGATTACTGCTACGGAACAGGGCAAGTGGCTTGCCGCATTCCCAAAGAAACAGCAGAAGCTCTATCTTGCAGAGTATCCCGATATGGCTGAAAAGTGGGACGAAAAATACGGCGACAGAGAAATCAAGCTTGTATTCATCGGTCAGCATATGGACAGGCATGCAATTGTTGATGCGCTTGACGAGTGTCTTTCAGACTGATAAAATCTTATAAAAATTGAGGGCAACGGAATTCCGCTGCCCTTGTTTTTTGGGTTGGATATACAAAAACGGCAGTCCGATTTGGACTGCCGAAATTTTTGCACCGTTAAGTTTTAATTACTTTGATGACTCTGAATTAGAAGATTCGGGCTTGAAGTTAGCATCAAATGTGAAAACGAGCTTTGTACCGTCTTTTTCCATTGTAATAACACCGTCTTTGAGTGTATATGGAATGCTCTCGCTTCCTGCTGTAAAGTTCTTGTCATCGTATGTGAGCTCCTGCTCCTGACCGGCTGCAGAAAGCTTAGCCTTGCCGTCTTCTTTAAGAAGAATGTAGCCTTTGTCCATACCGACAGCGGCAAGAGTACTGCTGTCAAAGCTCATACCGCTTGCTTCTGCACTTGTAAGCTTGTAATAGCCGAGTGTTGAATTACCGCAAGCTGTAAGTGAAAGCACCATAAGAAGTGCCATAACAGCCGCAACGCTGATTGTGAAAATTCTTTTCATTTGTTTTTCCTCCGTTTTCCCTATCGGGATTTCTCATTTTTTCAGGCTTTGTGCCTTTGTCAGTGAATGACACGATTATTATAGCACAATGGCATAAACTTTTCAAGGTTATTTGTAAAAATATGTAAAAAAGCACCCTTTCGAGTGCTTTCATCACCTAATATTCAGTTATCAGTTGAACCTTGACAAAAACGCTTGGGTTCTTGGATTTTGCGGATTGTTGATTACCTGTTCGGGAGTGCCTTCTTCGGCAATTACACCGTCAGCCATAAAAATGATCTTGTCGGCAACATCTCTTGCAAACTCAATCTCGTGAGTTACAACAATCATTGTGCTGTCGGAGGTTTTAAGACTGCGAATAACATTAAGCACCTCACCCGTCAGTTCGGGATCAAGTGCGGAGGTAGGCTCGTCGAAGCAGAGCACATCGGGATTGAGTGCAAGCGCTCTTGCAATTGCAACACGCTGTTGCTGACCGCCGCTGAGGTTACACGGATATGACTCGCTCTTTTCGGAAAGGCCTACCCTTTCAAGCAAAGACTTTGCATTGCTCTTGATAATTTCAAGAGCCTCTTTATAGCTTTTTGCGCCCATATATTCGCCTGTCTGCTTTATCTGCTCTTTTGCGGTAAGCTTTGGAGCAAGCATAATATTCTCGATAACCGTATACTGCGGAAACAGGTTAAATGACTGGAACACAAGTCCGAAGTGAAGCCGTCTTTTTCTGATTTCGCTGTCGCTCTTTGCAGAGCTGTCATTGCTGTCAAAAAGCACTTTGTCATTGACGGAAATCTTGCCGTTGCTCGGAGTTTCAAGAAAATTAAGACATCTTAACAGCGTAGTCTTGCCCGAACCCGATGAACCGATAATCGCAAGCACCTCGCCCTTTTTAAGAGAAAAGCTGATATCTTTCAAAACCTCTGTTTTGCCGTAGCTTTTACGGATGTTTTCAACATTTAACAAAGACATAACCTTTCCCCCTTAACCCTTGTAGTAATCAAGCTTTTTCTCGATAAATGAGAAAAGCAAGGTAAGAATTCCGCAGAATGCGAGGAAGAATACTGCCGAATAGAAAAGCGGCCAGATGAGTCCCTGCATTGAGAAGTCCTTTGCTCTCATAAGAATTTCCGGAATAGCGATAACGCTTGAAAGCGAAGTATCCTTTACAAGAGTAATAATTTCGTTGCCCATGGGTGCAGTAATTTTCTTTACAACCTGCAAAAGCACAACCTTAAAGAAAATCTGACCCTTTGTCATGCCGAGCACCTGACCTGCCTCGTACTGTCCCTTTGGAACAGACTCGATACCGCCACGGAAAATTTCAGAAAAATATGCGGCATAATTGATTATAAATGCGATAAGTGCGGCGTTCATTCGTGCAAATGTCACACTGCCGTTTGACACAAGCGGCGGAACATAGAACACTACGAAAAGCTGGAGCATCAGCGGAGTACCTCTGATTATCCACACAAATGTTTTTGTCAGCCATTTTAACGGCTTGAATTTTGACATTGAACCCATTGAGATAATAAGTCCGAGCGGAATTGCCGCAAGCAGGGTTACAATGAAAATTATACAGTTTTCGCCGAATCCCTCAAGCAACTGACCGCTTACATTAAAAAATTGATCCATTTTATATACCACTCTATCCAAGTATTTTCAGTTTTGAATATATCAAAAGGCTTACAAATTTGAACCTGTAAATTTATAATCAATAAAAAGCACAACGGGCGAACATAGTCCGCCCTGTATGTACAAGCTTATTTTAATTAAATTATTTCTTTTTTACAAGAAGAAGATCCTGAAGGCTGTACTTCTCAGCAATCTTATCAAGTGTGCCGTCATCGGCAACTGCCTGAATAGCATCGTTAAGCTTTTTGAGTGTTTCGGGGCTGTCCTTACGAAGCGCAATACCGTACTGTTCAGGTGAAAAGTCCTTGCCGTCAACAACCTTGAGATCAGCGTAGTCAGAACCGCTCTTGAGTGTACCGATTGACATTACATAGTCGATAACCGCAACATCTGCTGTGCCTGACTTAACCTCGAGAAGAGCCTTAGCCTGTGCGTCAACAGAAACATACTTTGCACTTGAGAAGAACTCGTCTGTCTGAGCAACAGTTTCACCTGCTGACTTCTTCTCTGCAACTACTGTCTTATCCTTGAGGTCATCTGCTGACTTGATTTTGTCTGCAACATCAGATTTTGCAACCATAACCTGCTTGTTTTCCATATAAGGAGTTGAAATATCCATTGTTGACTTTCTGTCGTCATCAATTGTAAGGCCGTTCCAGATGCAGTCGATTGTCTTTGAGTTAAGCTCAACCTCTTTTGAATCCCAGTCAATTTTCTGGAACTTTGGAGTAACACCCATTTTCTCGCAAACTGCCTCTGCAAATTCAGTTTCAAAACCTGTAAGCTTGCCGTCTGCATCAAGGTAGTTCATCGGCTCAAAATATGTAACACCGATAACAAGCTCTCCCTTGTTTGAGATATAATCCCAGTCCGTTGCAGAAGAACCGCAACCTACAAAAATTGACGCTGACATTGCACCTGCAAGAAGTACAGAAAGTAACTTTTTCTTTTTCATAATTATTCCTCCGTAATCTGATATACTCTCTACCTATGTTCTGCAAATCACCTTGCAAAACAATCTCTGTATATTATACATTAGTGCGTTAGCAAAGTAAAGTGTTTTCGAGAAATTTGCCGAAGAATTTTCTTCCAATCGCAGACATATTATTGCATAAAAGAATTATTCTTTCAAGAGGTGATTAATTTGTCGGGAAATCACAATAAAAATTACTTTGCGGCGGCATACATAAGGGTGTCAACCGAAAATCAAACTGAGCTTTCACCGTCAAGTCAGCTAAAAATCATCAGAAAATTTGCAGATGAAAAAGGCTATCTGATTGATGAAAAGTTCATTTTTCGTGACAACGGAATTTCGGGAAGATATGCCGACAAGCGACCTGAATTTAACCGAATGATAAGCCTTGCAAAGCAAAAGCCTCCCCTGTTTTCAGCCGTACTTGTCTGGAAATTTTCACGATTCGCCCGCAATCAGGAGGAAAGCATTTTCTATAAATCGCTGTTGAGAAAAAACGGTATTGAAGTCATCAGCGTGTCCGAACCCGTTGATGACGGTCCCTTCGGAAAGCTGATTGAACGCATTATCGAATGGTCGGACGAATACTATTCGATTCGGCTTTCGGGTGAGGTAAGGCGAGGAATGACCGAAAAAGCCGAGCGTGGCGGCATCGTCAGCATTGCACCCTTTGGCTATAAAGTGACAGATGGAAGGCTTGTGGTTGACGCTGAAAAAGCCCGAATTGTCAGTAAAATTTTTGCCGATTTTTTGAATAATAAAGATATAAATATGATTTGTGACAACTTGAACTCAGCAAAAATTAAAACTTCCAAAGGCAATAATTGGGATTGCCGTGCCGTTGAATATATTCTGCAAAATCCCGTTTATGTCGGCAAAATCAGGTGGAATCCAATCTGCAAAACGGGCAGAGATTTCTATAACGATAACCTGATAATTTCAGATGGCATTCACGAACCGATTGTTGATGAAGTAATTTTTGAACAAACAAGGCAAATATTATTCTTGCAAAGAATAATAGGCAAAGAACATTCCCATAAACAAACCGAAATTAGACACCTTATTCAAAATCTTGTCAAATGTTCAAACTGCAATTCAACCCTCGTTCCGATTAAAAATAATCTTCTCCAATGCTCCGCCTACATTCACGGCAACTGCCATTCATCGCACAGCGTAAAAATTGAAAAGATTGAAAAAGTTGTAATTAAAGCAATAAATATTCTTATAAAGAACAATTTAAATAATGATGCTTTCACGATTAAAGAAACTTATCCCTTAAAAACGCAAAACGGCTTACTATGCATAATTACAAAAAGAATAATATTTGACCGCAAAGCCTCCCACCTCAACATATTTCTCAATTAAAATAAATAACATTCTGCCATACGGCGGTCCGGACGGTGAGTTGGGTGCGTCATTGCGATATCTGAGTCAACGATTTGCAATGCCCTTGCCGGAACTCAAAGGCACTCTCACCGACATAGGCACAGAGGAACTTAATCATCTTGAAATGATCGGTGCAATAGTATATCAGCTGACGAAAGACCTCACCGAGGAAGAAATCAAGGAACAGGGATTCGGTGACTATTTTGTTGACCACACAACCGGAATTTTCCCACAGGCGGCAGCAGGTTTTCCCTATACAGCTGCATCAATGCAGGTTAAAGGCGATCCGATAACCGACCTGCACGAAAGTATGGCGGCTGAGCAAAAAGCCCGAACGACCTACGATAACATCCTCAGATTCTGCGATGACTACGATGTAAAAGATCCGATTCGCTTTCTGCGTGCCCGTGAGGTTGTCCACTACCAACGCTTCGGCGAAAACCTCCGCCTCTTGACCGATAAACTCAACGAAAAGAACTTCTACGCCTTCAACCCCTCATTCGATAAAAAATGCTTTAAAAATGAATTGAAAAAGAAGAAAAAGTAAAAAATATGCACAAGTCCAAGTATTTATGGGCTTGTGCATTTCAATAAGCTTACGAATTCAACCATTTTACAAAATCAAAATCATTATCTGCGGCATTTTTACCGGTCCATGAATTTTTGTCTAATAAATAAGCTTGCATTTCCCCTCTTTTTTCATATTTAGATATAGTTATAACATTATCTAACTCCGGGTATTCTTTTGCTGTAAAAATAACTTTACCCTTACAATCTATTTTACTAAACGAAACGAGATCTTGTTGTGGTCAAGCTTTTTTGTAACACTCTGACCTAATTTTTATTGCTACAGGGTTTATGCCCCGTAGCGTGCCTCAAAAGGCGTTTTATAGTTGTTATAAGAATGCGGGCGTTCGTGATTGTAATGAACATACTCAAATTCTTCAATGGATGTATATAATTCTTTCTCAGAATGATAGTAATGATGATTAATCAGTTCATTCTTGAGAGTATTGTAATAATTTTCCATAGGAGCATTATCATACGGATATCCAGCCTTACTCATGCTTTGCATTTCCTTGTAATTGAAAATAACTGAAGCTCTGTATTCATGTACTTATGGACAGTTACACAACTGATTCTGTATCCCTTGCGAAGAAGATAAGCGTGCACAGTTCTGTAACCATCAGTGCCGTTGTGAGAGTGATAGATGTCCACAATTTCATGCTTGATTTTTTCCTTACGCTTATGATATTCAGATTTCCTATTCTTCAGAAAATTATAATAAGCATTTGGTAGAATGTTCAGTCTTTTCAATAACCAACGGACACCGTATTTGTGCCCATACTGCTGAATAAATCGATAAGCCACTAATCGATTTTCTTCGCAAAGAATGCCGCCGCTTTTTTTAGAAAGTCATTTTCCTTTTGGAGTTCTGCCAGCTGCCTTTTCAACTGCAAATTTTTCTTCATATAATCATAATCTGCTTTGGCTTCTTCATTTGTTTGGCATTCTTCACGGAACTGTTTTACCCAAATAGATATACTTGCCTTGGATACGCCATATTCGGCAGCAAGGCCTTTGAGGGTTCGTCCCTCTTCAAGATGAAGACGTACAATCTTCTTTTTGAATTCTGGTTCATATTGTTTACCCATTTGTAACATACCTCGTTTCCTCCTAATATTATATCTTATTAGGTCGAGGTGTTACAACTATATTATATCACAACAATTCTCATAACCAGATGCCAAAAGACCGGTGCTACAATAATCGGAATAACAATGAGCTCTAATGGCAGGGCATATATGTAACACAACATAAAATCAATAAATCACTCTGATATCCTATATAATTTTATACTGATCTCTGTACTCGGAACATCTGATTCTTCCATCAAATCATATTTACTGTCTAAAACTTCTTGAATTCCTATATCCTGATCACCATAAGTTTGGGTTAATATCCACTTACAGTCGCCCTCGTAATAAGTTTCTTTAATCAAGTCTGTTAAAGTGGTATCATTTTGCGCCGCCCAATCTTGCATGGTGAAAAATCTATAATAAGGACATATATCAAGATAAAGATAAATTCCATCTTTACAATTATAAGCCACAAATGAATTTTTTTCTTCTTTTGGTATGTTTTTTTCGCAAAGTTCCAGTTCAACATCTATGGGATCTATTTGATCACCATGAGGATATCTTAAAAAATGTTCATATTGATACCCAAGAAAAGTCTCCTTAGCCGCAAGTCCAAAACTAACTATAGCTAATACTGCTACAAAACAAATACATATCGTCCGCTTTTTCACATTTACAAACGGTATCCGCCCGTCTTTTCGGATATTTTCGTATACTTCACAAATAACTATAGGAATATATGGTATTGCAATCATCCCATAATGTAAATAGTGATAACTTTTTATAAGCACCAACAGAGTCAGTAATCCAACCAATAAGTATAAGGCACTCTTTATGTAACGCTTTTTAAATATATTGAATATGCCCACAAAGAGAAGAAGACACGACGGACTATAACCTATAATAATTTCAAGAGACAGGTTGCTGTTAAAGCTCGCATTAGCAGCATAGCTCAAGTTATACAAAATCGTTCCATAGAAAAAATCAAAAAGTGCTCCATAGAGCGAGAAATATATGATAAACGGAAACAGCAATAGAGCAATCCCCGCTAGAGCTGCGATAGCATTTTGAACTAAGTTAAGCCAAAGCCTATTGTACACCAAATAAATTGCAATTACTAAAACAACCGCGCAAATCCCTACTGCATCAGTAACTCTGGTCAACAAACAAAAAGAAAATGTTAATCCCAAAACAAAACCGTATTTCGGAAAAAACTTAACTTTTTTCGTTTGTTCAAGTAATATAAGCCATTTTAGAATACAATAAAACGATAGCATGAGCAAGGGCAAAGTATATTCTTCGACGCTGTCAACCGCATGCACTAAAGAAAGAAAAAGTAGCGTCAGCATCGTGAATATCATACTGAGCTTGCTTGACAATTTTAATCTCAGTATTTTAAAAGCCAATACAAGAGACACAGTCAAGCAAATAAGTTGAATAATAAATATTCCTGTTTTTGACCCAAAAATGAGATATCCTAATGCGTTAATGAAGAATATTATCGGTCCTTTAGAATCCCACAAGCCAACATAAGGCAATACGCCCTTAGCCCAATATTTGCCTATCGTCATAAACATAGCCTGATCGCCGGCTATCGGATCAGGAGAGCCGGGGCGCGTAGACGAAGAAAACAAAAGCAAAAAACATAGTGAAGCTACAAAAATTATGATTTCACAAATTAGCCTATTACATCTGCTGTCTGCTGTCTGCTGTCTGCTGTCAAGTGATTTTACTTCTCTCATTTTATTTGTCGACCCTTTTTATAAATTTTCGCTCCCGAAATTTCAAGAATATGGTTTATATGTTCTGTGTATTCGTTGGTGGAGTTTTCTATATCGTTAATTTGTGTTTTCAGCACATCACGGCGGAAGAAAAGCACGCGGAACAGCTTATGGATATAACAGAACGGCAGCAAAATCGGAACGTATTTCAGCACGGGATATTGCAGCTTCATCTTGGAGTATGGGAGTTGCCAACGATTTGCGAAGTATTTTATCTTTCGCCAACCGAAGCTCTGACTCTGCTCATCCTCGTTCTGCGCGTGTTCAAGCGCCATACTGTTCTTGACTGTGCCAAAGGTGCCGCTGTTAAAAACATAGTCAGCAATCTCCATCATATCCTCGGTTGGCTTTGCGCCGTCAAAGAGGAATTTGTTCAGCTCAATTGCCGTTTCAAGGAATTTTTTCAGCCCGATTTTGTCAAGCTCGCTGTTTATGTAGTCCATATTGAGAGGCAGCTTTTTCATCATAAGATAAATATCCATAAACTGCCGCAGACCGCAGCCGCCATCAGTGAAATGCTTATAGAGGTGTGCCAGAATGTGGATGAAGAAGTCTTCATTACTGAACACGCGGTAATGATTCCAACCGGCCTTGGCAGTCGTCCGCTTGAATGGCTCGTTAAAATAGCCGTCGAACTCATATCGAGTGTCGAAAAGCATATGGTGCATCTCAAAATGCAGAGAGGGATTTTTCACAAAATCCATATCATTCTCGGTGTCGTGGTCATAGTCGTAGCCGAGCGAGAGCATAACCTCCTCGGTTTCCTTTAGTCTGTCACCGATGTAGATATCGTAATCGGTGAAGCTGCGCATCGCACGATTTGGGTACAGATTTTTCAGCAGTGCGCCCTTTAAGGATATAAAAGGAATCTTAGCTTTTTCGAGCGCTGCAAAAACCTGTTCTCCGGCAATATCAAACCTCGCCTCTCTTAGTTTCAAGAGCTTATAATCTGTTGTGAACTTACTTAACTTTTCATCATCAATATTCAACTTTTCAAGTGCCACAGAAGCTATCCCCGTCACATCTTATGAAGACTGGAACTCATATAAGCAATCAACATCCATGTTTTCAGGCAAAGTAGGCGGCTCGGTTTTGCTAAGAACCGAGCTAAGCAGGCGACAAGTGTAGATGCCATATACTAAATATAATGAACTTTTATATGCTTTCGTTGTTTTTCCTGTCTACTGATAAACATATAACTTTCCTTATAATAATTGAAGGAAAATAACACAATAATAGCCCCCAGATCAATACCAAAATAGGATTTTTTGGGGAATATAAAATCGGTTGCGTATATTTTGCTGAAACATTAAAAAACGCACAATGAACAAACCACATATATAATGTGTATTTTCCTATTTCAGATAATGGAAAGAACAACTTCCTTCTATAAAACATATCGATGAGTTTTACTAAACCAAATAAGAATAAAGGAGTACCAATAAAATCTAAATATGTAGTCAAATAGCGAAACAAAAATGGGAACAAACAAAACAAAAAATAAACAATTATTCTAATTGCGGAATGCCGTATATATATATATTGATCTAATTCCTTAAACAACTCTCTTTGTGCAAACAAATAACCCATAGCCACACAGGCAAAGTATTTCAAATTGCAAAGATTATTATAAGCAGTTTTTAAAATAACATTCGACATTGTATCGGATCGATCCGCTGCTACTATCATCATATAACTGAAGAAAAGTGCTGCAGCTAATGCCAGAAATGAACTTTTATCTGATAGCCTACTATACAAAGGCAATATAAGCATCATTAAAATATAAAAAGAAACATACCAGCAAAATGTCATATTGGAATTCTTTAACAGAAAGCATTCTAGCAAAAAATTAGTAAAACTGAAATTAATGCTTCCTGTTGCAATGCTTACAATGTACAATAAAAAAAAGCACAAAAGATAGCTAATCCAGATGTTACTGATTTTTTTGAACGCATAACGATACGTCTTTTCTTTGTTGAAATAATAGAAATACCCCGACAAGAAACAAAACATTGGAACACAAATGCTAAGCGGAGCATTCATATATTTAGCAAACAAAGTTAGATTAGGGTACGAAATGCCTTCTTGATACCATGTAGGAAATGTAAAAAAATGATGAGAAAACATCAAAACTAATGCGATTCCATATAGTATATTTGTATATTTGCGATCAATGAAATTCTTGCTCATCTTATCCTCTGTAACCATCATAAACTTGCAGAACCATCCTCATTTAATTTTTGATTTTAATCTATCTACCGTACTATCACCCAAAAATTTTCTTAGCATACGTTGTGGCAAACATCTGACCTTGTCAATTCTATTACGCCTAATCTGTCGCCTTTTCCACTCTTTGTATCGAGCCGAGGTCCATGCGCCCTCATACCAATGAATTGAAACTGTATTTTTGGTTTTATGCATCAAGAATGTATTTACATCCAGGGGACAAAAATACTCGCTCGGATAAACTGCGATACCATTTATTATTTGAAATTGGTTATTTAGCTTCAACCCCATATCAACTAAAATTTTTGTTGCTCTTTCGGTATTGGTATTTTTCATTCTAAAATTCACATCATTTGCGACATATAAGATCGAATCATAATCGGCTAGTAGCTTTTGGGTAAACCAGTGTCCTTTTTCAATTCCAAAGATCAGTCCATTAGCCACATTATTTTTATTTTCAAAACCTAAAAAAGCCTCATTCTCTAAAAATCCATCTATTGGTTTAACCAGTTGCACATCTGTATCCATATATATACCACCATATAGATTAAGTGCGTATAACCTCACGTAATCGCTGACAAATGCCCAGTTTTTATCCTCGTAAGCTGCTTTAACAAAAGGATGAGACTCAATATTGAAATTATCCTCATTCCATTCAATTGTTTTAAAATCTTTGCATTTTTTCTCCCAACTTCTGAGACATTTTTTTATAGTTTTGCTTTTCTCTCCACGTCCAAACCAACAATAGTGAATTATCTTTGGAATCATTTTTTGCCAACTTTCCTTACAAATGAAAACTTTGAATTCACAATCCAGTAGATTTTCATGATTCTTGGATAAACCATTTCAAATTCCCACTTGTTCTTTTTAAATGAAAACGATTTATGGCGTAGACACTTTTTAAAAATCGCCTTTCTTTGTCTATACAATTTCTTTAAGTATTGTTTTGCGTAATCATTGTTTCCACTCTCTATAACGCCATTAATATTCCGTTGAATATTGTGAAACAAAAGAGTCTCGCAATATAATTCCGCCTTTTTATATCCGTTTTGACTAAAAAAATCTAGTTTTTGTTTTGTAGCTTCAATCGTAATTAATTTATCAGGTGTCCATTGAGATTTAGTAATACTATCCTCGCGTTGCTGGTTAAAATACATTCCTAAGTCTATATAAACCACCTTATCATGCTTAAACAATATCTTATGGGTTACAAATTCATCCTCGTGAATAATACCTTTCGGAAATCTAATGCTTTTCAAATCAGTCTTTTTAATTATTTTTGCCCATGCGCTAACTGCTTGAACAACTCTTTCACAAAAGAAATCCTCCGTTTTCCAGACTTGATAAGTCAAAGAACCGTTATCCAAACTAGGAGTATCTCCGGAAGTTAAAGTAAAATCACAAACTGCAATATTGCAATTATACTTATATATACCATCTAATAATATTTCCAAATACTTTTCATAAATCCAATCATCGCTATCAATGAATGCTATCCACTCGCTATCACTATTCTCAATAGCCCATTTAATACCAACATTACGTGAATCGGAGAGTCCACCGTTTTCTTTATGAATTACATAAACCCTACTATCTTTTTTTGTGTATTCATCACATATTGCACCACACTTATCAGGTGAACCATCATCAACAAGGATAAGCTCAAAATCAGAGAACGTTTGAGCAAGGATACTGTCTACACAACGACATAAATACTTTTCAACATTGTAAACTGGAACAACTACACTAATTTTTGCCATCTGGTCTCCTGTTTTTAATTCTTGATTTAACTATCCAATAATATTTCATAAATATTGGAAATGTTCTTTCGTATCTCCAACTATTTTGCTTAATCGGAAAAATCACTAAACCATTGTATCTAATAAGAGCTTTTATACATTTTCTTTTTAGTCTTTTTGCTTGAACTTGATACGAATCATTTCTAGCCCATGCATATTGATCCATAAGTACTTTTATGTATTGTGCTTTTACCACAGTGTAATTCTTAGGTTTCCCCTTAAAATAAGGTAATAGTTCTTCTTCATATGCTTCAATTTGATCTAATTGCTTTGAGTTCCATCTTCCTCTTACTATACTTTCACTATTAAAGTAGTAAAAATACAACCCGGATTCAATTACTGCAATATTCCTCTGCAAGAATAAAAGTTTATGTGTTATATACATATCCTCATATAATCTGCCAATCGGATAGCGAATATTTTGAAATAGTGATTTCTTATATAATTTCCCCCACGCATGTGCTGTGATTTTGCCGTTGAGGAAATATCCTATCTCAGGCTTAACAAGTTTAGGCATATTTATCTCTTCAATTTCTACCAACTTATCAGTTTCAGTAAATCTACACATCGAGATTGAGACATCAAATTTCTTTACAGCATCAAACAGAGCTTCAAGATATTTTGGATGGATCCAGTCATCACTGTCAACAAAGGTTATCCATTTACTGTCGCTGTTTTCAAACGCCCAGTCGATTCCAGTATTGCGCGCGTCAGAAAGTCCTCCGTTTTCTTTATGTATAACACATACACGGTCATCCTTTTCAGCATACTCGTCACAAATCTGACCACATTTATCAGGCGATCCATCATCAACGAGAATAAGCTCAAAGTCGGTAAACGTTTGAGCAAGTATACTATCAACACAGCGATTTATATATTTTTGTACATTATATACCGGTACAATTACAGAAAGCAGTTTCATTCGTCTACCTTTATCAATCATCTTTTTTTATAACTCTTCAACTTGTTGTAACGTTTATCTCCTACTATCGTTTTCAAAATAGTATTAGGAAGGTGTTTCAGCTTGTCTCTTCTATCTTGCTTCCTGTTTTTCTTTCTTTTTTCTTTGAACTGGACTTTTGTTTTTTCGTCTAACCAACTTCCGGCAAACCAATGTATTGTATATGTATTTTTAGTTTTTTTGAGTTTGCCGGTACGATGACTAACAGGGCAAAAATAATCTTTAGGGTAAAGTACAAACCCATCAATAATTTGAAATGTATTGTTTTGCTTTAGTCCTTTTTTTACACAAATATTTGTCATTATTGTAACATTAGTAATGTATTGAAGATTCCCATTACTATCATACAAACTAACATCGTCGTAATATTTTAAAAATTCACAAAAAAGAGAAAAATCCTTTTCGCAAGCCATAATACCAGTCGGTATAGATGATTCACTTTCAAATCCTGAAAAAGCCTTATGTTCCAAAAAGCAATCTAATGGGCGAAGAACTTCAACATCGGTATCCATATAGATGCCACCGTATTTCGTCATTGCCCATAATCTTACATAGTCAGTAACAAAAGCCCATTTCTTCGCCTCATAGGCTTGTTTCACATACAAAGGTGAAGATTCAACATCAAAGTTGCTTTCATCCCATCGAATGATTTCGTAACCCTTGCAGTATTTTTCCCAACTTTTAATGCATTTTTTTGCCAAAGGCGGCAGTTCATTTCTACCAAACCAACAATAATGAATCTTTTTAGGTATCATAATTATCCACCTGACTATTTTCCAAAATATCCGCAATTCTCTTACACGCAAAACCATCACCATACGGGTTGCTAGCTTTGCTCATTTTTTCATACTCTTGTTTATCTGTCAGGAGCTTTTTGAACTCCTTGTAAATCACTTTTTCGTCAGTGCCGACGAGTTTCAACGTGCCGGCTTCAATTCCCTCGGGGCGCTCGGTTGTATCGCGCATTACGAGAACAGGTTTGCCGAGCGAGGGAGCTTCCTCCTGGATGCCGCCGCTGTCGGTCAAAATCAGGTAGCTGCGCGCAAGGAAGTTATGAAAATCGAGAACGTCAAGCGGCTCGATAATATGTATTCTGTCGTCGTCCCCAAGTTCCTCGTCGGCAGCATGGCGGACGACAGGGTTCATGTGAATCGGATAAATCACCTTGACATCGGGAGTTTCGTCAACAATTCTACGAATCGCGCGGAACATACTGTGCATAGGCTCGCCAAGGTTCTCGCGACGGTGAGCTGTGAGCATAATCAATCGGCTGTCTTTAGCCCAGTCGAGCTCTGGGTGAGTATATTCCTCGCGGACTGTGGTTTTGAGCGCGTCAATCGCCGTGTTGCCTGTGACAAAAATTGTTTCGGGGCGTTTGCCTTCGCTGAGAAGATTTTGCTTTGAAATCTCAGTCGGCGCAAAATTGTACTGGGCGATTATGCCGACAGCCTCACGGTTGAATTCCTCAGGGTAGGGGGAATAGATATTGTATGTACGCAAGCCCGCCTCAACGTGACCGACGGGAATCTGAAGATAGAAACACGCAAGCGCGGTAACAAAAGTAGTGGAGGTATCTCCGTGTACGAGCACAACATCGGGCTGTTCCTCCTCCAACACCTCTTTAATACGGTTAAGAATGTTTGTTGTAATGTCGAACAGCGTCTGCTTGTCCTTCATAATGGAGAGGTCATAGTCCGGCACGACATGAAAGGCGTTCAGGACCACATCAAGCATCTGGCGGTGCTGTCCTGTGACGCAGACCTTGGTTATTAAATTGTCGCGGCTTTTCAGCTCGTTGACCAAAGGACACATCTTGATTGCCTCAGGTCTTGTGCCGAATACTACTAAGATTTTTTTCATTATGATTTCCTTTTTAGTTTTTCTTTCATTTCATTATATTTTGCTTCGCCTAATATACGTTTTACTATTCTATTTGGCATATGCACAAAAGTATCTATTCGATCTCTCCTTTTTATTTCATCGGTATAATTCTTGTGTGCGTTTCTTTGAGCTTCAGTTTTCCAACTTCCTGCGAACCAATGTATAGTTACGGTTTCCTTTGTCCTTTCGAGTTTCAATGTATGATAACTGACGGGACAAAAAACATCTTTAGAATAAAGAACAAATCCTTCGATATTTTGAAGCGTATTATTTCGTAACAAACCTTTTTTAACGCAAATATCCGTAATAATTTTAACATTTGTGACATATGTAATATTCCCATTAGAATCTAAAAAACTTGCATCGTCATAATAATTTAAAAATTCTCCAAACAACGGAAAATTCTTTTCACAAGCCATTATTCCTGTAGGTATATTAGCTTCATCTTCAAATCCCGAAAAGGCACGGTGTTTTAAAAATCCATCAAGAGATTTCTTCACTTCGACGTCAGTATCCATATATTCCGCCGAAATTAACCATTGTCCACAACCGAACATAGTCTGTAACAAAAGCCCACTTTTTTGCTTCATAGGCTTGTCTGACATAAAGTGGAACTTTGGATATATCAAAGTTGTCCTCGTTTCACTCTATGATTTCATAGTCCGGACATTTCTTTTTCCAGCTTTTTATGCACTTTAGTGCTAATTTTGGCTTTGGATTTCTACCAAACCAACAGTAGTGTATTGTTTTAGGAATCATTGTTTTACTCCAATTAATTACAATTTCTTGTATCTAAGATGAGTTTTGCGACAGTTTTTATATGTTCTTTCCGGGATTGCACCTTACTTTCAAAAGGTAAAGAATACTTGTCTACTATCAAAGGCAAAGGAGTCTTATCATCAGATAAGCGATTCATAAGTTCATTGTAGAAAAGTGGTTCGGGATAGTTAACCATTTGCTGACATTGGGTATAATCTGTAATTGGCTCATTTTTTATTTGACCAAGGTTTTCATGTTTCATTGAGTCAAGAATACTTAAACCTTTTTCGTTTGCACAAGCAATCATGCTTACACCGGTTTCATCATACTCAAATCTTGTTCCCCAATAATCGCCTATACGCAAATCAGCTGCGGTACAATCTCGCCATCTACATTCATAACACGATTGCATATAACAATTTCCCGTTTCAAACATTCTGAAATATAAATCATCACTTTGGTGAAAACACACATCTTTATCTCCAGAAGCACTGTATATATATATCTCTCTCCAGCCTCTCGGCTTATAGCGAAATCTAACCTCAAAAGAGTTGTTATCCATCTTAAATTTCTTTGTAAGATATTCGCGATATTTTTTATACAAATTATATGAGGGGACTCCGTGACATATCAAATCAATGTAAATAAAGTCATTTCTATTCTTGAAAATTTTCCTTGCTGCGGTAATTTGACAAGGAGTTCCAAATATCACAACAGGGTTATCACATCTTTTTATCTTATCTATCACATCAAAAAAAGAACTTTGCATATATTTTGAGCCTTGAAGTAAATGCAAATTTTCTTGAGAAGCAATAAGTATATGTTTTGCTGTTTGAGTGTTTTTGTCAAATGTGCAACCAGCAACAGTATATCCTTTGCTTAGAAAATATAACGATAATCTATAAGCAAAACCGCCGCTTGAAGAAACCTTTAGAACGTTATCATCATAATCCTTATATGAATATAAAGCGCAGTTTTTTATTTTGCTGATAGCTTCATCTCTTTTATTAAATGGACATACATTTACACATTTTCCACAATTTATGCATTTTTCATTGTCAACTCTTGCTCTAAAAAAACCATCGTTGTTACGTTTAATATCAATAGCTTCAACAGGGCATTCACTTGCACATGCACCACAACCGCAACATAAACTATGATCTTCCAACACTGTATGACAATTTTCTGTTTTATATTTTATTGCCTCAATTCGACTTAAGGACTCATTTAAATAACGCTTTGATGAATTTTTGAATTCACTTAAAAGTTTTTCGACCTTGTCATAATTTATCTCATGATTATAAATTTCCGATGTATTAAAAGCGACAAGTGAATCGGATAGCTGTAATCTGTCAAATAAACTTTCTAATCTTGAATTCTGATTTATTGGGTTTCCTTCTTCAAACCGTTTTATCGCTGTGAATTGTTTATGAAAGATTATAGAAAATATCGAGCCATGAAAAGAGTCTGTACAAACATATTTGGCGTTTCTTATCAAACTTACAAACTCTTTCGGTCCGACAGTAGTGTCAACACAACCATCTCTTAATAAATCTTTTTCAAAAACAGGAATAATTTTTACTTCGAGATTATTATTTTTTGCAAATTTATAGGCACTCTTCCAATGATTAGTATTGTTACCAAGAAAATAAACCAACAAATAATCTTTAGGGTTAGTTACCTCGGTATCACATAATTTCTCCCAATCATAATCACCCAAAAGTAACGTTGGATCGACAACCACTTTGGCTTCTTGTCCAGTTAGAGATTTGATAGTTTCTGCTCCAGTTACCTCCCGCACTGATATACTATTAAACCTCTTGATTAAATCTATCATTTGAGACTTAACAAATCGATCGTCGATCCTTGTAAGGCCTATGCTGGGAGCATATGCTACCATTTTCTCTTGATTAGATACAAAATCCAAAAAATAATGCGAATCAAAACAATTTGGTGCCCAAATTTGGTCACTTCCACAAACGAAAGCATCATACTCTGAGTCTAGGTTTTCTAATTCTGTAACTGTTCCACATTTATCAGTAAAGTTTACTCTCTCATCTAAAAACTTTTGAAACAACTCATCTTTTTTATTATCACAAAAATCTTTTCCGTGATAGCTTTGATAATTAATGTCCTTATTTTTATGCCTTTCAATCACTTTAGAGAGTGAGAAGTCTTGTATAGTTTTTTTTCTTATATTCGTTGGAATATACTTAATAATATCCACATTATGCCCTAACTGTACTAAATAATTGTAAAGAGCAACTACCTGTAATGCAGTTCCATAATTACGATAGTGAAACCATGTCATTAATGCAATCTTCATCTTTAAACCTCTTTGAATTGAACAATTTTCGGCTCAGGCAATTCTAAATGTCCCCATGCATCAGTTCTCCACGGTAGCTTACCCATAATCGTTGAGTCGTCTATAATAAAGTCTAAACCACGAAGTTGGTCAACATCCTCTGTTCCACCGTACTCGTTCACATAAAAAAACACATAGTTAGATTGATATCTTCCAGGAGCCAAATTACTAACATCTACTTTCAAATCCGCCTCTACCATACAATTAGGTGCACCTGAATAAAAATTGTATTTGAATGCAGCACATAGATGTGTTCCGTCTCCTGTATAAACTACAAAACGAAAACCGATATTTTCTATTTTCCTATTATTTCTCCACCTCAATCGTAATAATAGAGATTCACCCTTCTCAAAAATAATATTTTTCTTATCTAAGTACTCAGCAAAAACAAGACGCACATCATCACGCTTAATAAAATCAAGTCTTTTTATGCCTGATAAATCCATATTATAGCTATCAACAAGATAATCACCCATATATACACTTATCGCCTCTTCCACATCCCCTTCAAACACAACCTTACCCTTATCCAGCACTATACATCTATCACATAGCTGGCGGATTGTATTCATGTTATGGCTCACGTAGAGGACTGTTCTGCCGTCTTGCTTGGCGGCTTCGCGCATTTTGGTGAGGCATTTTTTCTGGAACGTCATGTCGCCGACGGCGAGGACTTCGTCCATTATCATGATTTCGGAGTCGAGGTGGGCGGCTACGGAGAAGGCTAATTTTACGAACATACCGCTGGAGTATCTTTTTACGGGCGTGTCAATAAACTCTCGTACCTCGGAGAATTCGATGATGTCCTCCATTTTGCCGTCGATTTCGGCTTTGGTCATACCTAAAATTGCTCCGTTGAGGTAGACGTTTTCGCGCCCTGTCATCTCGGGGTTGAAGCCTGTGCCGACTTCGAGCATAGAGGCAATTCGACCGTTGATGTCGATTGTTCCCTCTGTGGGAGCGGTTACTCTGGACAGTAGTTTCAACAGCGTGCTTTTACCTGCGCCGTTGCTGCCGATAATGCCGACAGCCTCGCCTTGATAAATCGTCAAATCAACACCGTTGAGCGCCATAAAGGTCTTGCCGTTACTGCGCTGATCCTCACCAATTTTGGAGTTTGGATCTTCCTTGCCGCGAACCTTCGCCCACCAGCTTTGGAGGTCAGCTTGAAGCGTTCCTCCGCCAATCTGACCGAGCTTGTACATCTTTTTTACGCCTGATACTTTGACGGCGATTTTTTTATTTTCTTCCATATTACCCTCCGTCAAACCGTATCCATAAAGGTGCGCTCGACCTTGTTAAAGATGATGATGCCGAAAAACGCGACAACCACCGTAAATACTGCCGAGATAGTCATATATAGCGGCTCAATCGTCCCGACGCCGAGTACTGCGCTTTTGAACAACTCCATCGGCATTGTTACGGGGTTGATCATCGCGATCGTTTTTATCAGCGGATTTGTGATGGTCGAGAGCGGATATGCGACAGGAGTGGCGTACTGCCACAGCGATACGCCGAAGCTGACGAGCATGGTGAGATCGCGGTATTTTGTTGTGAGACTCGAAACCACCAAGCCGAAGCCCATGCCCATAACGCCGAGGTGAATCAATACAACTGGGATCCACAGCATATTAATCCAGTTTGGATGAACCTGTCCTTGAATCAAAAACACAACAAAGCAAATCACAACCAAAATCATTTGAATACAAAACTGCAAAAACGCACTCAAAACATTGGAGACGGAAGCCGTCAGACGTGGGAAATAGACCTTCCCGAATACACTTGCATTAACGGTAAAGGTAGACGAATTTGATGTGAAGCAAGTAGAGAAATACATCCATAATGCAGTACCGGTCAAGTAAAACAAAATAGGAGGAACTCCATCGGTTCCGATCCCCGCAATGCCATTAAACACAAATAAATAGACCAAACTTGTCAATATGGGGCTAATAAACAACCACGCCGGACCGAGAATGGTCTGCTTATATTTAATGACAAAGCTGCGCTTTGTAAACAGCCAGATAAGGTCGCGGTATTGCCAAGTTTCTTTGAGTTTTAAGTCAAGCAATTTGTGTTTTGAATCAATATGTGTTTGATATTTTTGATAGCCTGTTAATTGTGTTTCCATAAAACTCTCCTAATTTTCTCTATTTTGAATGGTACTAATCTCCGCAATTTATTATATTTTATTGCCATATTCCAAACTGTTCGTAACCCGGAAATGTCAACCTCTTCAATTGAGGTATCCGTATTATTCAACAAATCCTTGTCTATTGCACTGTATGTGTCAATCAACGCTTTGAAAAGCTCATAATTTTCTGAACTGAGATTAATTTCAAAATAACATGATGCTAAAGTATCGAGCTTTTTATACAAATCAAAATGTAACCGTTCATATTGATAATGAGAGGATAACAATAAATTATCCCTTATGCCTTTCAAAAGGTGAATGGTTTTATTGACATCTAAATTGTCTTGATGAACACCACTATAAACATATATAGGATCAATTATGGCATAAAATCTTTCTGCTGCTGAGAAAGCTCTCGCCATAAAAACAGGATCTTCATAAACTCGATATTCAGGAAATCTTATGCGTTCTTGTTCAATAAGAGTTCTGTTGAAAAGAAAATTTTGAAAGCCGGTATCGTATTGAAAATCTTTATATTCTACAAACCCTTGCATATAGGTATTTTTATATAATCGGGGCTTTCTATCTATTAAACCACAAATACTTCCGCATATTTCTGCTTTGTTGGCTTTCGCTAATGTATAAAGCCGTTCCAAAACTTGAATGTCAGTATATTCATCATCCGAATCCAGAAAAATAACATATTCTCCTGTCGCGTTATCGAGTCCTACATTCCTTGCGGAACCCGCTCCGCCATTTTCTTTATGAAATGATAGAATGTTTTTGTGTTGAGCAGATAACTTATCAATGATTTCGGCTGTTTTGTCTGTCGAGCCATCATCCACACAGATTATTTCTATATCTTGTAGAGTCTGTTTACTAAGCTTTGCTATACAATCCGATATACATTTTTCTCCATTGTAAATCGGAATAATAACCGAAATCTTAGGCATTATTCTCTTCCTTTACTTTCTTGTTCTTTCTAAGGATCAAGTTTTTAAACCAAATAGTGTCTTCCTTTTTCCATTCTCCACTTTTTATCATCAGGAACATATTTTTTAGCAACATAGGATAGTCATGAAAAGATACCCCAAGATAAAAATACTGTCGATAATAAGTGCACATATATACTGCAAGCCATTTCTTACGCTCTTTATCTGACATTTCTATATCGGCGAGGGTGTGCTTAATAATATCAAGATGCTCCTCGTAACGATAAGAAAGCTTTTCCTTTGTATCATCGCCTCTTGACATACTTTCGTTTCTAACTACATATACATAAAGGGGTTCATTTAGAAACGCCTGATTGTATCTATAATATATTGGCAAGAGCATTTGCCAATTTTGACCTCTTCGGCACGGATAAATATGCCGATTTGGATTAACGGTTAAAAAGGCAGTACTACGAACCATATGACAGCCTGGGCAAAAAATTGCACGACTCCTAAGATGATTTTCAAACTGATGGGGATTGTATAAATCAGGTTTCCCATCTGATATTTTTTTAATTGGATGTTCCAAATCAGTTTCTGCGCAAGAATATGCATCACTGGTAACAACAGCGATATCGGTGTTGTTCTTCAAAAATTCCATTCTATGCAATATTGAATTTGGCAGAAGATAGTCATCATAATCAATCCAACATAAAAACTCACCTGAAAAGACTTTTAATCCGGCATTAATTGCACCAGCCAAACCTTTGTTTTCTTGATAAATGTAAACAAGTTTTATGCCACTGTTTTGCAGTTGCGACTTATATGAAAACACAATTTTTTCACTATTATCTGTAGAACCATCATTAACTATTATTAGTTCGATGTTTTTATAGGTTTGATTTATAATTGAATCTATACATCTTGCAATATATTTTTCACCGTTGTAACAAGGAAGAATTATGCTAACTAGTAAACTTTCCATCTAAAAAATTCTCCAAATCGCTTATTTGTTTAGCTTTTTCAATATAACTCGGCATAAAACTATTTAAATGGTTCTTAATACCGGCTTCGTTTTCTTTCAAATGATGATAGCTTTCTAACAAATCCTCTGCGCTATACAGCTTCTCGATTGGCAAAACATATCCTTTGTCTGTGCCGAATATATCCTTTGCAATTCCTCTGGATTTGACCGAATAGCCAAGTACTAGCGTTGGAACGCCTGTAGAGTACGCGGCAATCGTCGCGTGAGTTCGAGCGCCGATAAAGAAACGGCATCTTAAAATATATCCTTTTAGCTGCATACAGTTGCAATCCTCAATGAGAACTACTCTATCAGAGTTTTCAAAAACCTTGTATAGCTTGTTCAAAATAGATCGATCGTCATTTCCTCCACCAACAACATGAGGAATGAGCGCAACGCTTGAATCAGATGTGCTAAGGATTTCATCAATCAGGGCTTTAAAGCTCTCATAAACCAAGCCCTTTTTTGTCTCCCTTTTCTCGACAAGCGGACTCACATTGATACCAACGGTGTTGCCTTCAATAAAACCATTAGGTAACGGAGGAAGCTCCTTTGGAAGTGTGAATGCCGAGTCGGGAATCAGCTTAACATTTTTAATTCCGTTTTCTTTTAAGTAACGATAAGTCAAGGATTCTCTAGCTGTGATTAAGCTGTAGCTCTGCATATCATCTACAAATTCCTTGTCCTTGAACAAATTCTCTTCGAGAGAACAGCCGAGTAATACGGTTTTTACACCGCGTTCAACCAAGCACTGATGCATACGGATTAATTTAGGATAGAACTCGTAACAATAGTTATCGCCACCGATGGATATGGCAATACTGTTGGGGACGATTTCAGAAAGAGATTTCAGGTAAGGCAAAGCATCCATATCAAAATAGTCACCGCTTCTTTTCAACTTCAAATACGCCTTTAAATATCCCGCGCTTAACCTTGACACAGGAGCAATGGAGGACTGAATCTCTGCAATCTCGTCAATATGATATTTTTCATCCTGCTCGGGGGAGTCGGAGAGCAGTTTCACTTTACTTCCTCTTCCAAGCAAAGCAGACGCGGTGCGAACCAATGCCTCGCAACCGTGATTTCCGGATCCACCGTGATTATATAAAACAATATTATTCAAATCATTTTACCTTTCTGTAAATGCCTCTGAGATAATTTCTCCATAAAAAGATATGTTTAATTCTTCTGAAATTTCTTTGACTTACAGCCTTAAGAATCTTGCGCTCCAAGCCGCTAAACAAGTGATAGTCGATCGTATCCATAACTTCATCACAGCGAATAATCTCATGATAGTACTTTTCCATTTGCTTAGGATCTCCGGAGGAATGAAACAGCGTCAAAAAAACATACTGAGCTATTCTTCTATCCAATATCTCGCTATATGTTTCATATTGGTTAAGTTTGACAAACCAGCGCTTGATATTTAAATTCACTGTAATCTGACTAGAATAGTCAATACTATCATCATTTATATAATTTTCGTCCGTTTGTAAATAATAGAAACTGCTTAAATCTGAAAACAGCACAGATTTCACATTAGGATATACTCTTGCATAAAAGTCCAGATCCTCTGCCAGTTTGATACTTTCATCAAATCGAACGCGCCCTTTCTCTATCACTTTTCTCCTGATCAGTTTATTAGATATAAAACCAAAGAAACCGTTTTTATATTGAAGTTCAGTAAAGATTTTACACAATTCTGCAGGCGTTGCCGATTGATTAAGTTCGCTCTCTATTCTCTTTATCTCATTTCCTTGCTCATCGATCATTGTAAAATCCGAGAAAAGGATATCCGGATTTGCCGCGTCGAGCAGTGGTATTGCTTTTGGAAAGAAATCATTATCCAAAACATCGTCTGCATCCAAAAACTGAATCCACTCACCTGTCGCAACATCAAGTCCTTTGTTGCGAGCAGAAGAAACTCCGCCGTTAGGCTTATGGATGATTGTTACATTCTCAAAATCCCTGTATTTCTCAATAATCTGTCCGCTGCTATCCGTTGAACCATCATCAACAATGATGATTTCATAATCGGTATAGCTTTGCTGCAAAAGCAAGTTCAGCGTGTTTTCTATGTATTTCTCTTTGTTATACAGTGGAATAATAATAGAAATTTTTGGCATAGTTTATTTCATCAGTAAATAGAGCAATCTGCTTCGTTTATGTTTCATGAGCAAGAGTTGAATTTTTAGTTTCTGTTGTACTGTCTTATCCGGTACAAAATTCTTAAATACTCTAACCAACGCTTCATCATTTAATACATTCGAAATCTCGTTGATAGCCTGTTTTTTCTCAAGTGTCATCGCCTGGCCGATACAGTTGCAGACATAATAAATCAAATGCAGCTTTAATTGGGGGCTAAAATCATAATCTTTGATACCGTCAAAATAATTGTGCAAATGTTCATTCATAGTTTTGTAAACCCGCCACGCACCTTTTCTGTATGAGGTAGTGATGGTGCCGGGGTTGTTGTAATAGTGATACAGACCTTCGCCTTTCATATAGTAAAAGCTGTTGCAGTTATAGCCCATAATTGCACTGAAAATGTTGTCCTCAGACCAACGGACTTCTTCATCAAAAACTAAACTATTGTCCTCAAGAAACTGGCGATTATATAAGCAATGCCACACCGAAAGCAAAGGACCATAGTCAATGTTCTCGCCCATAATCAATTGAGGGAAAATATCCTTAATGATTTTCTCTCGATTGTAATAACCGCCGTCTATATTCAGCGTTTTTAAATAAGGTTCACCATTACCAGAAAATCGAAGGTAGTCTGCCATAATGAAATCGACATTATGCTGCTCGGCAACTCTGAACATTTTCTCATACATATCAGGCTCAACATCATCATCCGAATCAACAAAACCAATGTAATCACCTGTGGCAATCTTCATACCTGCGTTGCGTGCGCTACTGAGTCCGCCGTTTTGTTTGTGAACAACCTTGATTCTCGAATCTTGCTCAGCGAGCCTATTACATATCCCAGAGCAATTATCAGGCGACCCATCATCTACAAGGATAATTTCTATATCCGTTAGAGTTTGATTGATAAGCGAGTCAACACAGCGGTGTATGTATTTTTCTACGTTGTAGACGGGTACAACTACACTGACCTTTGGTGAATCATTTCTAATCATTGCTTTCCTTGGAATCCTTTAAATTTATCTTCATTATCAAGTAAATATTTTCGTTTTTCAGTTGCATTCTTACCCCATGTGTTTAAAGCATATTTTTGATTTTTGTCTCTCAGCCGCTCAACTGTGCATATCTCTTTGGCTGGATTTCCGGCAATGACCATTCCCGGTCTTTCAAACCTTTTTGTAATCACACTACCTGCACCTACGATACAGCGATCCGGTATTACCCCCCGGGTAGAACAATTGTTCCCATTCCAATGAAAACCTCATTACCTATTTCGATTCTGCCAAACAAATCGCTTGCACCCGGAATGTAAAAGCTCGCAGAAGCATCGTGAGTAGTAAACTTAACGTCAGGAGCTATCATCACATGACTTCCAATTGTTACTAAATATGGTTCAGCAGTTTCTAATCCATCAGAAAACAACCAACAATCTTCTCCTATATTCATTCCAATACGCTTTAAATGAAAAATACGGAATTCCATTGTAGTCATCTTTTTGATTTTGTAGTAATATATTTCTTTAACAATATCTCGTATTATCATATCTACTCATTCTCAATTAATTTATAAATTTTCTCTATCTCATTCTTATTTGTATAATCCGTTTTCTTTGTGTTCTCTATCAAATTATTTTGTAAATCTTTATCTCGAATGACTCTCGCAATCCCTTCAGCACAACCTTGATTATCCATTGGCACGATTACGCCGTCATAGCCATCGGTGAGCTGGCTTGCAGAGGTTGCGTAATTTGTAATAATTACGGGCTTATTGAGAATTTGCGCCTCGCAAACAGCAACGCATTTTCCTTCATAGCGGCTGGGCTGGATGTAAATATCATAGGCTTTGATATAGGGATAAGGGTTTTCTTTCTTACCGAGGACAATCACATAGTCCTGCATATTAAACTCAGCGATTTTGTCCTTAATGAGCTGCTCATCACCGCCATAGCCGATGATGTACCATTTTATATTTACCCCTTGATTTCTGATTAACTTACAGATTTCAGGAATGTTGTCGAAGTTTTTTGCTGTACAAAATCTGCCGATAGATAGTAGCTTGATAGAGCCATCATCAACCATCTCGGTTTCAACGGTAAATTCATTAGTTAAGCTATCTATGTATTTCTTTGGCAAAATATTTTGAATGGTGACGACCTTGTTCTTTAAGCTTGGAAAAATATTGATAAATTCATCGGCAGCCTTATCGGATATAGAAGCAATTTTGTCATAACTGCTGTACATCACAAGTTGCGACTCTCTGTCCATCTCAACCCTTGAATAGTCAGTATGAATCCAAGCAACTTTCTTTTTAGCGTTGACCTTTTGTGTAACAAAATAGTGCGGAGTCAGAAAGCTGATGGCGAGGTCGTATCCTTTGTCGGAAATCTTTGGCATATACTTTGCTGTGTACTTGTGACTGTACTCAATCGCAACATCATTATCGCCGAGACCAAGCTCCGCGACTCTTTTTACGGCGGCTTTCTTGCCCTTGTAGCGACCGTAAGCGATTTTGAAATGACCTTTTTTGAGGACATTACCAATTGGCACTGCTAAATCGGCGTACTGTGAAATTTCAGGCAATAGATTGATGTTACTCGGAATGTACTTCATCAGTTCACCCGAATGACGCATCAAAAACAAATCCACTTCGTATTTAGTTGTATCTATATTCTCAAGCAATCCGAGTAGAGCTTTTTCTGCTCCGCCGATTTCCATTGCTTGAGAGAATATGAGGATTTTTTTCATAATCAATGTTTTCTGAAAAAGTCAGTTCCAAAGATTCTATGCAGCGGTCGAGATAGTCGACTTCTGATTATATCTTTTTTATTCATCCAACTCTTCCCGTAATGGTTTATGGCAATAGTGTTTTCTGTAATACATAGCTTGCCGGTGGCGTCATTCAATGGATTGAAGTAATCTACAGGAAATATCTCTGCTCCGCCGATATTCTGTCTAACGCCGCCTTTTACTAAGCCAAAGTTATCAATGACCTGAGTATTTATATTCGGACAACCAATTAATTCAAATGAGCCATCAGCTTTTTGATTAAAGCTTAGATATATATCAATCATCTCTTTTACGGTTTTGTGTTCCTTTTCTGCTCCAAATCCTAAACCCGTTGCAATTATTTCTTTGTTTTCGAATCCATAAAAGGCTTCGTATTTCAAAAGCTCGTTCGGAGATTTTATAAGTTCAACATCAGTATCAAAATATATGCCGCCTTGCTCATATACAACAATCAATCTTACAAAATCCGAAAGAAAAGCCCATTTTTTCTCTCTATAGCAATACTTTACATACTCATATTGATTTATATCAAAGTTATCTTCGTTCCACTCGATAATCTCATAATCGGGGCAGAAACGTTTCCAACTTTCTATGCACTTTTTTGCGAGTTTAGGCTTTTTGCCTCGCCCGAACCAGCAGTAGTGGATTTTCCTGGGAATCATAATACAACATCACCTTTTTAACCAGTTCAAAGAATTTATACCAAATACACGCCGAAAAGCTCGTGAAAAAGGAGTTAAAAGCTTATGCGGTATAGAGTTCCATGATTGATTAAACCAATGAATTGTCGCAGTTTCTGATGTCTTTCTCATAATTCCTGTTGCGCTTTCAATCGGACAAAACACTTCCGGGGGATAAAAAGTGAAATCGGAAACAGTTTGCTTTTTCCCATTCAATTTCAAACCATACTTTTTCATGGTATCAGTTATGTAAATGCAATTAGTCGTCATATTGTAGCTGCCATCCGGCAAAATAAAACGCTTGCCGTCATAGTCTGATAACAGTTCCCCTATAATTGGCAACCCTTTTTCAGATGCCATTATACCCGTTGGAACTTTATCAATTAATTCAAAGCCAGAAAAACCCCTATCGCTCAAATACCGATCTAAAGACCTTATAACTTCAACGTCAGTATCCATATATATGCCACCTTCTGTATAAAGAGCATACAATCTAACGTAATCTGTCACAAATGCATACTTTTTTGCATCATATGCTTCTCTCACATATTGATTAGAGTTAATATCAAAATTATCCTCATTCCACTCTATAATTTTGTAATCAGGACAGTATTTTTTCCAACTCTCAATGCACTTGTTTGCTAAGCGTGGTTTTTCTCCCTTGCCAAACCAGCAGAAATGAATAGTTTTTGGTATCATTAAGTCACACCACCATGAAGTATTCACGAAGTCAAATCCGTGCTTTATTTTTGATATATTTTGACAATATCCAACCGAAAGGAAAGCAAATCACGGTTAGCAGTTTTTTGGGAGAATTCTCTACAATCTGTTGTTTTTGAGCAATGATACAGCTCGAACAATAGTGAATACAATTTTTTAGCAAATGAAACAGATTATAAGGGTATGTCATTTGTATTTTTCTCCAAAAAATCCATCCATTTGGGTTCTGTAGATAATTATCAAGCATCGTGTTCGTTGAGCCTGTCTGCAGATACTCAACATCACAAACCACTTCGTTTAGCAGAAACATTTTATATGATTGATCGACTAAAATATACTTATAAGCTAGGGCGACATATTTTTCACCTGGAAACTCTGGATAAGACGGCACTGAGTTGATAATATCGGTTCTATAAATTAATTTTTTATCACCGCTTCCTCCACCGGCATAGTATCCTGTTGCAGTCATTTCTTTAGCCCCGTTAGGAAATCCTTTTCCTATAATTTTTCCTGTAGCCATATCAGCATCAAGAGCCATGATTCCCGCATAACCTTTATCTCTTATCTGTTCCCATGTGTCTAAGATCACTTTTACAGCATTGGGGGGCATCGAATCATCCGAATCTATACAAGTATTTAGTTCGGTCTTAATGTTTGCATAAGCAACATTGTGCGCAGTATGCATTCCTCCGTTTTCCTTGTATATGTATTGAATTTCAAAGTCATTATCATCAGCTCGCCATCTATTCACTAAATTAGCAGTACCATCGGTCGAACCATCGTCTACAACAAGCCAAACAAAATCTTTGCAGGTTTGATTACATAATGAACTATATGTGCGTTTTAATGTGTTTTTACGATTATATGTAGGCGTAAACACTGTCAAAATGACATTTTTATTAATCATTAAGAAAAAACTCCTTTTTAAAACATACGCTCTCAAAAAGATAAAACCTTATATCAATGCCCAAGTCCAATGAATTTGATAAAAATAAAACGCTAAATACAACACAATCATCAAAGCAAATACGATTTTTTTGTACCTTCTTCAAAAAGATTATTTACCTCCCAAGGCAGTAAAATATAGTTGTATAAACTGGTATATATTGGAAGCCTTCCTAGAAAGACTCCACTCGTCACCATTGAAACCATGTAAAGTCCAGCGGTAACGATTGACATATTAACGCAAACATTGATTAAAGAACTACCCTTTTCTTCTATTTGTTTACGATATAAAAAAGCAATGACAGCAGGAACAGTATATACTGCAACTCTAAACGGATTAGTTCCATCGTCACCCCAATCGGTATAATCGGAAACCATTGTTGTGGTCAAGCTTTTTTGTAACACTCTGACCTAATTTTTTTATTGCTACAGGGTTTATGCCCCGTAGCGTGCCTCAAAAGGCGTTTTATAGTTGTTATAAGAATGCGGGCGTTCGTGATTGTAATGAACATACTCAAATTCTTCAATGGATGTATATAATTCTTTCTCAGAATGATAGTAATGATGATTAATCAGTTCATTCTTGAGAGTATTGTAATAATTTTCCATAGGAGCATTATCATACGGATATCCAGCCTTACTCATGCTTTGCATTTCCTTGTAATTGAAAATAACTGAAGCTCTGTATTCATGTACTTATGGACAGTTACACAACTGATTCTGTATCCCTTGCGAAGAAGATAAGCGTGCACAGTTCTGTAACCATCAGTGCCGTTGTGAGAGTGATAGATGTCCACAATTTCATGCTTGATTTTTTCCTTACGCTTATGATATTCAGATTTCCTATTCTTCAGAAAATTATAATAAGCATTTGGTAGAATGTTCAGTCTTTTCAATAACCAACGGACACCGTATTTGTGCCCATACTGCTGAATAAATCGATAAGCCACTAATCGATTTTCTTCGCAAAGAATGCCGCCGCTTTTTTTAGAAAGTCATTTTCCTTTTGGAGTTCTGCCAGCTGCCTTTTCAACTGCAAATTTTTCTTCATATAATCATAATCTGCTTTGGCTTCTTCATTTGTTTGGCATTCTTCACGGAACTGTTTTACCCAAATAGATATACTTGCCTTGGATACGCCATATTCGGCAGCAAGGCCTTTGAGGGTTCGTCCCTCTTCAAGATGAAGACGTACAATCTTCTTTTTGAATTCTGGTTCATAATGTTGGTTCATCTGTAACATACCTCGTTTCCTCCTAAGATTATATCTTATTAGGTCAAGGTGTTACAACTATATTATATCACAACATTATGATAATTGCAATTTAAATCAACTTCCTGTACAAAAGCTGTGTTTTTCTTTCTGATTTTAGTAAAACTCTGTAAAAAATCATTATCCGTATTGTGATTTTGAAGAAGGTAGGTATCAGTATCTTTCCAAAGTTCGATAAACTTATTATAATCATCTCTTGGCATACAAATATCAAGATCCTTATCCCATGGTATAAATCCTTTATGTCTAACAGCACCTAAAACAGTACCATATGCGATTGAATAATTTATACCATTCACCTTGCAAAAGCTATCAACATACTTCAACATTTCCAATTGGGTTAGTTGAAGTTTTCTCAATTTATCATAATATTGTATTGTAGAAACATCATATTGCATCGAATTATCCCATCTCCATTTCACAAATCATGTTTACATCTAAAAATGTTATATACACTGTCATTCCCTCCATGTTTGCAAAAACTATATACTTTGGGAAAATAAAGTGTGATAAATACAATACAACTATAATTGCCTTTTGCATAGTAACACTCTTTTATTGTTTCTTATCAAATAATATCCCAAGTCATCATCTGAAAAACAAAGAAAACAATATAAATAAGAACAATAAAAAAAGCGGTTATAAGTTTATTGTTTTTAAAGAAATTATTAATTTCCCATGGGAGCAATATATAATTAAATAAAGAAAAATATATCGGTAATCTGCCTATGTATATACCACTTGTAACCATAGCCACAAGATACACTCCCATTGTAATTAATGACATATTAACAGATACACTTATTATTTTAGGAGTATTCTCGTTAAATCGATTTTTGAATATAATTGCTAATATTGCGGGTATTGAATAAAATAAAACTCTAAGTGGATTTGCTCCATCATCCTCAAGCATTTGTGTCGTAACCTGGCTGTAATTAGAATCTTCCAAAGCTAAATCCATAATACTGGTAAATTGATTAATAAATACCACGGCAAGTACACATAGAATCAACACAGATACAGTTTTTTTGTTAAATGGTTTTCCTAATGCTGCTAAATACAAAGGTATTACAATTAAACAAGATTGATGAAATGTAGTTAATAATACTACTAACGCAATAAATACTATAATATTTCTGGGTTTTCCGCTAATCAACAAAGGAGTTAGTGCAAAAATAATAGTTGCGACCAAAAATTGCCTCATACCATTCATTGACCAAGACCACATATCTGTCGACGCAAAGAAGAAAAATGCACATGCAACAATTTCAGATGTATATCTTCGGTAAGTTAATAATAGGCACATAAATTGGATTATAGAAATAATTAACAGCCAAATATGAAAATTATCATGCACAAACAACTTAATTATGTATGTAAAAATCCTAAAGCCAGGTTCTTTTTTATCAACGAGAAAGGTATTAAAGTCATTAATGTCTTCAGGAATTGAAAGATAAGTCTTTACATATAAAGCAGTATCAGCAAACCATTGGTCTCTAAAACCAACAATTAATATCATTGGTAAAAATACTATTATTGCAAAAAAAATGCTAACCCTATAATCGTTTGCTTTTTCTTCATCTATAGGTGAAGAAAGTCTACCATTTTCAGCAGCAAAAATTCTTTTCTTATTTATCAAAATATACTCGAATATCGCTAAAAGTGGGAAATACCACATATAGCAATTAAAAAAAGCATCCATCTAATATCCAAACCCTATATTAATAAATTCTAATCTGTACACCCTATAATTTTTATAGTTTCTGCAACAACAGCTTTTTTGTCAAAATTATCTTCCATATGCTTTCTGGCAACCTTACCCATTTCAACTTTTTCATCATAAGGAAGCTCAATAAATTTTTTCATCTTTGAATATAAATCTTCCTTGTCACAAACATTAGCAAGATAACCGCTTTTGCCGTCAATAATTGACTCCATACAGCCGTGAATATTGCTTGTAATAATCGGTCTGCCGATCGACGCACTTTCAAGCAATGTATTTGCCATACCCTCATGGTAGCTTGGTAAAACTACACAATTGCAGTTCTGAATAAAAGGCACAACATTTTTCTGGAATCCATGGTATTTTATCAGGCCTTTATTTTCAAGCTCATTTACTTTAGACTCATATTCATCCTCATAAATACCGATAAAGTTGAATTCCAAATTATCATATTCAGCTGACAGCTTCTCAATTGCATAGAAAAGCTCATCAACGCCTTTTTCTTTCATAATTCTTGCAAAAAACAAAAATGAAACCTTATCGTCATTTGTAGGATATTCCGTAAATGGGAATCGTTCAAGGTTTACTCCTGCACCGTTAAGCACATATGTCTGCCCGGGCTTAAAAATTTTCATATCAAGAAGCGTTTTCTCATTTCCTTTATTCTCAAGAAAAACCACTTCTGCCTTATTCATCATATATTTATACATTTTAGAGGTAATAGTTTTCACCATACCACCGTTATAAAACGCTGAACCAAGTCCTGTAATATTGCAATAGCAAGGAATATTCTGACTTTTGCAAGCCCATGCACCGTAAATATTACACTTTATTGTATATGTAATTACCTTATCCGGCTTTTCCGTCTTCAAAAGTTTTTTATAACTACTTATCAACTTTAAATCTTCAATCGGATTAATGGCGCGCCTATCCATATTTTTTTCATAAACAAGCCGTGCGCCAAATGAACGTAGCTCATCCATATATTCCTGTTTGTCCTCAGGTAGTGATATCACAACCTCGTGATTCTTGGATAACTCATGAATCAAATCTTTTCTGAACACACGGAGAGTAAGATAATGATTTGACAATATTAAAATTTTCATATTCAGATTACTTCATCAACCTTTTCAGAAATCTCTTTCTCTGACATCTGACCTGTTCCGCCTTCAACTACTCCGTCACTTTTTACAACACTTGCAATAGTTAGGAAAAGGCATTTAACATCAAACCAAAAACTAATTTTTTCAGCATATTCACCATCAAGTTTTGCCTTGACTGGTATTGGAAGCTCATCTCTTCCATTAACCTGCGCCCAACCAGTGAGTCCCGGTCTTACATCATTAGCGCCGTATTTATCGCGTTCAGCAACCAAATCATCCTGATTCCAAAGTGCAGGTCTTGGACCGATAACTGACATATCGCCCTTAAAAATATTAAAAATCTGAGGCAATTCGTCAAGACTTGTCTTTCTTAAAAACGCACCCACCTTAGTTATATACTGTTCAGGATTTTTAAGAAGATGTGTAGGACAATCCTTGGGAGTATCAATTCTCATTGTGCGGAATTTCAGAATATTGAAATATTTTTTGTTTTTTCCTATTCTTTTCTGCCTAAAAAAAACAGGACCTTCGCTCGTGCATTTTATTATGGCACATATCGGAAGGTAAAGTACTGACAGACACACTATCGCTGCAAGTGAACAGATAATATCAAGTATTCTTTTCACAATTCTGTTATAAAACGACATTTTTCTGTCTTTCATATTTAATACTCCTCAACCCAAAACCAATTTACGCAACACATCTATAGAATTATACCACAAAAAGCATCAATAAGCAATAAAAGAGGAGAATATGGAAAAAACAATTGAAAAAAAGTGTTTTTTAACAAAATATAGGAATAATTACGCAAGATTTTTGCCATAGATATGATTTATTTTCACTAAAGTGATAATCAAATATAGTCTATTTTGGTTATTTTATGCAAAATTTGTCACAAAATATAATAAAACGCAGCAAGGCTGAGCGAGAAATCTATGGCTTATTTTAGGTGAAAAGGCACTATATAATCCGCTATATTTACTGTGCAACAGTCCTCTGCACGGCAACCTGAAAGCTTGCACATACACAGTGCTAAACCACTCTGCAACTGCCTTTCAGAAGTTAATCATCTGGCAAGTATCTGAAATTGTTCACAGACTTGTTGAAATGTGGGATTAATTATGATAAACTGACAATATAAGTCAGAGTACGATATAATTTGATGTAGACACATGAAAATTTCAGAATGCACACTTTCAAAGGAAACACAAGACCTTTTATACAGATATTTTGCGGCTGCGGCAAATCTTTACGGAGTTATCGAAATCGGCAAACTTCTTAAAATTTGCAACAGCCAGAACGAGCCTGTGAGCGAGGAAGATTTTCTGTCATTTGTTGAAAATATGAATTTTAAGGGAAAGTATTTTTGTGTGTTTAATCAGGACGATATTTACGATGACGGCTCAGAAACCCCTGCTCTTGAACAGGAAATTCTTGCAGAATATCTTTACTTTTTTGAATTTGATGACGATAGTCTTGATAAATACGAAATGCTGAAATATCGTCAAATCGGCAAGAAATTTTGCGTTCTTGACAAAGAGCAATTTCTCAGATATGAAGATGACTGTTATTTTAAAAAGACTCCCGATTTTCTTGAAATGCGTTCGTTTTTAAGAAATGGAACAGGACTTTCAAAAGAGGACGCAGACGATTATGCGAACGATATTATGATTTGTTTTGCAACTCAACCCGACAATTCCGAAGAATCTGTATACGAAGTAATCGTGGGAAGCGGAATCTACAACCGTGATGATATCGCATTCAGCCACCGAAAGCTTGAATATTTGTGTCAAGAAGTCATGTACACAAGTGCCAGACTCCATGTTCTGCTCGGACACACTCCCGAAGAAATTTTCGGTTAACAGGTAAAATAGCATACTCAAATATAGATATTGCAAAATTTATAGCGGCATATTAAGGCAAATTGGGAGGAATTTTGTTATGATTAAAATAATGTTTGTGTGCCATGGGAATATTTGTCGGTCGCCTATGGCGGAGTTTATATTTAGTGACATGGTTAAGAAGGGCGAGATTGCTGACAGGTTTGTGATTAAATCATCTGCTACGAGTACGGAGGAGATATGGAACGGGATTGGGAATCCTGTTTATCCGCCGGCTAAGCGTGAGCTTGCAAAACACGGAATCGGTTGTGACGGCAAGAGGGCTGTTCAGCTCAAAAAATCCGACTATGACAAGTACGATTATTTCATCTGCATGGACTCTAATAATATCAAAAACACTATGCGAATTTTCGGCGATGACAAAGACGGAAAGGTTTGCAAGATGATGAGCTTTGCAGGTATGAATCGTGATGTGTCGGATCCGTGGTACAGCGGTAATTTTGAGCAAGCATACAACGATATTTACAACGGATGTAAAGGACTTTTTGAAAAATTTAAAGGCAAAGCTTAATTTTTTTGTTAATATGCACAAAGATTTTTGATCGTATATGTGCAAAATCTAAAACACATTTAATTGACACAATAAATAAACAATGCTAAAATTGTGACAGGTTGTCATATGACTGCCTGTCACATTTATTTTGGAGGATTTTTTATGATAAAAAACACCTTTTATAATCTTCCCGAAGAAAAGCGTCAGAGAATCACGGACGCAATATTCAATGAGTTTGCCGGTTCGTCGGGAGAGAGAGTCAGCATAAACAATATTATAAAGAACGCAAACATTTCGAGAGGCAGTTTTTATCAGTACTTTGACGATAAGGTTGACCTTGTGGAGGTTATGACACGCTCATTTATCAACTTTTCGCTTGAAAAAGCTACAGAGGTTATCTCTCGCACTCACGGCGACATATTTGTAACTTATGATTTGCTTTTTGAAATTCTATGCGAATGTTCAAAGGATGCAAAACAAAGTATCATTATGAAGAATCTCATCAAAAATATAAAGGCAAACGACAGTCTTGTTTCGGAATATTTTATCAACCGTTTCAAGGGCGTTGCAGAGCTTGTCAGCGTTACAAACAATTTTGACAGAAGTAACCTTAAATATACTTCAGATGAAGATGTGAAGTGTCTTTCACAGATTCTTACTCAGGTGCTGAAGAATGCCGTGTTCAATGTTTTTGTAATAGGAAAACCTTTTGACGAGGTTCACAGGGAGTATCACAGAAAACTTGAAATTATCAAAACAGGTGCAATTGCAGATTAAGTTTAATATTCATGCAACCGGTTGCAGCCGATTTCAACAGAAAATGTAAACCTAAGTTGGTAGAAATTGCATTTAATATGAAATATACTCATAGATAAATAGCACAAACAAAGGAGTAATCAATGTTATCTAAAATCAGCGTAAAAAAACCGATGACGGTATTGGTTGCGGTTGTACTTGTTCTGGTTCTCGGTATAGTGTCATTTTTCAAGATGACGCCCGACCTTTTACCGAACATGGACTTTCCCTATGCCGTTATCATGACCACCTACGCAGGTCAGACGCCCGAGGCGGTTGAAGCAACGGTTTCAAAGCCTCTTGAACAGTCGATGTCGGCAATTGACGGTGTTAAGGAAATCACCTCTACCTCATCGGACAACTATTCACTTTTGATGATTGAATTTGAGGACGGCACAAATATGGACAGCGCAACTGTTGATATGCGTTCAAGCCTTGACACAATCAAGGGCAATTGGCCTGACGGAGTCGGAACACCGTACCTCATCAAAATCAACCCGAACATTCTCCCAGTTGCAATGACGGCGGTTGACTTTGAAGGCAAGTCGCAGACAGAGCTTTCGGATTATGTCACAAACGAACTTTTGAATGAACTTGAAGGTATTGACGGTGTTGCCTCTGTTTCTGACAAGGGCATTGTGACGGAACAGGAAAATGTCGTACTTTCACAGGATAAGCTTGACAAACTTAATAAGAAGATTTCCGCTGCGCTCGATAATCAATTTGGTGATGCGGAGGACAAAATTGCCAAAGCTAAAAAGGAATTGCAGAATAATATCGGCAAAGCCAAGGACGGTCAGGGTACAGTTTCATCTTCAATTGAGCAAATCAACTCACAGCAGGAGGCTGTTTCAAAACAGCTTGCCGATGCACAGAACAAGGCTGAAAGCGGTAAAACACAGCTTTTGTCGGCAAAGATGCAGTTGCTTGACCGAAAGGCAAGCCTCACTTCAACAAAGACTTTGCTCGAAACCGCTTATCAGGGTTTGCTTGAACTGAAAACTACCTATGATGAGCTGACTTCCGAGCAGTCACAGCTTACGCAAAAGCTTGAACAGCTTTCAAAATTCAACGAACAGTATCAGGAAATTGTTCGGAAAATGAATGATGCACTGCCCGACAGCGAGGAATACAAGGCACTTCAACAGCAGATTGACGAGCTTAATAAGGTGCTTGAGCCTTACGGAATCAAAGCTCCCGATATCGCAAAAACAATGCAGACAGTTCAGAATTCCATTAACAAAAGTGCAGAGGCAATTCAAAATGTTGAAATTTCACTTAAAAAGCTCGGAACTTCGGGAGATGCAATCAATTCTGCATTAAGTGAAATGTCGGAGAAAATCTCACAAATCAACTCGGGTATTGCACAGCTTGATAACGCAATTTCGGGACTTGACGATAAATCGGTTTCGGTTGATTCCGCTCTTGCTCTCATTTCACAACAACAGTCAAGTGCGGACTTCAAAATGTCCTCTGCCATGTCAACTCTCACTTCAAAACAGAGTGAACTCAACAGCGCACTTACACAGCTTTCAAGTGCAGAAAAGCAAATTGAAACATCCGAAAAAGAACTTGCAGATAAAAAGAAAGAGGCAAAAAGCAAGGCTGATGTGAGCAACACGGTCACACTTGATACCATTTCTTCAATTCTAACGGCACAAAACTTTTCAATGCCGGCAGGCTATGTTACCGATGACGATAACAATAAATTCATGGTTCGTGTCGGCGACAAGGTGAATGATGAAAAAGAGATGAAGTCGCTTGTGCTTTTTGACACAGGAATTGACGGAATAGGAGTTATTCATCTTGAAGATGTTGCAGATGTTTTTGTTGCCGATAATTCCGACGAAACCTTTGCAAGAATCAACGGCAACCCCGGTATTGTATTGAGCTTTTCAAAGTCAAGCAACACAGCGTCTTCTACCGTTTGCGAAAACATTAACGCAAAGCTTGATTCGCTTTCAAAAGAGGTTGACGGACTTCACTTTACAAACCTTTATAATGAAGGCGACTACATTAATCTGGTAATCAACAATGTATTACAGAACCTTCTTATGGGTGCGGTTCTTGCAATTATCATACTTTTCCTATTTCTCAGAGATATCAAGCCGACGTTCATTGTTGCCTGCTCAATTCCGATAAGCGTTGTGTTTGCAATTGTCCTCATGTATTTCAGCGGTGTAACACTCAATATGATTTCGCTGTCAGGACTTGCGATAGGAGTCGGTATGCTTGTTGACAACTCGGTTGTTGTTATCGAAAATATCTACCGACTGAGAAGTATGGGCGTTTCGCCGATTAAGGCGGCACTTAACGGTGCAAGACAGGTTGCCGGCGCAATTACGGCATCAACTCTCACCACAGTATGCGTATTCCTGCCGATTGTATTTGTTGAAGGCATCACCCGTCAGCTGTTTGTTGACCTTGCACTCACGGTTACATATTCACTTCTTGCGAGCCTTATTGTTGCGCTGACGCTTGTTCCGGCCATGGGACAGAGAATGCTCCGCAAGATGAAACCTAATTCCGCTCCGAAGGACGGAAAAATCAAGAAGGCATATGAACGCTCACTTCGTTTCGTATTAAAGCACAAAGTTCCTGCAATTCTCGTTGCAGTTGCACTTCTCTTTACAAGTGCAGGTCTTTGTCTGATGAGAGGTTTCAGCTTTATGCCCGATATGAGCAGTACACAGATTCAGGTATCATTGAAGCTTGACGATAACGCAACCTTTGAAGAAACAGTTAAAGAGGGCGAAAAGCTCAACGATTTGCTTTCAAAATATGACCAGTTTGAAACCGTAGGCGTTATGGCGGGCAACTCGTCAAGCCTTATGGGACTTACAGGCGATTCATCGTCAAATGATGCCGGCTCACTTATGGCATATGCCGTTCTCAAGGATGATTTTACAAAACAGAGCGGTGAGATTTCAAAGAAGATTGAAAAGGATCTTGAAAGCCTTGACGGTGAGGCTGCCGTAAGCGGCGGCACTTCAAGTTCAATGTCAAGCCTTATGGGTGACGGTTCCGTTCAGATTACGCTCTACGGTGACGACCTTGACACACTCAAAAGCACTGCCGAGGATATCGGCAAGACACTTGAAAAGGTTAAAGGCGTTGCATCGGTTGACAACGGCATCGGTGCTGTTTCTCCCGAAATCAAGGTTACTGTTGACAAGTCAAAAGCCGCTGAAAAAGGACTTACCGTTGCACAGGTTTATCAGCAGGTTGCCGCTGCAATTTCAACAGAAAAAACCGCTGCCACTCTTACGAATGATGACGGCAATGATATGAATGTTGTGGTTGTAAAGGACGACAGCGAAACCGTTACTCCGAAAAATCTCCGTGACATTGACATTACCTACAAGGATTCAAGCGGTAACGAAAAGACAGTTAAACTCTCCTCTGTTTCGGATATTTCAAAATCTGAAACTATGGATAAAATCAGCCGTGAAAATCAAAAGCGTTATCTTAAAATCAGCGCCGAAGTCAAGGACGGCTACACGCTTACATCTGTTTCAAACAATGTAAAATCCGCAATGAACGATTACAAGCTCCCGAAAAGCTGTTCAATCAACTATGCAGGTACAGACAAAATGACAATGGAGGCAGTTTCACAGCTTATGCTTATGCTTCTGCTCGGCATTATTCTCATCTACCTCATTATGGTTGCACAGTTCCAGAGTCTTAAATCACCGTTCATTATTATGTTTACAATTCCGCTTGCATTTACGGGCGGCTTCCTCGCACTTTTAATCACAGGATTTGACATCAGCGTTGTATCGCTTGTCGGTTTTGTAATGCTCTGCGGTATCATTGTAAACAACGGTATCGTACTTGTTGACTACATCAACAAACTCCGTATTGAGGGCAAAGAAAGAATTGAGTCAATTGTTGAGGCAGGCAAAACCCGTATGCGTCCTATCCTTATAACCGCACTCACAACCGTTCTCGGTCTTGTTGTTATGGCTCTCGGCATAGGCACAGGTGCAGAAATGATGCAGCCTATTGCAATTGTCTGCATCGGAGGTTTGCTCTACGCAACATTTATGACGCTCTATATCGTCCCCGTTATTTACGATTTGTTCAATAAAAAAGAACTCAAAAAAGTAAGTGACGAAGACCTTGAATTTATTGACGAATAAAACATACTAATAAAATACACCCCCGACTAAACCGTTTGGCACAGTCGGGGGTGTTGTTTTTTAAATATCAGGTCAGTCCTTTATAATATCTGCACATTGACCGTTTGTAAGACGAATTAAATCTTCTGGTTTTAAATCAATTTGATATCCGATTTTTCCTGCACTGACAATGATTTTCGGAATCGACTCGGCTGTAATGTGGAAGGTTGTCTTGAACTGCTTTTTCATTCCGAGAGGTGAACAGCCTCCACGAACATAACCCGTAACCTTTGTAATGTCCTTTACGGGAATCATTTCAACCGACTTTTCACCTACGCTCTTTGCACATTTTTTAAGGTCAAGCTCATGGTCAACAGGAACTACGAAAACATAATAATCTCTGCCCATGCCCTTTGTTACAAGAGTTTTGAAAACATAATCGGGATTCTGATTCATAAGCGTTGCAACCGTTACCCCGTCAACAGCATCCTTGCCGTGGGGATATTCGTGGTGGGTATATTCAACCTTTTCTTTGTCTAAAATTCTCATTACATTTGTCTTGATTTCTTTCATAAATACACAATCCTCCATGCATATTGCCATCTTGTTATTACCCTCACATAATACAACTTTTCGCATCGGATTTCAACCTTGATTTTTGTTATATTTCTTTATTGAAAAATTAGCAAAATATGTTATAATCAATATATAAAAAGGATTGGCGGTCATATGCGTGTACTTAGTAGGGAAAATTGATATTGAAATTTACAATTGCATAACTAAAGATATTACAACAGATGAAGTTATAATTACAGACGAAAGGATACAACATATAAAGGAACATCATCCCAATAACTATGAACAATACTATTCATATATGCGTAGCATAATCGAAAATCCCGAATACATTATAGAAGCCAACAAACCGAATACCGCCTTAATACTTAAATCTTTTTCAAACGGCAATGAAACATTTAAAACAGTGTTGCGTCTTATTACATCTTCGGACAATAGCAAATTTAAAAATTCGATTATTACATTTATGAAAATAAATGAAAAAGAATGGAACAGATTGTTGAAAAACAAAAAGATTCTTTACAAATCAGAATAAACATGTTATAATATTCATACGATAAGAACAGGTTATTCGAGGTGGAAGATTTCGTCCCCGTCCACACGCCGATGGCTTGACAAAGGGAAACCTTGAGAGATGCAGGAGAATGGGACGCCTGCCGAATAACCGTAGCTTTGAAAGCCGCTCCGAATTTTTTCGGGACGGCTTTCTTCTGTTTTACAGACTAAAAATCGCTGTTTTATCCACAACACGCAAGATAATAAGCAAGTCAGTAAGCAAGACAGTAAGCAAGATAATAAGCAAGTTATTGATAAATTCAATTGAATTTGGTATAATTAAAGACAGAATAAGTGCAAGGAATGGTTAATATGTCAGACTACACACCGCCGTTTTCAATATCAAATAAAATGCTCGGATTTGTATCATCAATTTCTGAGAAGATAGGTAAAATCAGCAATTATAATGATTTTGAATCAAAACCTCAGTTAAGAAAAAACAATAGAATCAAGTCCATCTATTCTTCGCTTGCCATTGAGGCTAACTCGCTTTCAATTTCAGAAGTGCGTGATGTAATCAACGGTCACATTGTTTTAGGTCCGCAAAGAGAAATTCAAGAAGTAAAAAACGCATACGATGCCTATGACAACCTTAACAATATAAATCCTTATTCTGTAACAGAGCTAAAAAAATACCACGGCATAATGACATATGCTCTTGTCAATGAATCGGGAAAATTCAGAAACGGTGAAGAAGGTGTGTTTGACGGTGACAAATGCATTTTTATGGCTCCGCCTGCACATTTTGTGCCGTCATTGACAGATGATTTGTTTAAATGGATGAACAGTGAAAAAAATAATGTTCACCCACTGATTTTGTCATCTGTTTTTCATTATGAATTTGTTTTTATTCATCCGTTTTCTGACGGAAACGGTCGCATGGCAAGGCTTTGGCAGACTGCAATTTTGACAAAATGGAAACCCATTTTTCAATACATTCCTATTGAAAGTCAAATTCAAAAATATCAGGACAGATATTACAAGTCAATTTCAAAATGCCATGTTGAGGGTAACTCAAATATTTTCATAGAATTTATGCTTGAAATGATTGACGAAATTCTTACCGAAATTATTTCACAAACCAAATCCGATATCAGGCAGATGAATGATTATGTAAAAAAGTTGCTTGATGTTATGGAATTTGATGTTTCCTATAATACCGCGGAACTTTTAGATAAGCTGAATTTAAAATCAAGGGAAACTTTCAGAAAAAATTATCTTAATCCTGCACTCGAAATGAATCTGATTCAGATGACTGTTCCTGATAAACCAACAAGCCGCAATCAGCGGTATATAAAAAATAATTTTTAAAACTTTTAAACACCGTATTATGCGGTGTTTTTTCTTTTATCGCAAATTAATGCTGTAAAACCACTCGCAAATGCGGTCACAGGGAAGAAAATGATAAAAAACTGGGCAAACTTTAATGTATGTTGATTGCTTTTTTTAAATAATTGTGCTACAATTTAGGAATAGAATAAACAAAATAGTGTATTCTTCAAAAATATTTTTATGCAATTTTTTAGCAAAGGAGGATAACAATGGCAAAGGATATGCTGGACGCCATTTACAATGCCGAAGAGGATTGCAGACAGCGTGAGGCAAATGCACGAGCAGAATCAGCAGAAAGGGTTGAACAGACAAAGGCAGATGCCAAACAGGTTGTGCTTTCGGCAAAGGAAAAGGCACAGAAGGATGCCGATATGCTTTTTGAAAAGACTGCGAAAGAGGGCAAAAAAGAGCTTGAGAAAGCCTCTGAAAAGGCAAATCTTGAGTGCGACATTCTCTCTCGGACTGCAGACAAAAACCGCAAGCGTGTTATTGACGGGGCTATACAAAGGCTCTCTCTTTAAAACGGTTGCAATGAAAGAAGCGTGGTGATAGAAATTGGCAAAACTTAAAATGAAGTCGGTTCGGATTATTGCCCTAAGACAGGACAGAAAGCGACTTCTTGAACATTTGCAGGATTCGGGTTTGGTTCAGATTGAAAAGACCGAAACCTGCAGAAAAGGTTTCGGCAAGATTGATATGACCTCACAAATTCAGATTTTCGAGCGAAATGTTACTCTCAGCGAAAACGCTCTGAAAATTCTCGACAGCAACTCTCCCGAAAAGAAAAGTATGCTTTCCGCATTTTGCGGACGGCGGGAGATTGATCCCGATGAAATCGGAGTTATCGCATCAAATGCAGGCGAAGTTATTGATGTGTGCAACAGAATTTGTGAGCTTAACAAACAGATTGCCGATAATGCGGCGGAACGGATTCGCATAAAAACCGCTCTTGCACAGCTTGAGCCGTGGAAGAATCTTGACATTCCGCTTAATGCAAAGGACACAAAAACAACGGCTGTTTTCATAGGCTCGATTCAAAAGGAGTACAACGAGGTATCGCTTTCAAAGGCACTTGCCGAGGCTTCTCCGAAGCTTGAATTTGATTTTGAAATTCAATTTGCAAACGAGGGGCTTACCTGCATTGTACTTTTTGCACCGATTGCTCAAAAGGAGCTTGCGGAAAATGCTCTGCGTGACATCGGTTTTGCAAAACCTGTTACAAACTCAAGCCTTACCCCTTTGGCGGAATCAAAAAAGCTTGTTGAAAGAAGTCACAAGCTTGAAGATGATACGGAAAATGCAAAAAAAGAAATCATTTCCTTTGCAGACAGACGAAAAGATATTAAAGATACACAGGATTATTTCAGAATCAGAGCCGATAAATACAGCGTAATCGGTGAACTTCAGCATTCACGGAATGTTTTTGTTATTTCGGGTTACATTCCCGAGGAGGACTGTGAAAAGCTTGAAAGGCTTTGCGAAAGAGTTTCTGTATGCTATGTTGAATTCGGCGATGTTGACGAGGAAAAAGCTCCTGTAAAGCTAAAGAACAGTCGCTTTGCAGCACCGGCAGAGAGCATTGTAAATATGTACTCTCCCCCGTCGCATGACGATATTGATCCAACGCCGTTGCTTGCGTTCTTCTTCTACTTTTTCTTTGGAATGATGTTCTCGGACGCAGGCTACGGACTGTTAATGGTAATAGGAACAGGACTTGCAATAAAGCTGTTCAAGCCTGACAAGGAAATGCGAAACACCTTGAAGCTGTTCCAATATTGCGGTGTTTCAACATTTTTCTGGGGACTTGTTTTTGCAAGCTTCTTCGGAGATGCCCCCGCAACCCTTTACAACTACTTTACGGGTGCAGACATTACGATGAAACAAATCTTCCCGTGGCCGACAATTGACCCGCAAAAGGACGCACTTATGCTGATGATTATTTCAATAGCATTCGGTCTTGTACACATTCTTGTCGGTATGGGCTGCAAATTCTATGTTTGCCTCAGGCAGAAGGATTACGGCGGAGCGTTCTTTGACACGGGGCTTTGGATGCTTATGCTTATCGGATTTGCCGTTTTGGCGGCAGGTATGGCATTCGGTCAGATGCTCGTCTATGTCGGAGCAGGCATTGCGATTTTCTGCGCAATCGGTCTTGTTCTCACACAGGGCAGAAACAAAAAGGGATTCGGCAAAGTCATCGGCGGACTTGCCTCTCTCTATGACATCACAGGTTACATCAGTGACCTTCTGAGCTATTCAAGACTTCTTGCTCTCGGTCTTACAACGGGAGTTATGGCTCAGGTGTTCAATATGCTTTCAACCATGTTCGGAAAGAGCTGGTTTGGAATTATCTTACTCATTATTGTGTTCATCATCGGACACGCAATCAACATCGGACTCAACGCACTCGGTTCATATGTTCACACAATGCGACTTCAGTATGTTGAAATGTTCGGAAAATTCTATGAGGGCGGCGGCAAACAGTTTAAGCCGTTCAAGCTCAACAGTAAATATATTAAAATTCAGGAGGACAAATCAAAATGAATGGAATATTTTTCGCACTTTTAGGCGCATCAATAGCAACAGCACTTGCAGGCGTAGGTTCTGCTCGAGGTGTAGGCTCTGCCGCACAGGCAGCTATGGGAGTTCTTTCCGAGGACTCATCAAAATTCGGTAAAATGCTCGTTCTCACACTTCTCCCGGGTACTCAGGGACTTTACGGATTTATCGTAGGCTTCCTTATTCTCGTAAGCGGCGGCGTTCTCGGCGGCACAGCTCCGACAATCGGACAGGGACTTGCATACTTTGCAGCATCACTTGCTATCGGTATCGGCGGTATGATTTCAGGTTTTGCACAGGGCAAGGCAGCCGTTTCGGGTATTGCACTCAGCGCAAAGGACGATTCAAACTTCTCAAAGGCAATGGTTTCCGTAACTCTCGTTGAGATTTACGCTCTCCTTTCATTCATCGTTTCACTTCTCGTTGTTATCACAGTTCCAAACCTTAACATCTGATAACCGACTAACGAAAATTACGAAAGAAAGGTGGAATCACTTTGAGCAGCGGTGATAAAATTTTAAATCGCATAAGTCTTGACTGTGACGAAAGAATCAGCCAAATAGGTGCTGAAACCGATGAAAAATGCGCACAGATTATGGCACAGGCAAAGCTTGATGCCGACAAGATTTCTTCCGAAATTGCCGACAGGGCACAGTCAAAGGTCAAGCAGATGCAGGCGGCTTCAAAGAGCCGTTGCGACCTTGAAACACGCAACGCTTTCCTAAAGAGAAGGCGTGAGGAAATTGACAAGACATACAGTGAAATTCTTAATAAAATGAAAAATCTTCCCGAAGAAGATTACTTTGAACTGATTTACACATTTGCAAAAAAGTTAAACGGAATGAGCGGTGTTGTGCTTTTGAACAAAAAGGATATGAACCGACTTCCGATGGATTTTCTTGCAAGGCTTGAAAAATGCGGTGTAAAAGCAGAGCTTTCAAAAACGCCGTGTGACATTGAAAGCGGATTTATTCTTAAATGCGGTGACATTGAAGAAAACATGGACTTCTCGGCAATATTGTCCGAAAAGCGTGACGCTATCGAGGATTTTATAAATCAGGAACTTTTTAAGGCATAGGGAGGAATATGATGGCATTATCTTATGAATTTTCCATCGGCTCCGTCCGTGCTAAAGAAAAAAATCTGTTTACAAACAGCGACATTGAGCATATGCTCGGTTGTGAAAATGTTCACGAGCTTTGCAGATACCTTTCGGACAAGGGTTACGGTGAGGGTGATGACATTGAAGATATTTTGAAATCACACAGCGAAAATGTGTGGGAATATCTCAAAAGAACCGCACCCGATTTTGCAATATTCAAACCGTTCTTCTATCTTAACGACCTTCACAACCTTAAAGCTGTTTTAAAGGGAACGCTTTCAAACAGACCGTATTCACAGCTTTTGGTAAAGCCGTGTACTTTCTCAGAAGAAACGCTTAAACAGGCGGTTGAGAACAGAAAGTTTTCACTTTTGGGCGAAGAACTTTCCGCACCTTGTGACAAGGCATATGAAATTCTTGCACACACAGGTGACGCAAGACTCAGCGATGCGGTTCTTGACAGAGCTTTTATGGAGCTTGTTCTGAAAACATCCGAAAAATCCGACAGCGAATTTATGTCCGAATATTTTAAAGCTACAGTATTTTATAATAATGTAAAGACAGCCATAAGAGGTGCAAAAGCCGATTGTGACAAAGATTTTCTTGAAATTGCAATCTGTGATGTGCAGGACTTCCCCCGTTCAAGGGTTATTGAGGCAAGCGTAAAGGGACTTGAACCAACGCTTGACGTGCTGTCAAAAATCTCGGCATACGGCTGTAACAAGGCTGTTGAAGAGTACAAGACTTCTCCGTCGGCATTTGAAAAATTTGTTGACAACAGGCTTATGAGCCTTGCAAAAGAAAAATGCAAAAGAAGCGGTGACGGTGCAGATCCGATTACTGGCTATCTGATTGCAAGTGAAACAGAGAAAAAAGTTATTCACATTATTGCAAGCGGAATCCGTACCAAAACAAATTATGAAACCGTAAAAGAAAGGTTGCGTGAAGTTTATGGCTAAAAATATTGCCGTTATCGGCGACAGCGAAAGCATAAAGGGCTTTGCGGCAATCGGCATGGACATTTATCCGTGTGATGACAACGAAAACGCACCGCATCTTTTCAGAAAGATTGCTGACGGTGACAACTATGCGGTAATTTTTATTACCGAGGAAATGTTCGGACTTGTTGAAAAAGAGCGAAAAAGATATGAAGAAAGGCTCATTCCTGCCGTTATTCCTATCCCAGGTGTAAAAGGCAATACGGGAATCGGCATAAAAAGACTGTCATCATTCGTTGAAAAGGCAGTCGGTTCGGACATTATCTTCAATGATTGAGGTGTAAGAATTTGAAATCTGGAATTATAACTAAGGTAGCAGGCCCTCTGGTAATTGCCGAGGGTATGCGTGATGCCGATATGTTCGATGTTGTGCGTGTAAGCAGTCAGCGACTTATCGGTGAAATAATCGAGATGCACGGTGACAGGGCATCAATTCAGGTATATGAAGAAACTTCGGGACTCGGACCCGGTGAGATTGTTGAATCCACAGGCGCTCCGCTTTCCGTTGAACTCGGTCCGGGACTTATCGGTTCAATTTATGACGGTATTCAGCGACCGCTTAACGAGATTATGAAGGTTGCCGGCACAAACCTCAAAAGAGGTGTTGATGTTCCGTCACTTGATCACAAAAAGAAGTGGCACTTTACTCCCCTTGTTAAAAAGGGAGACACAGTTGCGGCAGGCGACACACTCGGTACTGTTCAGGAAACACACGCTGTTCTCCACAGGATTCTTGTTCCTAACAAAACAGGCGGTGTTGTTGAGAGCATCAGCGAGGGCGATTTTACAATTGACGAAACGGTTACCGTTCTCAAAACAGACAAGGGCAACGCTGAGATTAATATGTGTACAAAATGGCCTGTTCGTGTGGGCAGACCGTACAAAAGAAAGCTCTCCCCCGACATTCTTCTTACCACAGGTCAAAGACCTATCGACACACTCTTTCCGCTTGCAAAGGGCGGTGTAGCCGCAGTTCCGGGACCGTTCGGTTCGGGCAAAACTGTCGTTCAGCATCAGCTTGCAAAGTGGGCGGCTGCCGATATTATCGTATATATCGGTTGCGGTGAGCGTGGCAACGAGATGACCGATGTTCTTAACGAGTTCCCCGAACTTAAAGACCCACGTACAGGCAACTCTCTTATGGAGAGAACCGTGCTTATTGCAAACACATCCGATATGCCTGTTTCCGCCCGTGAGGCATCTATCTACACAGGCATTACTATTGCCGAGTATTTCCGTGATATGGGTTACACGGTTGCACTTATGGCTGACTCAACATCCCGCTGGGCAGAGGCTCTCCGTGAAATGTCCGGCCGTCTTGAAGAAATGCCGGGTGAAGAGGGTTATCCCGCATACCTCGGCAGCCGACTTGCACAGTTCTATGAAAGAGCAGGCCGTGTTATCGTAAACGGCAGCGAGGACACGGAAGGCGCACTCTCGGTTATCGGTGCTGTATCACCTCCGGGCGGTGATATTTCAGAGCCTGTATCACAGGCAACACTCAGAATTGTTAAGGTATTCTGGGGACTTGACGCAAACCTTGCTTACAAGCGACACTTCCCTGCAATTAACTGGCTGACAAGTTATTCACTTTATACAGACCGACTTGCAGATTGGTTCTCAAAGAATGCCGCTCCCGACTTTATGGAGCTTCGTGGCAAACTTATGACATTATTACAGGAAGAAAGCGAGCTTCAGGAAATCGTAAACCTTGTCGGTATGGACGCACTTTCCGCACCCGACAGACTTAAGCTTGAAACCTCCCGTTCAATCCGTGAGGACTATCTGCACCAAAACGCATTTGACCCGACAGACACATACACATCTCTCGGTAAACAGGTGCTTATGATGCGTGCAATTCTTGCTTACTATGACAAAGCAAAAGAGGCTCTTGCAAACGGTGCAGACATTGAAATGCTTGTCAACCTTCCTGTTCGTGAACGCATAGGAAGATATAAATATGTACCCGAGGATAAGGTTCGGGACGAGTTCGAGTCAATCAAGGCTCTGCTTGATTCGGAAATTAAGGATGTACTTGAAAGGAGTGAGGACTGATGCCAAAGGAATACCGCACAATACGAGAGGTTGCAGGTCCTCTTATGATGGTAAGTGATGTTGAGGGCGTAACATATGACGAACTCGGCGAAATTGAACTTCCGAACGGTGAAACACGCCGTTGCAAGGTTCTTGAGGTTGACGGCTCAAACGCACTTGTTCAGCTTTTTGAATCAGCCGCAGGCATTAACCTTGCAAATTCAAAGGTAAGATTTTTAGGTCGTTCAATGGAACTTCCCGTATCTCCCGATATGCTTTCACGAGTATTTGACGGTCTTGGAAATCCGATTGACGGCGGTCCTGCTCTTATTCCCGAAAAAAGACTTGACATCAACGGAACACCTATGAACCCTGCCGCAAGAAACTATCCGCAGGAATTTATTCAGACAGGTATTTCAGCAATTGACGGACTTAACACACTTGTAAGAGGACAGAAGTTGCCTATCTTCTCGGCATCCGGTCTGCCCCATGCCCAGCTTGCCGCTCAGATTGCAAGACAGGCGGCTGTAAGAGGCAAGGACGAGCAGTTTGCCGTTGTATTTGCCGCAATGGGTATTACATTTGAAGAATCCGACTACTTTGTTCAGTCGTTTAAAGAAACAGGCGCTATTGACAGAACCGTAATGTTTGTAAACCTTGCAAACGATCCTGCCATTGAGCGTATTGCAACTCCTAAAATGGCACTCACGGCGGCTGAATATCTTGCATTTGACAGAGGAATGCACGTTCTCGTTATTATGACCGACATCACAAACTATGCCGATGCGCTCCGTGAGGTTTCTGCCGCAAGAAAAGAAGTTCCGGGCAGACGAGGCTATCCGGGTTATATGTACACAGACCTTGCAACATTGTATGAAAGAGCCGGCAGACTTAAAGGCAAAGAGGGTTCAATCACTCTTATTCCGATTCTTACAATGCCCGAAGATGACAAGACTCACCCGATTCCTGACCTTACAGGCTACATTACAGAAGGTCAGATTATCCTATCCCGTGAGCTTTACAGAAAGGGAATTACTCCGCCGATTGATGTTCTTCCGTCACTTTCAAGACTTAAAGACAAGGGTATCGGTCCCGACAGAACCCGTAAAGACCACGCCGCAACCATGAACCAGCTTTTTGCCGCTTATGCAAGAGGTAAAGACGCAAGAGAACTTATGATAATTCTCGGTGAGGCGGCTCTTACCGATATGGATAAAAAGTACGCTGAATTTGCCGAGGCATTTGAGCGAGAGTATGTTTCACAGGGTTATGACGCAAACCGTTCAATTGAAGAAACACTTGACATCGGCTGGAAGCTTTTGCATATTCTTCCCAGAAGTGAACTTAAACGAATTAAGGACGATATGCTTGATGAGTTTTACGGTAAAGAATAATCGCATTGAAGGTGTTTGCTAATGGCAGTTATGAATGTTAATCCCACCCGTATGCAGTTGACAAAGCTGAGAAAACAGCTTGCAACAGCTACCCGTGGTCATAAAATGTTAAAAGACAAGCGTGACGAACTGATGCGCCGATTTCTTGACCTTGTAAGAGAAAACAAGGAGCTTCGTGAGAAGATTGAAAGAGAGCTTGCAGAGTGCAACAACCACTTTGTGAACGCAAGTGCGGTTATGTCAAAAGAGGCTCTGGACGCCTCATTGATGTCACCAAAGCAGAGAATTGACCTTGAGCTTTCTTCAAAAAATGTTATGAGCGTTGATATTCCGCAGTTTTCATCAAGCACACGAACAAGCAACGAGGGTGATATTTTTCCCTACGGTTTTGCGTTTACTTCGTTTGAACTTGATGATGCGGTTATGTCGCTCAACGAGCTTTTGCCCGACCTGATAAGGCTTGCTGAAATTGAAAAAAGCTGTGAGCTTATGTCGGCAGAAATTGAAAAGACACGCCGCCGTGTTAATTCGCTTGAGCATGTTATGATTCCGAGATATCAGGAAACAATCAAGTATATCTCGATGAAACTTGAAGAAAATGACCGCAGCAGTCGTACAAGGCTGATGAAGGTTAAGGATATGCTTCTTGACAAGGCACATCATTATTCGGAACACTATAATTAACTACACAACAAATCAAAACCACCCGTCCAACGGGTGGTTTGCTCTAGGGCTATAAGCCCATGCTA